>Ga0194117_10004652_pt1 | contig 12946 bp, 7 predicted proteins | sample TA2MahsurfametaG_FD_160579 | JGI IMG/M metagenome (GOLD analysis project Ga0194117, IMG submission 160579) | Freshwater microbial communities from Lake Tanganyika, Tanzania - TA2015009 Mahale N1 surface | ecosystem: Environmental > Aquatic > Freshwater > Lake | place: Tanzania: Lake Tanganyika...
GCACAAAGTTGGGCATCGGCGGACAATGATGGCGGAGGAGGCCCGAGCGGGGCGGGCTGTTGGGCGACCCGCGAAACCTGCGGCGGCCGCCCGCTACGCGAGACAGGCACGGAAGCCGGCGTTGAGCTGTTCGCGGTCGAGGCTGCGTCCGATGAAGATGAGGGTGTTGGAGCGCGCCTCACCAGGTCGCCACTCGCGGTCGAACTTGGCATCAAAGAGCATATGCACGCCTTGGAACACAATGCGCTTGTTCGAGCCACGTATGGCGAGCACGCCCTTCATCCGGAAAATGTCGTTACCCTTGGTGCGGAGCAGCTCGCTGATCCATTCGTTGAGCCGTTTGCCGTCGAGGTCGCCGGGCGTCGTGATGCCAACGGAACTCACCTCGTCGTCGTGCTCGTGATCGGGTTTGAAGACGTGCGACCACGCGGGCTTAAGCCCTTCGGCAGACGCTTTGAGGGTGGCATTAAACTCTTCCGGGTGGTGCTGGGTGAAGAGCGCATATTGACCCGCACGCGCGACGCGCACGGCGAATTCCGCCGGAAACGCCGAAAAGACGAGGCGCTGAAGGGTTCCGCTGGGCAAAAGGGTGTCGCCGGCCTTGAGGATCGTCTCCCAGTCGGAAAACGCGAGGACCGCAGCTTCGCGGGCGGCAGCGAGATCGGACTCGGAAAGGCTTTTAACGGGCAGGAGCACAACATCCATGCTGGGATCAGGTCCCTCGTTAACCGTCAGGGTAAAGGTGCCGGCGGGCAGCTCGTAAGCGCCGCCCCATTCGAAGGGATACTCGGGCTCAAGAAACTGCGGGTCGACCTCAAGGGCGCGGTCGAGGTTGAAGCCCCCAAGGCCGAGCACGCGATCAAGGGCGATCTCGGCGTTTCGCGTGCGGTGGAGTTTCGCAACCGCATTCATGCTGCGGATCCGCGACTCCATGGCGTCGAGCTCAGCGGGGGAGACTAAATCGGTCTTGTTCAGCAGGATCGTGTCCGCGAACGCAATCTGTTCCTTCGCCTCCGGCGCGTTATCAATGTGCTGCGCAAGGTGCTTCGCGTCTACGAGCGTAACGATGCCGTCGAGGCGGAATTTATCGCGGAGATCGCCGTCCGTGAAAAAAGTCTGCGCGACGGGCCCGGGATCGGCGAGACCGGTCGTCTCGATGAGCACGGCGTCCAGGGGATCCTTGCGTTTAGCGAGGCGGTTGAGGATGCGGATGAGGTCGCCGCGGACGGTGCAGCAGATGCAGCCGTTGTTCATCTCGAAGAGTTCCTCCTCGGCTTGGATGACTAGCTGGTTGTCCACACCGACCTCGCCAAATTCGTTTTCAATTACGGCTATTTTTTTCCCGTGCTGCTCAGTGAGGATGCGGTTGAGGAGCGTCGTTTTCCCGGAACCGAGAAAACCAGTGAGGACAGTGACGGGAATCATAAGGGAATTTGGAGTCAGGGATTGAAGCGTGGGCGTGAGGGTGAAAGATGATGACAGGCGGGAGCATCCACGCTCATCCCTCAAGGATGACGGTGGCGACGCCGAGAAGGATGAGCAGGCCGCCGACGACGCGACCATCGAGGCGATCGAGCCAGCGCCCCCGTGCGGCGCCGTGGAGCGTCAGCCAGGTGAGGGTGAGCATGCCAACGAGGGTTGCAACCGCGAGGACGGCGCTCAGCCACGCGATGCCCTGCCAGCCGAAGGGAGCGGCGGTGAGGTAGACGGGCAGGAACAGTTCGCACGGCGAGAGCGTGAGCGTGAGGAACAGGCCCCAAAGTGCGGCGCGGTCGGTGGCCTCGGGAATGAATTTCTTGCCTTCGCAGTGGTCGCAGCCGCGGCCGTGCGGCGCGCGAAACGCGAGCCACGCGCCAAGCCCGACCAGCAGCGCGGCCACAACCCAATGGAAGGCAGCGTCGGAGCGCTCGCTGATTTCCCAGCCGAAGCGGGCCAGCGCGATGCCGAGGATCGTCGTAGCAAGGATGTGGCCGCCGCCGGCGAGGGCCACCGCGCCGAGCGTGCGCCGTCGGGACCAGCCGCGGGCGCGGCCGATCATGACGAACGGCAGCCAGTGCGTGGGCATGGCAGCGTGGAGCGCGGCAACGCTGAACCCGGTAGCCGAGAGAGTAAGTAGGAAGACGAAACTCATTTTAGCCCTATTTCACAGCAGCTTAGCAAAGTCGTCAAGGGGGTGCGATTTACCCACTTGGTCAAAAAAAATGCGGTGCTGGAGCGGTGGAGTTGAACTCCCGGCAGACAAAGTTCCCGTGCTCGTCCGAACACGTGTGGAGGCGCTTGACGAACTCGCGGGTTTCGATGCGGAGCTGCTGCCAGAGGGGCTTGCGCGGCGCTCCGGTCCTGCCCGGAGCCGGGAAACGGGGGTGCTTCCCTGCGCTTGGGCACGAGAATGCAGGGCCGGTAAGCGAACAGAACGGACAGAAAACTACCTGAACTACCTCTGAGAGTGACGGATACGCAGTGAGCGGGAAAGGGAATGGAGAAAATTTCGGACCTCCAACCCCCAAGTCTGCAACCCGCGTAACCTGAGCTGACTGGGCTAAACCCTGCCCACCATCTGTCCTTTGAACAATTTCTCGGTCCGTATGCGAGGCTGGTGAGTTGGACCGCGTGAGCTCTACTCACTACGGGCCTCGGGGTGGCTGCCGGAGGTGAGACGAACGGTTAAAGTCGAGCGACAGTGTGGCTGGTCTCAAACGAAACGGTGCAGGAGTGAAGCGGTCCGGGCGGGCTGCCCGCCGTTCGCGACTCCTCGGCAACCCGCGTACCTTGAGCGGCAACTCATTTGCCTTCAGGCCATTGGCCCCGTTCGCACCGATTTTTCCCCGCCGGCCCGCCAAGCGCAACGCTCACTTCCGCTCCATGTATACAAAATACGCCCCCGCGATCTCCGTCCCCGCCGCGTCGAGGAACCATGTCTGTAATTTTGTCCGTCCGGGCAGTAACGCCAACGTGAAGACCACGGCATCGTCGTTCTCGCCCACCGCGCGCGACGCGTCGAAGGGGCCCACGCGCAGCCGCGCCTGCGCGACTGGCAGCGCCACGCCAGCCGCAAACTGCCCGTAGGCGTGCATCCGCGGCGGCAGCGCCGCCCGGATTGCGGCGCCGTCCTCCCGTGGCCAGCGACGCAGCTCGATGCGATACTCGCCGGCGCGGGCGACCTCGACGTTCCAGGGGCCGTTGCGCCGCAGCCCCGCGCGCACCTGCGCGCCTTGGTCGAGAAACGCGTCCTCCCAGTCAGCCGGCGAGAGCTGCATCGGATTCTCAGCCTCGCTGCCAACGATGAGCGCTGAGAATTCGTTCAGCCGCGGCGCCACGCCATCCCACCACTTGCCGTAGTCCGCGCGCAGCCGCGAAGCGATCTCCGGATGACGCCCGATCACATTGGTCGCCTGTGCCGGATCGGAGGCGAGATCATAAAGTTCCTGGTCAGCGACGAGCCGCCAGCGACCGCGGAGCACGGCGGCGTCGCCGCGTTTGGGCACCGGGTCTTGCATACGGCTGAACTGGATCACGAGCGAACGCTCCGGCAGGCGCTCGACCTTTCCGCGGAGCAGCGGCGCGAGGCTAAGGCCGTCGAGCTTCGCGCCGCTCGGCAACGCAACGCTCGCGAACTCGGCGAGCGTGGGCAGCAGGTCTTGCACGGTCGCAAGCTCGCCGATGTCGCCCGCCGCCCGCAGCCCACCCGCGGGCCAGCGCACGAAGCACGGCACGCGGTGTCCACCTTCGTAGAGCTCGATCTTGCGGCCGCGCATCCCGGCGTTGAACACCGGCACGCCCGCCGTGCCGCCGTTGTCCGTAAAAAACACCACGATCGTGTTTTCGCGCAAGCCGCTCTCGCGCAGAAATGCCTCCAGCCGCCCCAGGTTCTCGTCGATGTTCGCGACCATCCCGAAGTACTTGGCGATGCTCGCGCGCTGCGCGGGTTTCAGGTCGGCAGGCCACGCGGCTTGGTCGTAGGGCGCGCGGTACTTTTCCGGCACGAAGAGTGGGCTATGCGCCGCGGCCGGCGCGAGGTAGCAGAGGAACGGCTTACCGGCGGCCGCCTCGCGGCGCATCCACTTCATTGCCTCGTCGAAGAGCACGTCGGTGGTGTAGCCCGGGAATTTCGCGCGGCGGCCGTTGTGCACATAGGTGTCACCGAAGTAGTGGTTTTCCCAGAAGTCCGGCGCGCTGCCGATGTGCGACGAGGGATAGAAGAGCGACTCGTGGAATCCACGGTCCTGCGGGCGGAACGGAAAATTGTCGCCAAGGTGCCACTTGCCAAACTGCCCGCAACGGTAGCCCGCCGCGCCAAAAATGTCCGCCATGGTCGGCAGTTCGCGCCGCAGGAGGGTGCGGCCGCTGCTCACGTTCATCGCTCCATTCGCGAGCGCGTCGCGGCCCGTAAGCAACTGGCCGCGCGTCGGCGTACACATCGGCATCGCGTGAAAGTCCGTTAGCCGCACGCTCTCGCCGTGGAGCCGGTCAAGGTGCGGCGTGCGAAGGATGGGGTTCCCGTGACAAGAGAGATCGCCATAACCTTGGTCATCCGTGAGGACGATGACGATGTTGGGCGGCGCAGCGATGAGCGCGGCGGCCAGCGGCAGCAGGGCGGTGAGGATACGGGTCATGGCAGGGCAGGGTTCCGGCTGGGCGGCGCATCAGCAACCTGCCGCGTTTTCTTACTCATTGCCTGCGCCGGCCGCAAGACCACAGGCGGGAGTGAGAACAGGTCGGCCAGCCCGCGTTGATTCAGCGGACCAGCAACGCTCCGGCGCGAATAGAATTTTGGCCGCCAAAAAGCTTGGAACAAGGGTCCCCGACGTCTCCGCCCCAATTTGACCTTTCGAGGTTTTCCAAACAGGACCTCTTCCGGATAAAAAATCCACGGCGGACGACCTGGATCGGTGGCCTGTTTCCAAAAGGGAGCGATTAGAAACGCGCCATCGGAGACGAAATAAGGCGTCGACTTGCTTCAGGCGGAGGTGAGCTATCGGTCGGGTGCCCAGCGTTCGAACCTAGAAAAAGGGTCGGCTGGGCGGACTGAGGGTGAAGGGGAGCAAGCATAACTGGCCGGCGGATACCACGTCTTCTCTGGCGAGGTGGCTTAGAGAGACGTATTCGAGCCCTTTCCTAGGCTTTTATGCGAAGAGGCTGCGATAGCCTTTGAAATAATGAGCACCCTGCACAAATTCACACTTAAGGTCATCCTTGACGACGAAACCGGCGGGAACCGGCAAGCACCGAATCGCACCAAATTGGGCAGGAATCGGGCGGGAATTTCGGTGGGTTGAGTGGGCTTTTTTGGGGGTGCCGATCCGCAGCTCCCAGCCGCCAAATCGCGCCCGCCCCCCGAGCGGTTCCGCGACTCCCTCCACCGCCCGCCGGCGGCGCGGGATCGAGCCCTGTCCATCCCGACAAATTCCTAAAATGCCGATTCCTGAACAGGTCAGCGTTTTGCTTCCCTGGCGCCGCGGCGATTAGCCGGTCGCCGCTTCAAGGCCCGAGCAGGAACGCCAGCAGGTCGTGGAAATCGCGGTCCGGAAGCGCGGTCTCGAAGATCGCCGGCATCGCCGACGCCGCCGAGGGCTCGAACCGCACGATCTCCCACCTTGCGATTCGGAAATCCCGCCCCGTTGCCACGTCCGCCAGGGTCACGCCCACCTCGTCCCGCCGCGGATTGAAGCCGGAGCGCACCTCCCCATCGCGCAGCGTCACAGCGGCCATCCGGAACAGCGGGTCCACATTCCGGCCAGGGTCGAGGATGTCCTCCACCACCCGCCCCAGCCCGCGCGCAATCAGCCCGTCCAGGCTGGGTCCGACCATCCCGCCGGCATCGCCGCGCCGGTGGCAGGCCGCGCAGTGGGCCACGAAGACTTCCGCCCCGCGGCGCGAATCTCGCTTGGCCTCACCGTGGGCACCGATCCGGGCGGCAATCACGGCATCGAGCCGCGCATCCTCGCCGGGCAGCTGCCGGGTGAGTTCCGCAACCCGCTCCCGGACGCCCGCGGAGCGACGCTCTAGGGCGGGTGCCACCCGACCGTGACACAGCAGACTCGCCGGCGCCCGGCCTTCGGCCACCAAGGTCACCAGCGCAGCCGCGCCCTCCTCAGACTGCGCCAACCCTCCGGCCACGATGATCGCGAGATCCGTGCCGGCGGCCGGCAGCGCCGCGATTAACGCGCCCCGCGCGGCGGCCCCTCCCGGGACCTTCGCAAGTCTCTCGGCCGCCGCCCGCCGTAAGGGCAGTCCGGCCGTCGAAGTCAGGACCCGCGCGAGCGCCACCTCTCCATCCGCATCCAGCGCGAAGGCCTCCAGCGCCGCCTGACGCAGCGCGGGCGGCGACTTGGCATCCAGCGCGCGCGCCCGCAGCGGGGCGTTCTTGGCGGGCGACGGCAGGGGCTTGAGGGTTTGCGCCGCCCGCCGGGCAAAGGCCGGATCCTCCGCGGCCAGGGCGCCGAGTAACGTGCGCTCGAGCCAGTCGGAAACCGGGGCCGGCCAACGACTAAGGTCTTCGCCGGCCGCACCCGCCAAGCCCTCGGCCAGCGCCAAGCGCTGGTCCAAAGGGGCGTTCTCCAGCTTGCGGATCAGGGACTCCACCGCCGCGGCCTTGCCCGGACCCAGCTGCCGCACCGCGTGCCGCGCGAACTCCCCCACCCGCGTCCCGGCCAGCCCGAAGCGTTCCAGATGCGCGATCAGGAATTCCGCCGCCACCGGGGTCGCGACCGCGACGGCCACGTCCGCCAAACGGACCGCATCCTCGGGGCGAGCCGCCAGTTCCACCAAGCTTCCGGCCGTCGCTGCGGCGACGTGCTCCTTGAGCGCCAGCCTGAGCCCGTAAACGAGGAGCGAATCCGCCTCCGGGGCCCGCGCGAGCATCGAGAGGAGCAACGGCGTCTGCCACGGCTGCGGATGCCGCGCGAACAGGTCCGCCGTCGCCCGCCACAGGTGTCCCGGCGCGACCCGGGCGAGCAGCGCGCGGAACCGCTCGGCCGCCGCCGGGCCCGGGGGCCCGCGGAGCAGCATCGCGCGGAGGCTCGCCAGCGCGGCCTCGTCATCCGTCGTCCGCGCCGCCTCAAGCGCGGCTAGCAACGGCGCCTCGTCCGTCACTCCCAAACGTTTCCGAAGCAACGCCGCCGGCAACGCGGCGCCCGGGGGCAAGGGCGCGGGAAGCGTCGCGAGCGCGGCGCGGGCCTCCGCCGGAGCGACGCGGCCCGACAGCTCCCCCGCCGCCAGTGAGCGGACCGCGAGGTTCGGATCCCCCAGCGCGGCCACCAGCGCGGGCGCGCCGGCCTGCGCCAAGTCGGGCAATGCCGGCGGCGGCACCGCAGCGTCCTCGCCGCGCCAGTACACGCGCCAGATCCGACCGTGGGTCCGGTTCCGCGCGGGATGCGTCAGCGGCACCTCGTAGTGCCCGATGATGGGATTGTAGAAATCGGCGATCCAAAGCGCCCCATCCGGCCCCAGCACGACCTGCACCGGCCGGAAGGCGGGATCGTCGCAGGTCAGGAAGTCGGCCTGCCGGACCGCCTTCGGCGTCGACCCCGTCCAGTCCAGCCTCGCCCGGTTGACGCGGCGCGTGACCGGATTGCCGTTGAACACGTTGCCACGGTACTCCTCCGGGAACTGGGTCGCGGCGTACACGGTGATCCCTGCGATCGCACTTGAACCGTGGCTGTCGAGCGTGATGGGCGGGGCGAAACCCAGCCCATCATGCTGCCGGTTGATCCCCTCATGGTATCCGCCGCGCACGAGCAGGTAGACCGGCTTGGAATGGGAGTCCGCCGTGAAGACGTCGCCACGGGCGTCGAACGCGAGGCCGAACGGATTGGTCTGGCCGTGGGCCCACGGCTCGAGGCGTGAACCATCCGCCAGGAACCGGAACGTGTTGCCGCTCTCGAGCTTGGTCACGCGGCCGGAGCGGTCCCGGATCTCGCTGCGGTTCGCAAAACCGTGGGTGGCGTAGATCCAGCCGTCGGGCCACGGGGTGAAGCTGGAGGCCATCCCGTGCGTATCCTTGAACCCGAACCCGTCGTAAAGCAGCTCCCGGCGGTCGGCGCGCCCGTCGCCATCCGTATCCTCGAGACGCCAAATGCCGGGAATCGAATGCGCGATGACGGCGGCGCCCCGCGCACCGGGAGCCCGCGGCAACGGCGCCACCCCCACGGGGATGTTAAGGCCAGCCGCGAACACCTCGGCGCGCCCCGCGCGTCCCGTGGCTGGGTCGAAATCCGAGAGCACGAGCAACTGGTCACGCGCCTGCGTCTCCGGCTCCGGAGGCCGCACCAGCCCGCGGAACGCGAGGTGATTATCCTCCCAGTCGCGCGTGAAGTCCGCGATCGGCCGGCCGAGGGCGTCGGTTCGCGCCGGCCACGGGTAATGCCGTGTGGTGGTCACCCACAGCCGGCCGGCGGCGTCGAATGCGAGGTTGAGGGGCTTCCCCAAGGCCGGCTCTGCCGCGACCAGCTGGATCGCGAAGCCCGGCGGCAGGTGGAACAGCGCGAGCTGATCGGCCGCGGGCCGAGGCCGCGCGTCCGGCGCGTCCCCGCGCTGGGCCACCAGAGGACCGCCGCCGGCGATCGCGCTGAGGACCCAGAGCAACGGGAACGGAATCCGTGAGGGGAGCATTAGGAACATCAACCTCAGGTTCCTGCAAGGTGAGTGCGCTTGTCAAACGTGCCGCCCTCCGCTCAGGTCCGGGCAAGGAAGGCCTGCAAGCTTGCCAAGTCGTCGGCGCCGATCACGTCCACGCCAGCGGCCCGGAGCTCGCTCCACGCTGCGGGGGAGTCCGGAACGTTCCAGAACCGCACCCGCCGGCCCCGCGCGTGCGCCCGCGCCACCCAGTCTCGAAGGCTGCTCCGGACTTCCTCGGGCATCGGACCTGTCCAGTGCCACGGAGAGAAGGTGCGCCAGTTCTCGCTGATCCACGGGATCAACGTCGCCGGCAATTCCGAGTCGAGGTGCACGCGACGGCCATCCATCGCAACCCAACGCCGCGGCGCGGCCCGCAAGGCCGCCTCGTCGCGGTTGCCGGAGAGGATCACCGTGACCGCCCGCCGAGTTTCCCGCGCACCCTCGAACTCGCTTAACATCTCTGCGTACTCCGCCAGCGCCGCCGCGACCGCCGCGTAGGTGGGCGCCGCCGCAGATTTCACATCCACCAGCAATACGAAGTCCGGTCGCCCCGGGTGGACGGTCCCGCCCCCCGCGCGCACGCGCGCCCGCAGCGGTTCGAGGTACAAACTGCGCAGGTTTCGACCGGGACGGACATCCCGCCGGTCATGGGCGACCAGCAGTTCGCCGTCCACCAGCCAGACGTCCGCCTCGACACTGCCGAAGCCACGGTCGAGGGCGTCGAACAGCGGCCGCGGATGCTCATAATCGTTGTGCGCGTGGGCCAGCGGCGGGCGGGGCTCCGCCGCGCGCGCGAACCAACCAAGGAACACCGTTAGGACGACGAGGAGACGCGGGGGCATTCCCCAGAGTGGGCCGCGGGGAACGACGGCGGCAAGTCCAGCGCGAATTCCCTTGAGGCGATCAGGCGGCAAAACGGATGCTGTCCGCCTCTCCGGCCCCCCGATGTCGTCCCCCGCCCTATCCTCCCTTTCCGCCCGGTTCGCGGTCCGCTTCGGGACCGACCCCGCCCTCCGCGTGCGCGCTCCCGGCCGGGTGAACCTGATCGGGGAGCACGTGGACTACGTCGGCGGCCTCGTGCTGCCCGTGGCCATCGACCGCGCCGTCCACGCCGTGGCCGCACCCAACGGCGCGGGCCTTTTGCGCCTCGTCTCCGAGGCGCCTGGAGTCGCGGCGGTAGAGGTGCCCGTGGACGCGCTCGGCCCGCGCGCCGGGGCGGAACACTGGCTGAACTACGTGCTGGGCGTGCTGGCACAGTACCGGGACCGGGGCTGGAAGGTGCCCGGCCTAGACATACTTTTCGCCGGTGACCTGCCCCTCGGTGCGGGCCTCAGCAGCAGCGCGGCGCTGGAGACCGCCACCGCCCTCCTCCTTGAGGGCCTGAGCGGGCGCGGCCTCGACCCCATCGGGCGGGCGAGACTCTGCCAGCAGGCGGAGCACGGGCACGCGGGCGTCCCGTGCGGACTGATGGACCAACTGGCCGTGGGCGCCGGCCGCGCGGGCCACGCCCTGCTCATCGATTGCCGCGACCTCCGGGTGACCCCGGTGCCCCTGCCGCCGGACTGGTCGATCGTCGTGGCGGACACCCGCGTGAAGCACGCGCTCGCCGACGGGGAATACCGCCGCCGGCGCGAGGATTGCGAGGCGGCGGCCCGCGCGCTGGGCGTTTCCACGCTGCGCGACGCGAGCCCGGAGCTGCTGGCGACCAACGCCGCCAGGCTCGATGAACGCCTCGTGCGGCGCGCGCGGCACGTCGTGACCGAGATCGCGCGCGTCCCGGCCTTCGTGGCGGCCGCGGCGGCCGGCGATGCGGGTGCAGCGGGGGAATTGCTGCGTGCGAGTCACCTCTCCCTGCGCGATGACTTTGAGGTAAGCTGCCCGGAGCTGGACGCCTTGGCGGAGGCGGCCTGGCGGGCCGGGGCGGAGCTAGGCGTGATCGGGGCGCGGATGACCGGGGGCGGCTTCGGCGGCGCAACGATCACCCTGGTCCGCCGCGGGCAGGAGGCCGAGCTCGCGCGGCATCTGGAGGTCGACTTTGCCGGCCGCTTCGGCCACACCCCCTTGGTCTTCGTCACCCGCGCCGCGGGCGCAGCGGAGATTTTGCCCCCGGACCACCCCGCCAAATGACCCTGCTCACGTTCCTGTTCTTCACCGGCCTCGTCGGGTTACTGACCTGGCGCCTCACCCGCGGCGACGACCACCGGACCGCGACCGGCTACTTCCTCGCCGGCCGGACGCTGACCGGCGGGTACATCGCGGGCTCCCTGCTGCTCACGAACATCTCCACGGAGCAACTGGTGGGGCTCAACGGCGCCGCCTTTACCGATGGCCTGGCGGTGATGGCGTGGGAGGTGATCGCGGCAACCGCGCTGGTCGTGATGGCGCTGTACTTTCTGCCGCGCTTCCTCCGCAGCGGCATCACGACCGTTCCGGAATTCCTCGGGACGCGCTTCGCCGCGCACACGCGCGCTATCACCACGGTGATCTTCATTGCCGCCTACGCGGTGATTCTGCTGCCGATCATCCTCTACACGGGGGCCACCGGCCTGATGGGCATCCTCGACCTGCGCGCCATCACCGGGATTCAGGATGTGACCACCCTCCGGTGGGTCACGGTCTGGTTTATCGGCATCGTGGGCTCCCTCTACGCGATCTTCGGGGGCCTGCGTTCGGTGGCGGTCTCAGACACCCTGAACGGCTTCGGCCTGCTGGTGGGCAGCGTGCTCATCACCTGGTTCGGCCTGCAGGCCGTGAACGGCGACGGCGCGCTCGCCGCGTTGCGGGACCTCCGCGCGGCGCACCCGGAGAAGTTCAACTCCCTCGGTAGCGGCAGTTCCTCCGTGCCCTGGCACACCCTCTTCAGCGGGGTGCTGCTGCTGAATCTCTTCTATTGGACCACCAACCAGCAGATCATCCAGCGGGCGCTGGGCGCGCGGAGCCTGCGCGAGGGCCAGCGCGGGGTCCTGATCGCCGGCTGCTTCAAGGTGCTGGCGCCGCTCGTGCTCGTGCTGCCCGGCATCATCGCGTTCCACCTTTACGCGAAGCAGGGGCTCAAGCCGGACGATGCCTACGGCACGCTGGTCAGCCGGGTGCTCCCGTCGTGGCTCACCGGCTTCTTCGCCGCGGTCATCACGGGCGCGATCCTGAGCTCGTTCAACTCCGTCCTGAATTCCACCGTCACCCTCTTCTGCCTAGGCTTCCATCGCGCGGGCCCGGGTGATGCGGCCGCGGAGGACGCCCGGGTGATCCGCCGGGGCAAGATTGTGGGCACCGTGGCGGCCGTCTTCGCGATGATCGCCGCGCCGCTGCTCGCCGGGCAGGACAGCATCTTCGGTTACCTGCAGCGGATGAACGCCCTCTACTTCATCCCGATCTTCGCGGTGGTGCTGGCCGGGCTGCTGTTCCGCCGCGCTCCAGCCTGGGCCGCGAGCGCCGCGCTGGTGGGCGGGTGCGTGATCCTGCTCCTGGGCTACTTCGTGTCCCCCTTCTCCGCGTGGGCGGCAAAACTGAACGGGTTCCACTTCATCGGTCTGGTTTTCCTCGCCCTGATCCTGTTCCAAGGGGCCGCCGCCATCCTCTCCCCCCGAGCGGAGCCGTGGGAGCACCGCGCGTCGGGGGACGTCGACCTGACGCCCTGGCGGTGGGCCAAGCCCGCGGGCTTCGGCCTCGTCGGCTTCGTGGTGCTCCTCTACCTCGCCTTCGCGGATTTCTCGGTGCTCGCCCGCTGAGCAGAGGCCACGTTTTTCCCGCAGACGCGGCGTCTACGCACCCCTCTCCGCGCTTCAGTTCCCGTGGCTGAGGAACACGCGGATCCGGGGCACGAGCTCCTCGCGCGCGTCCTCGAGCACGTAGTGCCCGGCGTCGGCGATCCGGTTCACGGCGGCCCGCGGAAAGAGTTCCCGCCAACGCGCCAGGAAGGTGTCGTCGAAGCAGAAATCCTTCCCGCCCCAATGGATCTCCATCGGATGACCGTGCAGCCGAGCGAGGCCCTCCTCCACCGCGACCAGCGCCTCCCAGCTCGGGTGCGAAGGCGCCAGCGGGATGTCGCGAACAAACCCGTGCACCGCGGCGCGATCAGCCCACGAGCGGTAGGGCCAGAGGTAGCCGCGCGCCACGTCGGACGCCAGTCGCCGGCGATGGACCGCCATCCACGTAGCCGGCCACGCGAACCCGTTGGCTCCCCGCACCAGCAGCGCGCCCAGGCCCGGCACGCGGCACAGCGCGATCCGCGCGGGAATCCGGCGCGAGCGGAAGGCCGCGGTGTTCAGCACCACGATGCGCCCCACCCGCTCGGGCTGACGGACCGCCCAGCCTAGGCCGATCGCGCCGC
>Ga0194117_10004654_pt1 | contig 12943 bp, 10 predicted proteins | sample TA2MahsurfametaG_FD_160579 | JGI IMG/M metagenome (GOLD analysis project Ga0194117, IMG submission 160579) | Freshwater microbial communities from Lake Tanganyika, Tanzania - TA2015009 Mahale N1 surface | ecosystem: Environmental > Aquatic > Freshwater > Lake | place: Tanzania: Lake Tanganyika...
CATCATCAAATATTTATTTATACTTTTTATGAACGTATCTTAGATAAAAATGTAAGAAAAATAGCATCGAAAATTACAACACCAAAAATGCATTTCTGCGGTAGTTCTGTGAATGGGTAGTCCCTTTACTTGACTTTGGATGGTTTTCACTTAAGGAAATCTTTTTGTTAAGATATCCTATGATGCAAATGGCTTGATGGTATTTTCAACGTATTTTATGTAATATCATGCAAATAAATGATGGAAAATAACTAATCTCAGTGAGTATGATTTAATAGTTATTTACTTTTTATACTTATTATGACAAAATCTAATATATAACTTGTAAGAAAAATTATATTACAAACTCTCAAATAATCAAAATACCAACCACCCTAAAATCGCATCAACTCGAGCTTCTGATCAGTTATAATTGAACCTGGGTGAGCTTGATTGCTGACAGTCGAACGACGCCATCTCAGGTTAATCGCACCAGATTATCTCTTGCTATAACCAAAACCACAGTTGGATAGACTGATTTCCTCGGATAACCACAAGCTTCAGCGTTGTAGATATGCGGATAAGTTGAACATCTAGTATAGTTGCCGTAGGTGGTCCTTGTTGCTCTTGGATTTACTTCTTGTCTCCACAACTTACTTTCTGATTTTATTTATTACGCTTGATAGTCTTAATTAAACTAAAAAGGTGGAGAATTTTAATATCATTAGGCGTTGCTAGGCTTGTATGATTATGATCTTTGATAATAGGAATTTTCTGCGTAAAAAACATGAACTATTTTTTTATGAGGCCAATAATCAAAAGAGTAAAAGCGTCTATGGAATTTATTAGTGTAATAGTATTTATTTTGGAAACTATGTATGATTAAAGGCTGAAATTAAACTTTTACTTCATGCTTCGCCTAAATTATGTATATCCAAAAGATTAAAAGGAATATCAGCTCCTGATTGTCGTGTTTTTGGAGAATAACATAAAAGATAAGATGCTCGTCAAACAAATCATCAGATATTATTTAGTTAGTGATGATAAAATCATATTTCTGGTAGCATCCAGTCCTCATCTAGCTATTTCTTAGAAAATGCTATTGAACTCACTCTTTTTGGGATTCGGTTTCAACTTCTGGGTTTTTCCAAACTATACGCAGGACAATTAACTCATAAATGAGGAATGCTGAGGTGCAGTTTGCTGAAAGAGAGGAGATACGCTGATTTTTGTTGCTTTCCTAGATTGTTATAATTTCAGTACTCGCTATATTGTCATGATTTCTTCTCTTAGTGAAGATCTTTTTCATTATTAATTCTATCTAGCATTCTGGAGATGTCTGAATCTGAATGATTTAACTTAGAAGATTGGGATTCCAAGTTTTATAGTACCTATCTTATTTAAGGATCCAGGAGAAGTGTTTGGGTAAATGATTTATGGTCATGAAGAGCAGGCTTGAGAAGACTGACTATCTTTTTCATGATTCTAGGTCTGATGGACCAAGTGATTATGGAGTTTGAACCAGAAAAGTAAAATAGTATCTTTCTAGGGTGATTAGTTTGGATTTTATCAGTTTGTTTAGTGGTATTTTTAAGAATGGAAGATATAAACACGTCGGAGTTTGTGAGAGGTGTTTTACCAGCTGTATTTTACAATTTCCTTGAGTATATAACTCTCAGGTTTTTAGTAACTTTCCCAAGAATACATATTGAGGTCAAGGCTAGGTGACGAGGTTGACTCAGGAGGAAAAGTTTTGAGCCTAGTATGTTTTATCTTTATAGTAAACTTAGCCTAGATTCTGAGATAATTTTAGAAGTTTTTCGTCTCGTTATTAGATTATTAAATTTTGAATAAAGTGTTTTAATAAATTAAATCATCGTAGGATTTTTCAGAGTCTAGCTCGTCATATGAGTGTTCAGCGTTGATAAATATCCCTTATTCTTGCCTAATATAAGTCACCTTTGAGAGCATATCTAAGAAAAAATCAAATCTAGGAACATCTGCCTTCCAATGAGGGTCAGCTGAGAAAAATTATGGACCAAGTTTTATAAAAATGAATTTGTCACAAGTCAAGTCAAGTTTAAGTTAGATGATGCCTAATAATATGTAAAAATATTTGAAGAAACAAGAAAACGAGATGCATGTACTCTAAAAAATGATCTGTTGATCTATATAAATAATGAGATTAAACATTCCTAATGGTATCTTAACCACTACAAGTTCTATTTTTTCATATAAGGATATCATAGAGAAAGAAATTGAGTTTTTAGACAAGAAAGGAAATTAAAGTTTAGTGTTCTTTAGTCCATAGAGGAAATATTTGAATGATAACACCATCTTATGTGGCTGAAATGCCAATGACAGTCAAACTACTAATCGTGTCCATACAAACTAATTGAAATTCAGTTGAGATATAACGAATCCCAATAACAGATTAAAATTAAATACTATTTGAAGATGATATTCCTTAACAGAGTGGACATCCCATGGAGTAATCAACCTACATACTTGCCATTCCTTCCTCATATTTTAGTGTAAACTTGTTTTAAGACAGAGTATTAAGATTTAAATATTTGGTCCAATTTTGTTGGTTATGATATAACTAAATAAATCCTGTAAAAAATTGCGAATTCTTATTTGAACTTAAACCAGTTCTTTTCTATGACGTATGGTGAAAATGCCGTTGAGAATACTTCTGCTCCGCTTTTCGCAAGCTCATTACTGGCTGTATAAATAGAACCGTTTATTCAAAGAATATAATTTAAATGTATATATTCTACTCCCCTTACTATTACCTCTCCTATAGCTACCAGGACGCCTATTTCTTCCAGTACAACTAAGAACAGCCATTTTCGGAATAAATTGCAAAAATTTAATATTGTGATGATTCTCATGAAGAACTACTCCAAAATTAACAGAGCCTTTAATCCCATCTTTAAAAGGAAGATCAAGAAATCTAAGATCAAGAAGAGCCTCAGAGGTTGAAAAAGAAAGATGACAGGAAGAAGAGGCACTATCGTAAGCGTCGCATCAACTTAAAGAAAAAATTTGGATGTAAGGTTCGTGAATGTTAAATCCGATTTTCTTCCAAGATTGCATTAAGGAACCATCTAAGACTCAAACACGACATAAGATTGAGGTACAATAAAAAGAGGGAATGATTGTTTTAACTATTTTCTTAAAATAATTTTAAAGGGAGTAGCCATAAAATTAAAAGCTTTCAATTTATAAAAAGAATTATCTGAAGCGAAGGCGTTTTATGAAAAGTTATGCTGCCGAGGATCGATTTGGAGTGAAAAATGAGGTGAGGTAGGCTGAGGTTTTAAATATTTATAGAGCAGGCCTATTCCAAGGCTCCAATGACGGAAAACCATTCTGATAATTCGAATATGCACCAAACCGTTATAAAACTGCTTGAGTAGCGAGTAAAATCAGAATTACTTGATTGTAAAATGTTTGCTGAAGTATAGAAGATGCTAGAAAATAAGATTATAATATTCAAAACTTAATTCAAAAAAAGCAAACCTCCAAGCGTACGGAGCGCTTGTTTGGGAGTAGTAACCTTAAATTCGATAGTTCTACTTGTTATTTGTTGTCAAAAGTCAAGGGAATTATAGAACTAAAATTATTATTAAAGTAATATTATAAAAATACTAAATGAACTCGAAATAATCACAGATGCTATCCATACTCAAATATACTCAGTCCACTGTTGAACTTCTCTAATAATGCTGATAAAGCATAGATGAGTTGAAAAAACTTATTATAAAAAAATCACTCCCAAATTATTTATTCTCCTTTAGTTTGTTACTACTTTTAGTGAAAGTCAATTCTTTTGATTTATTTGGCTAAAAAGTGGAAGTTCTACTCTTCTTCAGAGGTATTGACTTCAAAAGATGCCTCGACGCTGACTGTTTTCTTTTAGCTAAGTATACTATTAATATTCCAAAAGTCATTTTAGCTCAAACTGTCAGTAGTTGAGGACGATTAGACATTAATTGAAGGTGTCTCGATTTAAATTCTGTTGAGTTAGTTAGTCAACTCGTCACTGATGATATTATCGAGGTATAAGGGACAATATTTTTAAAGCAAAGGTCGATAGTTAGCTTGATTAAAGTGAAAATTCCAAGCTGCCCGTCTGTTGTAAGGGTTATTGGACACAAAAGTGCAATTGGGTTGTATGAGGAGATACTTTAAGTGCCGCAGAAGTACAGAAAATCTTATATAGAAAGGAAGTTACTCCTTAGTTGGATTCCAATCGAGGACCAACTCTTTTGATACAAATTAACATGTATAGACATTGATGTTAGGATGGAAAATTCTACGATCGTTGTAGATTTTAGGCCTTTCGATAAAATTGGCAGAGTTGATGAATATTTTGGGTCTGAACTCGATCCCACTAAAAACACCCTCAGTGGGCACACAATAAATTTCGAGGATGATATTGTTGCCTCGGATTTAGTAGGTGCTGTTGATGTAGAAGCGGCAGTAGTTGTCGGAGAGGTCACAGTTTGTTTGGATGACTTATTTTTCGATCCATCGAAGGAAGCCAGACTTGCCGTTGTAAGTTTATGCTTCAAGAGCGATTCTTAGTTTTTTGCGATTTAACATGGATTATAGATTTAGTAAGGCGAGTCAAATTATGAATACTTAAATTAATATGGTAGTATAGGTTAGGAATTATCAATAATTAAAGTAATTATTTGAATCAAAAGATCAAATCTGGTATGAAAGATGAGGTATTAAAGGATGGTAATTCGAATGCATTTTTTGGCTATTTTAAGGTGAAAGTATCTCTTCCTTGGTTATGAATATTATTTGGCTCTTGTTACGACCGAAAACCAGTAAATTATCATAAAATTTGATCTTTGTTTGTCCACTTATCCTTAATCATCCCATCCCCAAAACTTTAAAAACTTTTTACATATCTTCTTAGAAGGTTCCCGACGATTATATGTTGTCTTCGAATTTCGATCAATATTTTTAAAATGAAAGCAATCGTAATCCTAACTATCTGCCTACTACTTCACTCCGTCATCGCGCAAACCAGTGGATGCATAAGCACACAACCTGGTTCTCTTAGATGCTTGGCATGTAGTGTCAACTTGCAACTTGACGACCAAGGTAATTGCAGACTATATACACCAATCGAAGGTTGCCGAGTTTATAACTCAAATACCACCGGAGGGTGCCTCAGCTGTGATTCAAAGTATATACTAAATTCTGGGATTTGTCTACTAATGATTGCAAATTGTGCCTCAACTACAAATATCAACACATGCGATCAATGTTTACCAGGGTTCGCATTGATCCGTTTTTCGAACTGCTTTAGTACAAATGTATCAAACTGTCCGCTTGGGTCACTACCTCGTACGATGAGTGGTGTGAGTTATTGTCAGCAATTTTCGATCATAAATTGCATGCAGCCAGCTCTTAACAGTTTATCATGTATTAAATGCAATCGAGGATTTACTCTCATAAATGGTATCTGTTTCCCAGTCCAAAGTACTACCCCCTGTCAAGCCAACTCATGTAACTGCCAATCGTACTATTTCAATAATATTTGCTACAGAATACAACAAAACAATTGCTTACAATCCTCAGATGGAGTTTATTGCGACCTCTGCAACAATACCTTCTACTCCTCCAACGGTTTCTGTGTCCAATTCACCAAACCTGATGATATAAACTGCAATTTGGTAAGTCTAGATGGTACACGTTGTGCAGGGTGTAATCAAAATTATGTATTTAATTCGGATTTTATATGTGTTAAAAATTATCAACTTTGCCCTACGACTTGTACTAGTTGTCCCTTCAATGGCTTTAGTTTGTATGAGGGTAACTGTTTATATTCGGATCCTTTGTGCCAGATCTATAATTTTACGAGACAGGCCTGTCAACTTTGTCAAGAAGGGTATGAGTTGGATGATCGGACACTAATTTGTATCAAAAGGGAAACTTGCCTTGCTTATGATCAGAATAGAAGATGCACAGCTTGTTTTAGTGGCTATCAACTTAACTTTCAGACTTTTCAATGTATTGCCTTGCCTCCTAACTGTGTTCAAATGAACATGACCTCAGGATTCTGTCAAACTTGCTCGAATCTTACAACTCTTTCAGCTTCAGGCTGCATTTTTACCACCTCCAACTGCATAACCTACAACATAAATGGTAGATGTCAGACTTGTAGGTTAGGTTTCGTTCAGGTCCAACGTGCTTGCTTACCATTTTCATAAAATTGCGCAACATATGGTAGTGATCAATCAACATGTTCCATCTGTTTACCAGGTTATCATTTGATTAATAACCAATGCTACCAAGATCTCGATGGATGTCTTAGTTATTCTCTTCAAAATTAATGTACACAATCTGATATAAAATATCAACTTATCAATGGAAAGTGTTACTATGATGATCCTAATTGCTTGGCATCGGATGAAAATGGATTATGTATTGGATGTACCTCAGGTTATATACCAGCCAAAGGTAGATGTGTATATTATGATGCTTATTGTCTGAGCTATGATACAAATACACTTACTTGTACGCGTTCTTTCCCATCGTTTACACTCAATAAAGGATTTAGTCTTCAACAGCAACTTAGCTATCTTAATTTTGTTATACAAGCTGGGTCTACAAGTCAAACTACAGTCGCTGCTGATTTTGTAGGTATAAGTGGTCAAGGAAGTTTCTCGAAGAATGGAATTATCAATTAACTTCCTTATGCTGGAGTATCCAGTAGTTCTGTAGCTAGGTATACTATCAATGGTAATATTTTAACTTGTCAGATCGGTTTTACTTTGGTTCAAGGGCAATGTGTAATCTCTTCACCCAACTGTTTTTCTTACAATCAGTATGGAACATGCCAGTCTTGTAATCCAGGTTACGATCTCATTATAGACGGTTCATGCGCGATGAGATCATCTGTCAGTTGTCAAACTCAATCAGCTTGTATCTGTCTAGTGGTAGCCCAAGGTTACGTAGTTATAAATGGTAGTGCATACTATGCTGGTAACAATGCTTAGAAGTACAATACTCAAGGTTTACTTATTGCAGCTAAAGCAGGATATTTTGTATGGAATGTGAATAGCAATAATTCTATAGCTTGGCCATTGGATACGAATTGTATTTCACAACTACAACCTGGTACTTGTATAACTTGCCTTTCCGGATTCAATCTTGTTAATGGTCGATGTGTGGTCATCAAAACCAATTGTGTGGTCTATACACCCTTAGGCCTATGTCTAGCTTGCGCCCAAGGTTACTTCCTATGGGCAGGAGAATGCAGAAAATCGAATTGTCTGAGTGTCGACGCTAACTCTAACTTATGTTCTGTTTGTAACCAAGGTTTCAATCTAAATCTTGGTACATGCATACCAACTTCTGTTGCATTCTGCCAAATCTACAGCGGAAATAGTTGTCTTTACTGTTAAACAGGATACTATCTTACAAGTAGTAAACTCTGTGCAAAAATGATCAACAATTGTCAATCCGCAAATCCACAGACAGGTCGTTGCATTTCTTGTGTTACAAATTATACATACTATACCTAACAATGTATACCTACTATTCCTTACTGTGATGTCTACTCAAGTACATTAAATTCATGTGTTACTTGTATGCAGCTGTACTTCCCTATTAATAATGGTACAAGTTGTGGCTATCTTGGGATGTTCTGTAGTGCATTATCTGATGCTGTTAATTGTTCGGCTTGTAAGACTGGCTTTACTTTGATCAGCCAGTTCAATACCTTTATCTGTGTACGACCTATACTCAACTGTTTCCAATATGATAACAAGGCTAATTGTATAAGATGCAATAGTGGTTACGTTCTTCAGTACAACTCATGTAAAAGTATAAGATGTGATTTGTTCATCCCACCCTCCAGTCAGTGTCAAGCATGTCTCCCTCCCTTCATTTTAGTCAACAATACCTGCAGAGATCCCAATTGTCAGCAGAATATAGGTGAGATCTGCGCTTCTTGCCAACCTCGATACTACTTGAGCAATGGAATATGTATCCTGATAGCTGATCCAAATTGTATATCTGCGGCATCGAATGGCTCTTGCTTGCAGTGTATAGCAGGGTATGCTCTCAATGCTGATGGAATATGTGTTTCAACTAATGAACTCTATAATGGCTGTGCTAACCAAGAGTACCCATGCACTCGTTGCCAACTTGGTTACTAGTTGAGAAAAGATGGACTCTGTTGGGCCAGAAAGTGCTAAGTATTTAAACAAAATAGAGATTGCCAGACATGTATCTACTACTATAAACTTGAATCAAGTAATCGTTTCTGTATCTTATATACATGTTTTGCACCTCAATGCTACCTGGATGACACTCCACCCGATGGTTTCTTTATAGATAACAGAGGTAACCTTAACATAAGTTATTGTTTTCTTTTCAGTGGTCCTAACTGTACATCTTGTCAAAATTACCGATATCCCAACCCTGCAGTTCAGTTCAATCTTTGCTATCCCTACAACTGTCTCCAAAACAATCTGATCAACTGTCAAGGCAACTGTCAAGCTAACTATAGTAATGTGATGATGTACCCTGGCTCATGTTTAGCTGATAACTGCTTGACCTTCGATAATACCGGTCAATGTCTCACCTGTGCACCTACTTACTACCTCAGCAACGGTATCTGTATCAAAATTATCATTATTAACTGTATCACTATCGACTATGCCAACAGAGTGTGTTTAGAGTGTAGCACAGGATATGATATTGTTTCAGGTTTATGCAGACCTTCAAACTGTAGTATCTTCACTGGCGATAGAAATACAAGTTGTCTTGCTTGCATAAACGGATACTTTTTGAATAGCAATTGTTTGTGTTAGGTGTCCAAATGTGTAGATTTCTTAGGAAGAAACTGTTTGAAATGTCTACCTGGGTATTTCTTAAGCAATGGTTTATGTTCGGCCTCGAACTGTATAAAATTCGATCCAGTCGCAATGATATGCTTGCAATGCAACACCAACTATGAATCACCTCCAAATCTCGGCGTTTGCAAAGCGAGTAACTGCAATACTTTCGATCCTAACTTGAACTGTCTGGAATGTAACAAAGGATATCTCCTCCAAGATAAAATATGTATCCAAGGTGATAGAAATTGTATTACTTGGAATGATGCTAACAACTGTATTGCTTGTAACTCGACCTCTTTGATTCCCATTGGTAACAGATGTGTGCCTAAGGTACCTGGTTGCGCCAATTATTCAGTCAATGGCTGTATCTCCTGCTTGATACAGTATAACTTTTCGAATGGTCTATGTACAGTCAAATCCTGCCAGAATTTTAGTACTCCTGATAGATGTTTGATCTGCCAAAATCGATTTCTCCTGCAATCAGATGGTACCTGTACCCCTAAAAATTGTATATCTTTTGACCCAACAAAATGGTCATGTACTAGTTGTTAGCCTCGATTCCAGTTGATCTCGCCATTCTGTTTTACCTACAACTGTACAAAATATGATCTTAAAAACTATCAATGTAGCGTATGTGAAGCTGGGTTCAATTTGATACAGGATACCTGTGTGTTTAGTAATTGTTTGAGTAGCAATCAACTAGTGTGTTCGAAATGTGTACCTGGTTTTAATTTGGTCTAGGGGATATGTCAAGCACCTACTAACAATTGCTTGGTTTATGATTATCAGCAGTTTATTTGTACTCAATGCGTGTCTAGTTTTAGATTAAATTCTTTTGGAATATGCGAGAGTACATTCATTGATCCCTATTGTGTAGTACTTAACTCGACTTCAGGTCAATGCATCCAATGCTTGCCTTCATTCAATTACAATATAAACTCTCAGCAGTGTGAATCTGCCTTCTGCCTGGTGTTCAACCCTACGAGTGCAATCCGTAACAGAGTTTGTGTATCATGCTTACCTGGTTTTACTTTGGATAGTTCAAAAAGATACTGTGTTTCTATTTATTGCTTGAACTATGATCTTGCTACTGGTCGATGCGCTGCTTGTGTTGCTGGTGCAACCATCAGTTCTAATGTCTGCTTTGCGAATAATTGTAATAACTATAGTATACTGTATCCCTCATCTCCTGTTTGCCAAGGATGTAAAAAAGGTTATGAACTAAACAGTAATTCTTTGTGCATACCTTCGAACTGCGCTAGTTTTAACCTTGACTTAACCTGTAATTCATGTGGTAATGGATTTGCTTTGAACTCAAATGGTCTTTGCGAGACCACTGTTTGCCAACCTGGCTTTGTATTCCAAAATTTCGCCTGTGTGCCAGCAAACTGCTTCAACTATGACAAATCGCTTGGGGGTTGTACTCAATGTTTACCTGGTTTCGTCCAATAGCAATAATTTTGTATATCCCAGGGATGCATACAGTACGACCAGCAATATATCTGCCAAAAATGCAGTCTAGGCTACACACTTAACATCGTAAATGGCCAAGCACTCTGTGTCCTCTCAGCGGCATCAATCTGTCCAAGTGGTTTTTACTTCTCCAACAATACCTGCAACATAATCCCGATTAATAATTGTTCCATATCAGATAATACAGGCCAAAGTTGCTATCGCTGTCTCGATGGTTTCCTATTGAGAAATAATATTTGCTATCTGATTGCAGGCTGCATATGGCCGAGCTATATCACGGGTTGTGTTAACTGTATCCAAGGTTATGTTTTGAATGGTTTTATATGTGTTTCGCTTAACTGTGCTACTGTCTTCCCCAATAATACTTGTCAGACGTGTCCTAATGGATTTAGCTTGGTCAATGGAGCATGCCAAAGAAATATTTATAAGTGTGCTAATATTGATAGTAATGGCAATTGCTTGCAATGTGTAGCTAATTTTGCACTGAGTAATGGTCGATGTGTAGCTGTGGGTTGCTTGGCATATAATCCCATCACTTTTGTCTGCATCTCTTGTGCCTCTAACTACACCTGGAATCCCTCACAGGAAACATGTGATCTTAAATCTATACCCAATTGTTTCTCAGCTCTCAATGCTTCTTTCTGTAGTCAATGCAATAATGGTTATGTACAACTTTCTGGTCTTTGCTTCTTGCAAATCAGCTGGTGTGTGAGCTATGTCAACCGGACAGGACTTTGCGGTCAGTGCTCTCCAGGTTATTATGTGAATACTTTGGGTCAATGTGCAGTTTTACCCCCTAATTGTTTGCAATCTGACCAAAATGGTCTATGTTTAACTTGTATCAATGGTTTTAGAGTCAGTAAAGGTATCTGTCTACCGAATATACCAAACTGTCAAGCCTTCGATCCTATTACAGGTGCATGCAAACAGTGCATCCCTCAATTCTACTATACATCTCAAGGTCAATGCCTGCCATTACCTGCTTTCTGTACAGCTGCCAATCCTGGTGGAGGTTGTACGTCTTGTATATCTGGTTATAGTCTTGCAGGTACAGTTTGTGTGACTACAATTATAAATTGTATGATTTATAATCAAAATAATCCTGCCTATTGTTTTCAATGTATTACTGGATACTACTTGAATGCTGGCTATTCATGCTCAATTTTACCTCCCAATTGTCTCAATGCTAACAGTCTAGGCATATGCCTCTCCTGTGCCCCGAGTTATACTCTCAGTGGATCACTCTGTGTAATTGCAACTGCTAACTGCCTGAACTATGTGCAATCCAACAACATCACCAGATGCAGTCAGTGTTCAGCTGGTTTTACTCTTACCTCAAATTTCACTTGCAATCAGCTACCTCAATTCTGTATCTCTGGTAGCAATGGTATCTGTAATGTGTGCATGCAAAATTTCCAGCTCTACCAAGGTTTATGTGTCTACTTTACTCAAAATTGTATGGCTTGGAATAATGTATCTCTTCAATGCAGTGGATGCGTGACTGGTTATTATCTTGCTATATCAAATACTACCTATGTTTGTAGTCTACTCCCGAGATTCTGTATACGTGCGGATATCTATGGTAACTGTCAAGAGTGTTTGCAAGGGTTTATGACCTACAACTTCCAATGTGTCGACAGCTAGTCCATTTTGAACTGCAGAGCTTATAATCTTAACACATTACAGTGTATCCAATGTTTGACAGGGTATGTATTGAACAGTAACTCCAGATGCCAACCTCAGAACTGTGCAATCGTAAACAACCAAGGTAGCTGTGCGCAATGTTTACCGAACTACTTACTTGTTGGCAATATTTGCCTGACACAAATTAATAATTGCAATCAATATAACAATTTTACTGGGATTTGTATCCAATGTAGAAATGGATATAATTTGAGTGCGGATGGCCTTGTTTGCTCGTTGAGTGATCCTTACTGTAATAACTATGCGCCACAAGGAGGATGTCTTGCATGCGCGAGTCGATATTATCTTAGACTTGCTGTATATACTCTCTTACCAACAGGATGTGCTTCTGTTGGCCAAAACTTCTTATGTGCTTCGTGCCTTTCTCAGTATACTTTGATCAATGGTGTCTGTGTACTTATGGTGAGTAACTGTGCCAATTATAACACTTCAGGCTGCGCAGCATGCATCTCCAGCTACTATCTACTCCGAAACACCTGCAATCCTTTCCCAGATTTCTGTCAATCCTTCGACACAGGTCTAAATCGATGCATTAACTGCATAACTGGCTATAATCTCAGTCCTACAACATATCTTTGCAGTAAAGTTTGAGACAACTGTGCTAACTACAACAACCAGGGACAATGTGTATACTGTGCTAAAAGATTTTATCTTTTAGCTGGAAAATGCTATCCTTATCCCAACTACTGTATTAATGTCGTTTTGCAGGCAATTGTCTTTCTTGTGCTTTTGGCTCAGTTCTACACCTACTCGATAATAACACAACACTGGTAGAAACTCAAGACCATCCCAGCTCAACCATCTTCCACCAGTTTACTGCAGCCAATAACATTAAAGCAAAGCATTATTAAATAAGCATCATAATCTATCACCAATCACAAGTCCATCAGCTCCACCACATCGTTTTGATCCCA
>Ga0194117_10004662_pt1 | contig 12927 bp, 11 predicted proteins | sample TA2MahsurfametaG_FD_160579 | JGI IMG/M metagenome (GOLD analysis project Ga0194117, IMG submission 160579) | Freshwater microbial communities from Lake Tanganyika, Tanzania - TA2015009 Mahale N1 surface | ecosystem: Environmental > Aquatic > Freshwater > Lake | place: Tanzania: Lake Tanganyika...
TTTTTTGATATTTGAATTTGGATTAGTAGCTACATTTGTAAAAGAACTACTATCTACAGTGGTTATAATGGCCTGATTGAAAATAGTGACTGACGTCAAACTTGTACAATTACTAAACGCACTAACACCAATACTTGTCACACTATTAGGTATAGTGACTGACGTCAAACTTGTACAATTATTAAACGCAAGGTTGCCAATGCTTGTCACATTATAATTAGTAGAATTAATAGTCACACTACTTTGAATGATAACATTTACTGGTGTGATGTAAACCCAGTTACGGAAACATTATCGTTCGATAAAGTATACACAACGTTGTCTATAGTTGTTGACATATATATATATACTATTATAATTATTGGAAAAAAATAATTTTGTATTGCTTAATTATATTATTTTATTTTTTCCCCTTCTTCTTTCCCTTTTTATTATTTGTATTTGATGTTGGTGGTTTTGCTCCTCGTGGCGTTTTTTCTACTTTTTCACCAGTGCTAAAAATATTTAATAACTCTTCTTCAGTCAGTTTTGGTTGTGTGTCTGACATATTACAAAATGCTGTAGCCGCTTGTTCTTTTGCTTTTGCGTTCGCTTCAGCCTTTGCACGAATTCTTTCCTTCATTTTAGCGGTTTTCATATTTCTATTCAATTGAGCTTCCATTGCTCCCATATTAATTTTAGCACCTTTACCTAACCCAGGAATTCCCATTTGAGAAAACATCTTTTGCATATCTCCCATTCCTGGCATATTTTTCATCTTATTTAATAATTCCATACTTTCTTCCATTAATTCGGATTCTTTTATTTCACCTGACTTAATCTTCTCGTCAATTTTGCTTCCAATATTTTTAACCATATTCATCATTTTTCCAGGATTTTTGAATAATTTTTGGAATACATCTTTTGCATCACCCGTATTATCAATATCAAGATTTAAATCCTTTGCTGTTTCTTCTGCTAACTCTACAGCTAATTTTCCTAATTTTCCACCCATCATAGAATTAATATGTTCATGAAGTTGTTGAGCATTTGGTATATTTTCCATATTAATACCACTAAAAGACGCATCAACACCATTTAATTGAGTTCCGCTAGCATCAAATAAATGTTGCATTCCTTCTAATGTTTCTTCTAATTTCTTTTTTAATTCTTCTTCATTAATAGCTTCAAATAATTTGGCAGTATCACCTAATTTTGAACTACTATGTACTGTTCCGATAACAGAAAATAGGATTAGTTGTAAATACTTCCATATAGTTTCTTTGGTATTATCACTAATATCAAAATTCCAAAGTTGTTTAAATACGATACCTGGTAAAAACTCAGTGTTGACTTCAGTCTTTTCGTTAAAAATCTCATTATTTTTATAAAGAATATCAAAGAACCGTTCTGGAAATCTGTTAACACAATGTCTAAATACAAACAATGTTTCTTTTTGTCTTGATTCTTCTGCCATAGATAAAGTATCTAATGGTCTATTCCACCATCTAGATATGATACCAGTATATTCTGGAAAAGTTATTAACATATCTGATATAAAATCGTTAATAATCTTATGAAACTCATTCGGTGGAATTAAATCTTCTATAGATTTAGTTTTTTCGGTCATTACTATAAAGTTAGTAAAATAAATATATTTAAATCAAAGTAAAATAAATATATTTATTTTACTTTGATTTAAATATATTTATTTTATACACCCTTATAATTCTCTTGTAATTGCACAAACATACAATGAAACTACTGTAGTATTATTTCCATATATTTGTAACAATAAGCATTATATTGTTTAATTTTATCAGGGGTTTCTTTGCTATTTTTGCAATCTTTCATTTGATTTTTATCAATTCATTGTTATTTTCATAGTATTATTTTGAGAATGTGAATACTTATGTAGTTATTTTTTTCAATGTATCAATTTCATTCGGAGTTTCGGCGAAGCACAGTAAATGTAACAAAGTTTAATAATAATGATAATAGTAATTAAATTTCGGAAGCATTTCAGGTGTTACTTTCCAAATTGTTTTAACTATCTCATTACATATTACAACTTGTTTCAAACAATTATGTTTACATATAAATTTTTCATATATAAGATTTGTTTCTGGTTTATCAAATAATTCGTTATAATTTGGTATTTCTAAGTTATTTATATCAACATCAATAAACTTAATGTTAAAATCAACATTAATAAATGTGTGTAAAAAAAATTTAATAGGTTCTGTTGTAAAATATAAGTTTACAATAAGATTGCTAGTAATATTATTTATTTTTAAATAGCATAACGCGCATATTAAGTTTTTAACAACAATGTTAAGTCTACTATCTTTTTTTATGGTTACAATATATTCAATCATTTAATATTATAATATATTATATTTTGTTGAGGAATTACACCAACCATAAAGCACTACGTAGTAAAATGGTACAAATTTATTTGATAGTGATGTAAAAGCACATTTGAAATGATTGTTTCCATTTGACGGAATAAATCGGTTGGAAACTTTTGTTATGCAACAATAACTTACATATTACTATTACACCGACAAAACTTTTACCCTAGTGCTTTATTGAGGAATTAATAAAGCAACTTTTGATAAATTTTGAATATATTTCATACTTTTAGCTTGATTTTCTACAGACATCTCATTTACTGGTTTTCGAAGGCGATCAATAGATTCCATAATTTTATCAGCATTATCATTTATTGCTAAATCTGTTGAGTAATCTTTTGTTAAAAAAAAATTAATGTCACCATCTTCAATCTGTTTTTTATAAGGGGTATAAACATATTTAATCCATATTCTTACTAATAATTTAGGATTAGCCTTTCTAATAGCAAGGAGAGCATTTTTAGCTGTTAAAATATCGACATTGTCAGGAAAAACACTTTGAACATCATTAACAAATTCGGAAAAATGATCGTTAAACACAGTAACTAAGTTAATACTCATGTTATTTATATTTTACAATATATTTTATCTTTAAATACTAAATTTATTAAACTAATTTGTTATTATCTTTTGAACTATGCCGTTTACATAACCCAAATGATTCTAGTTTTTTACATCCACATTTTTTTCCTTTATTTACACCAAATTTTAGTATAGCACTACAACCATTTTCTTCTTCAGGAACATATTCTTTGATTGTTGTTTGTCCTTGTTCTACAATATTTTCTACTTTTGGTTTTATATATAAACGCTTTAATGGCGGTAATCCATTTAATTCTCTTTCAGCATTCTTTTCTTCTAATAATTTTTTTTTTTCATTCATTTTATCATCTTTCGCCTTTTTAGCTGCTAATTTTGATTCAATCATTTTATTTGTTTTATATATTTTATAACCTTCTTTGTAATGATATTTACAGTAGGATAATTGTGTATTTGGAATTGTTCCAACATATATTTTTTTACATTTATTGTCCTCAAATGTATCACCAACTGAATTTAGTGTTTTACAACATTGACCAAGTTTAAAGTTTACTCCCAAATATTTATATTCACCTGAACTGCAATTTTTTAAATTTTGATTTTGATGATAATCCACAGACATTAATAAATTATTTATAATTTTTGTGTTTGGCAAATTTTTATTTAAACTATTAATGCCGTATATTTCATTTAGTTTTAATTCTTCATAATATGGTAAAATTGTAAATTGAATATTTCTACAATATGGACATTTAATAAAATAATCTAATTTTGATTCACGAAATTTTTGTAAATCTTTTTTTGCAAGTTCATAACTATTAAAATCATATTTTTGTTTATATAATTCCTTATATATAGCAGCATAATTAAAATGATGTTTACATTCTAATACAACATATTTATCTTTTAATGGTAATCCTGTTATTTGACATAATTCATCTTCATTTTCACTATCTTCATCCAATAGTTTATATAACTCTTCTTTAAAATTAATATTTCCCTCAATTATATATTTGGGCATATTCAAGGGTGTATATTATAATTTGCCGAATATCTTTAAATTTATTTTGTATATTTAGTTATATTATGTCGCCAAACTATTGGGGTCCCAGCACTTGGATATTTATGCACACTTTAGCGGACAAAATAAAAGAAACTAGTTTTAATATTATAGGACCAAAATTAATTCTTATTTTAATACAAATATGTAATAATTTACCATGTCCAGAATGTTCTCAACACGCCAAACAATTTTGGGCTAAGGTTAAAACTGCTAACATTCAAAGTAAATACGATCTTATCAATATTTTATTTGTATTTCATAATATTATTAATAAGAGAAAACAATTAAGCCTTTTTAAATATGAAAATTTACAATATTATAAAACTAGAAATATAATTGAAACATACAATACATTTGCACGAAATTTTAATACTCGTGGAAATATGAATTTAATTAATGAATCGTTTCATAGAAATATGATGCTTTCATCATTAAGAATATGGATAATGGCTAATTTAGTTCATTTTGATAAATAATATATCGTAAAATGTGTCTTTACACACTTGACAATTTTTTGATACGTTTAGAACTTCTTGTAAAATGTTCCAATTGTGACGGAGGAGTATTATACTTCTCCAACTAATGTTCCATCACGAAACACGCGACATTTAAATTGTTGTTTTGAAGGCATTGAGCATACTTCCTTGTTAGTATTTACTTCATTTATAAACAAATAACTCTTCAAATTTGAACCATACATTATTACACCTGCTATTACACCTCCTAAAAATAGTCCACTTAATACATCTCCTATTACAAAACTTGAGAAAAATCTTGGAATACATGCTAATGAATTTTTAACAAATAAATCTAACACAATATAGGCTATAAAGAATGCTAAAACACTATAATTTAAAGCATTAATATTATTTTGTGTTGATATCATTATCATTGGTGTTACAAAATACATCATTGTAAATGTTAGAATATATGTACTATATGTTACATCCATAGGAATAAATAATTGTGATAACCCTGTTGCACAAATATCAGGTAAAGCTATTACTTGACTATTACCTGATTTTAAACCTTTAAATACAATTATTCTTATGAATGTTATTATAAATATCCAAACAAAAAATACAAATGCCTTTTCCATTGTTGCAGTAAACATTGAAAATAGAACTATACTAACACAAATTATTATTGGAGAATAAAATGACAATGATTGAAAAATATTTAATGTATTATTAAAAAGGGCATTTTGTAAATCACTTTTTTCTAGCATATACTATAGTATAGATAGATATTAAAATTTTTTGAAACCTTTGCAAAAACTTCGTAAATAATAATATTCCATCAATAGTAGGAATTCACCTACGATTGCCTAATTTAGTTTCTTGCTTTTACCGAAGTAATACAAAGAAAAAGAAGACCAAAATGTTTTAGGGAAAAAGAATAAATGCCTGCGATACTCCTTTTAGGGAAGATAAGTAGGTAAGGCGTGAAATTCGCCATTACCATTTTATAATTTTTTACACCTTTTTCTCATTTTATACACCTTTTCTCATTTCACACGTTTTCCTAACGTGTGAAATGAGAAAAGGTGTATAAAATGTAAAATCAATAATAGGAATTTGTTCGCTTTGCATAACCTACGATGGTCTCGGTATTCATTAAGGTATTATAATAAATTATTTTTATATATTTTTTTACTATATAAAAATCGGCGTTTCGGCGAAGCACAGTAAATGTTAAAAGGTGTAAAAGGTGTAAGTAATTTTCTACAATGTGTCAAACACTAATCCAAATACCTCCTCAATAGTCTCTACTGCGTTAAATTTTATACCTTTTGTTAGTTCATCGTCATTATATTTCTCCATAAAAATATTATAATCCTTTTGGTTTTCTTTTGGATATATAAATTCTTTTACTCCTGCTTTTATACCTCCTAAGAATTTTAGATCCAAACCACCTATCTCTGTTACCTTTCCATCTAGAGTTATTTCACCTGTAATTGCTATATCATATTTTATTTTCTTATTATTTAGCAAACTATATATTGTAGTTGTTATTGCTGTTCCAGCACTTGGACCATCCTTTGGAGTTGCACCTTCTGGACAATGTATATGTATTCCATTTAGACTATTATTTTGATCAACCAAAATATCGTTTCTTCTTTCTATTGATGTTAAATTCCATGCTAATGTTAATGCAACATTCATTGATTCTTTCATAACATCACCTTGCATTCCTGTTAAATGTAATTGTAAAAATTTTTCACTTGGACGCCAGTTTGCTTGTATTGGAATTACTCCTCCTTTTCCTTGAGCATTTGCCCATAAACCATTAATTATTCCAATTTTACTTTCACTATGAATTTTCTTATGCTTTATTTCTTGTTTATCTTTAAAATACTTATTCTTGATATCTTCAATACTTATAATAATTGGTATTTCATATTGAGTATCAAAATTTTTCAAAATATCAAGGTTTATTTCTCCTACTATTTCAAACAATATTTCTTTTAATTTTCTTACACCTGGTTCTAATGTATATTCATCTATTATAAACTTTAATACATCATTTGAAAAACTTATCATATTTTGTAATCCCATTTTTTCATATACTTCTGGTAAAATATGTGTATTTGATATTACTAATTTTTCTTCTAATGTTAGATTTTTAAATTTTACACGATGAACACGATCTAATAAAATCTTATCTATTGCATCTACGTCATTATACGATATAATAAATAGAGCTTTTGATAAATCTAATTCTATTCCTGAAAAATACTTGTCTTGAAAACAATCGTTTTGTGCTGGGTCTAATAAATGGGTTAAAATTCCTATTATTTCTTTTCCATGTTCTGTCTTTGATATTTTATCGATTTCATCAATAAAAATAATTGGATTCATACATTTTTTATCAATAAGTATTTGTACTATTGATCCCCAAGTTGAACCTACATAAGTATAATTGTGTCCATGTAAACTTGAACCATTTGCATCACCTCCCATTTGTATCAATGCAAATGGCCTTGATATTCCATTTTCATCTTTTAAACAATCTGACAAACCTTTTTTTGCCAAAGTAGTTTTACCACAACCCGGAGGACCCTCAAAACCAAAACAATAACCATCTTGCTTACCATTTATCCATTGACCTATTATTCTTTCTATCTGTTTTTTTGCCTTATCATGACCGTGTACAGCTTTATCTAATGTTGTTTTTACATTTGTCATGTAAGTATTTATTTCATTATATTTTTTCTCTATTTCATTTAAGTAAACTAACAAATCTTTTTTAGTATTCGTATTTTCTAATTGATTCTCTGTTTTTAAATCAAATAAATCAGTTAATAACTTTTTTACAAGTGTATTATTTTGATTTACTTGAACAAATTCATAAATATCATTTTTTCTTTCTGACATATTTCTATTATTTAATTTTAGTTTCTTAAAATTTAATTTATTCATTGTTATTAAATTATTTATTTTTATAACACATACTTTTAACTCACTACAAGATAAGGGTTCTAATTTATTATTTATAATACTAACAATATCTATATTACTTGTATTATTTATCCCTTTTATTCCTTTTAATAAAGTTAATATTTCTAAACTTGTATAATTTTGTTTTATTTGGTTGTTAGTTGTATTATTTAATTGAAGCATATTTATAAATTTTACTTTAATATCATACATTATATTTAGGATTGGTTCTCTTCTATAAATGTTAAATGGAATTTTTAGTAAACCATCTAAGTATTGTCTTGCTTTTGAACCAGAATCTTCCGATTTTGACTTTATTTCTTTTAATTTTTGCATTGCCTTTTCTTTTACAGAATCAGACACTTTTAATAAACAAATTTGTTGTTCTAATGGAATTTTTTGTATATCAAAATTTGATAATTCGTTTGTATACTGAACTGTACTTTTCATCGCATCTTTGAAATACTGTTTTATTGACCAAGGAAAACTATCAAATAATATTGTTTGTTCTTGAGTATCTATTACACCATTTGTATCATTTGATAATATATCATATAATAAATAGGCTAAATACTGATTATCATAATTATCTATTTTTACTAATAATTGTATAATAATACTTCGTTTTATAAATAAATCGGAATTAATAAATTCTTTTACTATCTGTGTTATTGTTTTTTGTCTCAATGTATTTAAATTACTTAAATAACCAAAATATTTTGAATATATTTCATGTGGCTCTGAAATTAAATAATCCTTTAAATTTAATGACTGTATAAATCTTGCAAAAGTATCTCCCTGAAATTCTTTTGATTGTTGTACATTTTCCTTAATTGATTGATATTTCAAATTTACATATTTATTATTCAAAAAGTCAACCATTATGTCATCTACGATTCCTGTTATTATTAAACTTTTATTATGTTGTGGATTATGTATTATTATTTGTATACCATATACTTTCAAATGAAATGGTTTTATTTTTATATTTATATCAGCACTATCTAAATTCTTTGATTTTTCATTCAATTGACAATCGTCTGATTTTTCATTTTTTTTAGCACCCAATATTGTATAACTAGTTGGATGAAAATATTTTTTTAATAGTTCAAATTTATGTTTATCCATATCTGAAATAGCATAAGTATTTACTGAATTATTACCAAAACATATCCATAATAAATCTTCAAAAGAATCAGTACCAAATAACTTAAATAAGCTAGATAATTCATTATTAACATTTTGAAGAATATTTATAATATTTTCTGTATTACTTTTTATACTAACATCATTTATATCTTTTATTTTTTTACTTAATTCAAATAATATATTAATACAACTATTTACTTCACTAACTCCGATTATATCCAACATTTTATTTTTATGAACATGTAATATTGTTTTTTGAATAACATCCTGAAAAAATAACAACTTTTTTTCAATTAATACTACTATTTCTTGAGTTGTTTTTTTAGCAGGAACTTTTTTTGAATTTATTATTTTATCACTCATTGTTTATATATATATATATTATAAATTATCTTTTACTAAAGAAGCTAATTAATTTTTTTGTCTCTTACGACTATACCGATTCAATATAATTACAGGTGTAAAAAATATTATATGTTTCAATACTGATTATAACCAAATTTTACATTTTTGTCTCATTTTACACCTTTGAACATTTACTGTGCTTCGCCGAAACGCAGTAAATGTTCAAATGTGTAAATATATTGTAATATGTATTAAACATATTGTAATAGTGTATATATTAGTTAAAATGGGCATTCCATCAATGTTTAGTTACATAGTTAAAAATCATCCATCTATTATTAAAAAATATTCTCAAAATATCCTAAATGTTGATAATCTTTACTTAGATTGTAATTCTATTATTTATGATGTGTACAGTAAAATAGAATTTGATAAACTAACAGAAACTGTATCTGTAAGTATTATAAGACAAGTTATTTCAAAGCTTGAAGTGTATATTAATACTATTCAACCATCCAAAACTATTATTATTGCATTTGATGGAGTTGCTCCTGTTGCTAAATTAGAACAACAAAGAGCCCGAAGATATAAATCTTGGTATCAAAATGAAATTACACGTCAAATTTTTAAAAAGGAAAAAGATGACCCTTGGAATACAACTGCTATTACACCCGGAACTAAGTTTATGGCTGAACTTAATGAAATGGTAACAAATCATTTTACTAAAGATGTTTGTCAAAAATTTGCCGTTTCAGACATTTTTGTTTCTGGCTCAAATAAAATCGGTGAGGGTGAACATAAATTATTTTCTTATATTCGTTCATATCCTGAAAAGCATTCATCTGAAACTACTGTTATTTATGGGTTAGATGCTGATTTAATTATGTTGTCAATAAATCATCTTCCTGTATGTCCTAATTTGTATTTATTCAGAGAAACACCACATTTTATTCAATCTATTAATTCTTCATTAGAACCTGATTCTAATTATTTTTTAGATATACCTGAATTTGCTAATGTAATAACAAAATATATGAATAATGATAAAGAATTGACAACACAACAACACAAAAATAAAGTTTATGACTATATTTTTCTTTGTTTTTTCTTAGGAAATGATTTTTTACCGCATTTTCCAGCTATTAATATTAGAACTGGTGGGGTTGATAAAATGGTTAATGCATATAAGGCAACTATTGGGGATAGTGATTTAAATCTTACTGATGGAAAGACTATTTTTTGGGGAAATGTCAGAAAAGTTATTCAACAGTTAGCAAATCAAGAAGAAGAATTTATAATTAATGAACATCGTTCACGCAATAATAAAGAAAAACATATATTACCCGATACAACTATTGAAGAGAAATTTAAAAAATTTGAATCGACCCCTCTTTATGACAGAGAAATTGAACATTTTATTAATCCTGTAAAGCCCTATTGGCAATCTAGATATTATCGTGGGTTATTTCGTATAAAAACTGATTCAAATGATGAACCTAAACGAGATATTGCTATTAATTATTTACAAGGTCTTGAATGGACTATGAAATATTATACAACTGGATGTCCTGATTGGCGTTGGCGTTATAAATATAATTATCCTCCTCTACTTCAAGATTTAATTAGATTCATACCTCTATTTAATGCTGAATTTGTTCCTACAAAAGGACCTAATCCTGTATCTGAAATTGTGCAGTTGTGTTATGTTTTACCTAGACCATCGTTAAATTTATTACCAAACAAGTTATATTTTGAACTTATTAGAAGATATGACCATTGGTATAAGGGTAACTGTGATTTTGTTTGGGCTTATTGTAGGTACTTCTGGGAAGCACATGTTGAAATGAATGATATCGATATTGATGAATTAGAGAGATTTATTAGGGATCATCATCATCTTTTGACTTGAAAAAACTGATTTTTTATTTTTTTTAAATTTATGACCATTAATGATTTTAAAATTAAAATCATTTTTTCTGTATTTTTTGTTTCCTGACAACTCAAATTTCAAAAAGTGAATTGGTTTTTGATTTTGGACATTTTTAAAATGTCCATTTTTAAAAAGTCAAAAAAAGTTTTGAAAAAGCCCCTATTTTTCCGTATTTCTGAGCATAATGCTCTAAAAATATTTTTTTTGCGATTAAAAAGTGTTACGATAATTTTTTTGCGTTTTTTTTGAGACGCTTTTTTCTGTCTACTATTTAGGAGACAATGGAAGACATTTTAGCGTTAAAAAGCGTTCCTAAATTTATATGTGAAATTTGTGACTATAAATGCTCACGTTCTTGTGATTGGAATAGACATATATCTACTAGAAAACATAAAGGGAAGACAATTAGTAGACAATTTAGCGTTGAAAAAGCGTCGACAACTCCAAACAAAATCAACTGCAAATGTGGTAAGGAATTTAATTGTCGCCAAGGCTTATGGAAACATCGTAAAAATTGTAATTTATATTATGATTATGCAAATAAAACTAAATTAAGCAGTGAAGAAATATTTATGACTCTAATAAAAGACAATCAAGAATTTAAACAAATGCTTATTGAACAAAATAATAAAATAATGGAGTTAGCATCATCTAAAAATACAACTGTTATTACTAATAATACAACTAACAATCATAATTTTAATTTACAAATGTTTTTAAATGTTCAATGTAAGGATGCTTTAAATATTACAGAATTCGTTGAATCGTTACAACCAAAAATAGAAGATTTAGAAAATACAGGTAGATTGGGATATGTTGAAGGAATTTCTAAAATATTTTTAAATGGGTTGGAAGGTTTGGATATTAATAAGAGACCTATACATTGTTCAGACCAAAAAAGAGAAACAATTTATATTAAAGATAATAATATTTGGGAAAAAGAAAGTGATAATAGAGACAAACTTAAATTAGCTATTAAAACAGTTGCTTCTAAAAATATTAAGCAAATTCCCATATGGCAAAAAGAAAATCCAGATTGTTTTGATTCAAGTTCTAAAAAGAATGACCAATATTTAAGAATTGTTTCAAACGCAATGAATGGATTAACTCCTGAAGAAACACAAAAAAATTATGATAAAATTATTTCAAAATTAGCAAAGGAAGTTATTATACACAAAACTCAAATATAACAAGTGTAAAAAGTAGATAATTATTTTCCAATATTTGTAAAAATTCTTATAGTTCTTGAAATTCCCCAAACTGTGAATTCTATTGTAAATAATCCAGCTAAAATAATAGTCCAACCTGAAGGATTACTAATCAATGAATACAACACTTTATTTACAAATCTAATTAAACCATTTACTAATTCTAATGGGACTTCAAAGACTAAATCAATAAATGCTATTGTATATATTTTTACACCTTTGGACATTTAAAACGCCGATTTTTATATAATAAAAATTATATAAAAATAATTTATTGTAATACCTTAATGAATAACGAAGAACTCATTAAGGAAAATCTATTACTGAGAGAAGAAAACGAAAAATTAAAAAAACAATTAGAAAATTATAATAATTCACGAAAATCTTATTATGAAAAAAATAAAGATTTAGTAAATCAAAAAGCAAAAGAACGCTTAAAAAAGTTAGCAGAAGAGAACCCTGAAAAATTAAAAGAAATAAATAAAAAGGCATATTTGAAAAGAAAAGAGAAACTTGAAAAAGAAAAATTAGAAAATATTTAGGAATATTTTGAAAAAGAATTTAATTAATATTTTGAAAAAGAACTTAAAATTATTTTCTTTAGTATATGTATAAATGGAACTTCCCAAAGTTAAGAAAAAGAGAAGTGATGTTTCCAAAAGGATTGAGGGAAATAAGGAAACAGATTTTGTCTGTATCAAAATGTCTTGGAACAGTTTATGTAAAAATAATTATTTGAAACAAGGAATTCAAGAAATAGTTTATAACATTAATAAAATCAGTTTCTTATCATATAAGTTATTGAACTTTCATTTTACAAGATTATTAGAAGAAAATAAGAAATTACCTGAACTTACAC
>Ga0194117_10004666_pt1 | contig 12924 bp, 13 predicted proteins | sample TA2MahsurfametaG_FD_160579 | JGI IMG/M metagenome (GOLD analysis project Ga0194117, IMG submission 160579) | Freshwater microbial communities from Lake Tanganyika, Tanzania - TA2015009 Mahale N1 surface | ecosystem: Environmental > Aquatic > Freshwater > Lake | place: Tanzania: Lake Tanganyika...
TTTTATAAATTGAGTCAATGCTTATGCCTGGGCAAAAAATCTAATTATAAATATTAAATTAATATATTATTGACCACAGATGGCAACCGTACAGAAAAAAGAAAAGGGGCTCAACAAGCATAGCTTCAGAGGACTCACTCCTGAACAAGTCAACGAACTCACCCAAGAGCAAGTTGTCGAGCTCTTCAGAGCCAGAATGAGAAGAAGATTCTCCAGAAGTATACATTAAATCATCTAGAAATTAAACACAAATACATCAGACTCTACGCTAAATGCAAAAAATCCAAAAAGAATACTCAACCCGGAGAGAAGCCAGTCCCCGTTAAGACTCACCTCCGTAATGCCATCGTTCTTCCCGAAATGGTTGGAAACAACGTCGCAGTCTACAATGGCAAAACATTCAACAACGTTGAAATCAAGTTCGATATGATCGGCAGATATCTCGGTGAATTTTCCCTCACCTACAAACCTTGCAGACACGGAAAAGCCGGTGTTGGTGCCACTAAAGGTTCTGCCCATAGTTCCCTTAAATGATACAAGATGTACCTATTTACAATCCTTTTAATTACTTATTTAATCCTTGCTTCTCAAATCTAAGTTTGAACTCAGTTTCACGAAATAAATGCGAGTTGATATATTAATAAATAATCAATGAGAAAGTTGCTCAGAACAACACCATTCACTCAAGTTGCCAGGTCTGCAGTACCAGAGTATCGCCCTGAGGTTAACGACCAAAAGTTCAAGAACTGGTGGAGTAGACTTAACAATTTGTCAAGTCGACCAGCTTCTAAAGTGTATTTGGCACAACTGTCCAACCTTTTCGCCTACTTCAATCGTCAAGTTACAGATACCACTAAAGTAAAAACTGTTAAATTTAGCCTATTGACTTTGCCTCATGGAAAAGTAGGATCATCACCAAGGGCCTCGTAGATGCAGTTCAGAAAAACTACGAAGAACAGTCCTCCAAAGAATACGATCTAGACAAGGTTTTCAACGATATCTTCTCTAAGGACTCAAAGGCTATTGACTAAATCGTATCTTTTTTATCATTTAGAACAACGAGATGGCTTTCCATACTGCAATCTGGCTCGAAAACTATACCAAATATGTTCAGTGGCTTTCTGAAATTGAAACCTTCGGAAACATACATGACTATACAACTAACGAAATTGCAGACTTTTTCCCAAGAGTACAGCCTCAAACTGACGCTCACGTATAAACTCACAACTATCTTCCAGGTGCCAAGGATGATACCAATCTCTACGGCTTCATGCAGATCCAATTCGATTGGGGTAAACGTATCGTGACATTTTACGCTCACCCTTCAACAGATAACAAAGGAGGTCGTGCCACAAAGAATACTATGGGTCGTTGATTATCATTTAAGATATGAACAAAATTAAATGAGAAAAATATTATGAATCAATAAAACAAACCTATTTTATCAATGACAGAGCTATTAACACGTTTACAGCTATCTATACTTCTTTATAAATTATAAACCCAGCAATTACTTGCATTACATTCTATCTTTTGGATTCTTCTTCAAGATCGCTGTCAAAAATTATTTGAATTATTTTGAAACTGGCTTGTTCGGAGGAAATTCAACCTCATCTGTTACCTACATAAATCCAATTTTACAATTTTTACTAAATCTTAGTGTTAATTAATATTAAAAGGTGATCTTCCATAAAAAAGTTCATAAGCTAACACTCCCACAGCCCAAAGATCAACTTTTTAGTCATATCTTGATCCTTGAAGAAGCTAAGGAGATAAATAAAGAGGAGTACCACAGAAAGTGCTTCTCAGCTCTTCCTTTTTGTTTACCGCCCAACCGAAATCACAAAGTTTAATGTTACCCTAAATTAATTCAATGTTACATGTACCAAGACTATATTTTAAGGTTTTATGTCTCTATGCAAAATTTTGTTCTTGTGCATCAGTTGCAAAGCATCAAGCAGGTTACCAATAATGAAAGATGTCGTTTATTCTGAAAGTGTGGAACCATTTGAAATGATATCAAAGAGCTGTCCATCACAGCCAAGTTCCAGAACAATGTAAACATGGTCTTAGTCATGGAAATATCCATAAACTTTGATAATGTTGGGATGATCAAGATAACTTTGGATTTTAAGCTACCTGATAAACTGTACCATAAAGTTATCCTTTATAATTATCTTTTTTTCAACTACCTTCAGACCCACTATGAGTCCTGTCAACATTTCGCGTGCTAAATACACACTCCCAAACTTCCCTTCTCCTAATTTTTTGATAAATTTAAAGTTTTCTTTTCCAATTCCTTATTTTCCCGTTAGTTTAAACTTTTGAGGAGATTTGGTCTGAGATCTAAGAAAGGAAGGAAAAGTTCTTTCAGATTTATAGGTCGATAATCCTTAATTTGAATTGATAGTAGAAGAGGTCTATTTGAGCGCATTATTATTTGTTTTACCTCCAGATACTCTTGCCTTGAAATATCCAGACCATTTCTCAGGCATCTTAGAATTGCTTTTACGCTTTGTATAAATCTACGTATTTCTAACACGATCATAGACCGGTCCTCCGATTCTTGGCCCCATTTACTCCTATACTCTTAGGTTTTGTTAAGAAACTTGTAAAATGAGTCCAGGTTTGATAGTATCTACTCTAATGAAGTGTTTTTCTGATTAATGTCGAACAAAATGATTTTGTTTAAAACCGTACTCATCATTTTTAGACTTAAAATTGTTGTTGTAGTTTTTAGGAGAGAGTGCGGTTTGTCCGACAATGAAACTTCCACTTATGGGCATGCTTTAGTAGTTCTACCATCGAGAAATTCCTGTTTGGATGGGATTTAGACGATGCATTAATAAAAAATATAAACAAAACAACTGAAAATCACTTGTTTTTAGTTAGAAACATTCTGATTGCTTGATTCCAACAACGCAGAAAGGTTTTACAAAAATGAATCTATTTCACACATGACTGGGGTCTTCGGGATAAAAATCTTGGAGATTGATTCATAGATTCCTTCTGAAAAGTTGGATAAGCAAATCATAAGTTTATGACTATCTCTATCTAATTAATAAAAAAATATTGTCCACTAATTATTCGATCTTATTTTTATTATAATCAATACTAAAATTGAATCGTAAGATTAGAGCATGGTAAAATCAAGCAATAGAATATAAATGTAACGTACTGATGAATTGATTGCAGTTATAAGTTTTTTGATTATAAATATTACAGATGGGTTGTACGAATCAATTTGCAGTAAAACCGCTTATTCCAGAACCAGAAGGCAAGCCTAATGATCCTCTTGAAGCTTAAGGCAACATCATTTAAAATATCACAGTGGATCCCCATATCCATTTTTATCAGGCCAAAATCGAGTAGATATTGCTTCCTCTTCGCAAAAACAAAAAGTCTATCAAAAGTGTAGGAGAAATAGAAAAGTTCGCCACTGCTGACAAAAAGTAACACGAAAAGTATGTTAACTCTATCAACGAAGCTATCTAAAAAAATTCAGTTGCTGCCACCAATATTTTGTCATTCATGTTAGAATAAATTGCAGATGATCGAGAAAAGGGCATTGCCTAACAAAAATTTAAATCATAATAATAGTATGCAGCTCTTAAGTGCTTTGTTTATCTTTACACAGGAAACTATACTTACAAGAAAATGAACCAACTCCTAAGAAAAAGCGAGTACGAGAAGATCTCAACTGTGATTGGTGTTGTAAAAAAGCAACTCGAACAGTATAACAAGTAAAAGTTTGCTAGGAAACTTAAAGCCAATGCAAAGCAAGGAAGATACTTGGATCTTTATCGTGGCATTCCCAAACCAGATAAAACTATGGTCAAAGGTAAAAAACTCTTCTGGCGAGGATTTACAAGCACATCTTTGTAGAGAAAGATAGCAAATAACTTTGGAAGATATCATTTTATCATTTAGCTTGACAATAACAACCCTCATAGCTATATGATTGTACCAAAGTAAATGAGTCAATTTGACGAAGAATAGATTATAATTTTTCCATACTTTTATTTGGAGTGTACAAATGTGGAGGACTATACAAGTGGAGCATCCTATAATGTAAAGCAAATAACACCAGAAAGTGATTGATAATATGATATGCTTTTAGACTAAGATCATTCATTCCTTATGTTTTAGATCTTTCCATTCTCCTATCGCTTTTTAGAAAGGACTTAACTTGAATGGAAATCCAAAACACTACGCTGCCAGTGTTCTAGACGTCATGAGATTACAATAGCTCTATTTTCCTGAAACTCCAGCCTATAATCCGCTGCTCTTAAAATACATGTATTGTTTTTGGATTTTTTAGTCATTTTTCATCATTTAATGGAATTTGTTCATACCGCCTCTTACCGACATGTCTTAAAGTCCATAAGCTTATTTAAAATTATAGAATAACTCAAACTTGGGTTTGTCTTCTTTTTTTGTATACTTAGTGATGTTTAATCTTAATAAATAAAAACTTACAAATATTGCTTGTAATCTACAACTTGTAAAGTATCATAGTCTACCTCCATAATACGATATTATGGATGTTTTCCACATTGCAAGCTAGGCGCAATCAGACAATAATTAATTAGTTTCTTTTTTTCTTTTTGAGAGAAGAAAACACCAACCTGATCATGATGAGTATGTCCATAGAATTGTCCTCTAATAGTATAAGAGTAGCGATCAACAAGTGCAGTAAATCTCTCTCCCCATTCATAAACAAAGTTTCGAGGAAGAATATGTCCTATAATGTGAACAAACTGTCCTTTTGCCTAGGACTGTCTCAATTAATCCTACAGCCATTTAAACATGTTGCCAGGATCAGTTGAGTCTCTAAGTAAAATAAAATTCTAATCATTTTGGGCTTGTGTATTTAAAGAGATGATTTTGAGATTGTTGAGCTAAGGAAGTTCAATTGAATAGTATCCTTTTGTTCTGAGCATATCGTAGGCTTACTTGTTTAGCCAAGGTTTCCAGGCCTAAGCCAAACCTCCAATCAGCATACTTTATCTATCTCCATTGTAATCATAGACATTCACGGGGTAGCTTTAATGATTACCCATAGCTGCCACCACTCTTGTTTTTGTATGTTTTTTGAGTTTTTAGCTAATAATATGAGTAAAATTTAGATTGTAGCTTTGAGATTGTCTCCATACATCATGTGGAGTATTATCTCCAGTCCAATAAATCACATCCAAATCCATATTTTCGATCTATTTCACAAACAGATCAAGTGTTTGGAGTGGCAATTCACAACTATTCAAACTTCCCCAAAATCCTGCAGGCTATTTTACACTAGCATTAAAATGCTATCGATAGATTCCTTGCTGTTGTTCCGCCAAAAGTTGGTTGATAGACTGATTTGCGACTGAACCTACTCTACAGCAAACTGGTTCGTTACATAGTGATTCTGCTCCTGCAGTGTAAAAAACATCAATATGTAGATCAGATATATGCATAATTTTCAAAGTTTTCTTCTTTTTTGGAGGCTACCATTATCTCTAAACTTTGCCGGCTAAAATAGTGGCAATATCGTCTTTCAGAACCCGTTTTTGATACTCTTTTGAACAGAATTTGAGAGAAGGACATATGGCATGAGGATCAGAATGATGTTGCCAGAATGCCTTGAGCATGATAGGTACCATCTCAGTAACGGCTCCCTTGCAGACCTAAGGTTGTTGCAAATGTTTTTTCGTGCAATAGGTTGTTCCAATTTGATCTGCAATTAATTAAAAAGGTTGTGTCTTCACACTTTTTTGCAGAATTCTTACTATATCATGACATAGCAGGCAGGCAGGTTTGAATGCAGTATTTGCAATCCAAACAAAACATATTAATCTTACAATAATGGATGTTTTCATTATTTTATTGTAGAATTATTAACTATACATAATTATTGGGTGGTTTTAGAATTATTTCTCCATTATTACTCATTTAAAATTAAATTAAGATATAGGGATATAAGTGATCACCATAAGGCAGCACGTGTAAACCAGTGTGGCTTTCCAGTCTCATCTTCAGGCAAGGACCTAATGTAATACTTTCTAATTTCATCTATCACAATCAACAACATTGCGAAAGGTAATGCAGGAGTTCCATAATGCATGAAGATGTTATCTCTGAAACCAAAACCTGTATTCAATGGTGAAACAAAGGTAAGAAGGATGACGAGTAAGACTTAAGTTGTAATCGAGAAATTAAGGAAAGTGTTTGTAGCTCCTTGAGAAATTACAGATAATTTTCTGGTTTTACAAGCGAACAAGTTGAAGATTTGACAAATAACTATACCTACGAAGTAGGCAGTTTGAGCATACTTGCAAGCCTCAGTTGTGTAACACACGGGCAAATTGGTAACTGGTGAAATCTGTTGGACTTTGCATGTTCCCCAATTTGTTATTTTTTGAGTGAAATATGGTGCTTGGCCAGCAACTTTGTTACATTGTAACATAACAACTCTCAAATCGTAATCAGCAGTTTTTAAGTAAACCCAGTCAATTGTATCAGATGTAGTGGGACAAGCAGTATTGGGACCCGCAGTGCTTAGAAAATTGTTGTAGAGCTTAGTATTACCAAATGTAGGGTGAGTTGGGTTGTAAACATCACCAATATTACTTTAATAGAATGGGACATTAGCAATCATGTTCAGTTGTGAAGGGGGGAATCCAAAATCATTAAAAACTGCATAATATGCGAGCAAACCTCCCCAAAATTAAATCCAACCCATATAGCCATAAGCTTGAGCCATAAGAGTCATTGTAACCATATGATCTTCTTTTCCTCTGGGCTTACGAGTCATTAAATCAAGTTCTCCAAGTTCATAAGCTAAAGAAATGGCAGGAATCAAGTCAGTACCTATGGAAATACACAAAACTCCCACAGTAGTCACAGGGCAAGGAATTTGAATGATGATAAATGCTATGAAAGGCAACATTTGACCTATCTGAGAAGTCAAAGCATAACAGATTGATTTTTTAATGTTATCGTATATTTTACGACCTTATTCTATTCCTACCACAATTGAACTGAAGTCATCATTGAGAAGAATCATATCTGCAGCATCTTTAGCCACATCAGTACCAGTAATACCCATAGAGACTCCGATATCTGCTTTCTTTATTGCAGGAGAATCATTGACACCATCTCCTGTAACTGCGACTACTTCTCCCATCTTTTGACATCCCTTCACAATTATAAGTTTTTGAGCAGGAGATGTTCTTGCAAACACAATCTGACCTTTTGTTAACCATTTTTAAAGCTTTTTACCTTGTTCAGATTAAGGAAGACCTTAATCTTCAAGAGCCATTTAAGTAAGCTCATCGCCATGGATTACAATAGCATTTGATTAACTGAAGCATTCCTCCTTAGACCTTCCTGTTCTTTCAGAAATTTAGTTAACTGTTTCTTCAGTAATTATGTTACATTGTCTAGCTATTGAAGCTGCTGTGACTGGCTGATCACCTGTAACCATAATTACTTTCACACCAGCTGAACGACATTTCAAGACTGCATAAGGTACAGAATCTCTTGGTGGATCAGTAAGAGAGAGCACCCCAGCGAAGCATAGCCCTTCTTATAAAACATTATCCTTAGCAATATTGAATTTGTATCCTTTGGGATATTTACTTTTAGGTAGATGCAACTTTGCAAATCCAAGAACTCTTTAACCATTTTTCCCGAATGTCTTGTTTGTTCTTTGGAAGTTTTATTCCCATTCTTTAGTAATTGGGACAGGTTGCCCTCCAACATCAATAAATTTACATCTTTTCCAAATATTTTCAGGAGCTCCCTTCATAAATACACAATAATGGGAATCTTCTCTGTCGTAATGATTAATTGAGTATGCATATTTGTTAAGAGAGTTGAATGGAAGTCTACATTATTTATCTTTTTAACCTCGCACAACTGGATATTGATTTCGGATAGTATTTATATCTCCCAAAGGTTGGAAGAATTTAATAAGACCTGATTCTGAAGCATCACCAGTAGTGGGCATTTCGAGATAAAGCATGGTTTTTAGTTTCTCTTCCCATTCAATTTCTAACTTCTTTATCTCCTCTTCTTTCTCTCTTTCATCCAGATCATCCCTCTTGTTAACTACTGTTTTTTTCTCAGGAGGTAAACTTTTATCAAAATTTGCAACTGAACCGACGACTGCAACCTCTTGCAGTGTTTTGAAGCCTGGATCTGAAACATCATATTCATAGATAAAGTTAGCACCTTTTTTCTGTCGATTTTCAGCCTTACAAAGTTTTCCACTATACCAAATATTAGAAGCTGTCATTTTATTCATGGTCAGTGTTCCAGTTTTATCTGAACATATACAACTAGTGGAGCCCAAAGTTTAAACTGCATCTAAAAATTTAACCAGAACCTTTCTTTCAGACAAAATCTTTGCAGTTAAAGTTAGACCAATAGTGATTTAGACAATTAATCCTTCCGGTACATTAGCTGTAATAACACCGATAGCAAAGACAAAGTTAAGAATAGCAGGATATCCAATTGCGAAACCTAGACCAAACAATAAGGCTCCTATTGTAACTGAGAAGATAGTTAATCTGACGATGAATCTTTTGATTTCTTTTTGTAAAGGAGTCATTTCTTCAGCTTAACCTGCTGAAGCTGCTAAATTAGCTATTTGTCCAATAAAGGTATTGTCTCCTGTAGCAAACACAATACCTTTTCCAGTGCCTTCCTTATTCAAAGTAGAGAAAAATGCAATGTTTTTTGTTTAAAGTGGATTATCATTTGTGCACTCAGGTGTTCTTTCCAACAACTAAGTCTAACCTGTTAGTGAAGAATTATCAACCTTCATTTCTTGTGAATCGACTATTCTCAAATCAGCAGGTAGTTTTTTACCAAGTTCTACACGGACCAGATCACCTACAACAAGTTTATCAGCATCGATAGTTCTTTAAACCCCATCTCGAACGACAATGGTCTGAGCCGGTATAAAATCTTTAAAAGATTCCATCAAAGACTGACTCTTCATTGTTTGATTGAAAGATATAAAGCCAGTGATCAAGATAATAACAGCAATAATGATGGCTAAGAAAAGATTACTATTATCTTTACCTATAACGTAAGCAACAACACATAAAGCAGATCCTCCCCATAACAACAAAGAAAAAGGAGTAATGAACTCTCTGATGAGCAAGATTGCCCAGTGAGTACCCTATTTCTCAGATAGTTTGTTTAGACCATTCTTTTGCAAACGGATAGCTGCCTCCTCATCACTTAACCCAGCCTTCGCATTTGTAGAGTACTTCTATTCGAATTCTTTGAGACTGATTTTGTGATCGTTCATTAGTTTGAACTTTTAAGCAAGCTGAATAGCCTGATTGAACGACTTTTCTTTTTTCTCTACACCAGCCTTGACCTTCTGAGCTCTAGTTTTAATGGTTTATTGGAACTCTGCGAGGCGATGTTTGTCAGCATCAAGTTCCATATTCTGCTTTGTCTCCACAAAAGCGGTGATGAGTTGTGAGCTAGTTTTACTCATCAAAATTTAAATAATAAGTTGAGAGTAAAATAAAAGCTTTAATAGCTTTCATCATTTTTGAAATGATTAATAACGATTGAACTAGTCAGTGGACTCGAGTTGAATTGAAATTGGTTGAATATATCCTGAAGAGCATAAAAACAACATGGATTTTATGGTTTCATCTTTTATCACTGATAATGCCCATAAGTCAAATAAAAGCTATTTAAAAAAAATACTTTTATTTGATTCAAAATATCATTTATTTAGTTTCACCCGAGTCTGTTCAGGATTAATGTCACTACTTAGTGAAATATTCGAATAAGTATGAAAACTTACATCTATATGTTGCCTACGCTTGGGTTTCAATTGAGTAGTTATTGTAAAGGCTCTTGTCTGAGAAGACAATTATGTGATTTAGGACTAGATTTCGATGAGTTTTTACCTTTTCATCATTGCTGTTTGGTTCATCAATGCTATCTCTTGCTCATATTTTCTTATTTTGCGTTGTTCACGTGACTTTATTTTGTTTTCTTGATTTATTCTAGCTCTGTAGGCATTCAAACTCTTCTAATTTTGTTGCCTGAGAAATTCATCAATGCGGGACTGAGCAATCTGTTCCTCTTCTTTTATTTTTTGGCACTTATTCTACGTAAAAATGTCTTTACAATATTTTATTCATGTCTTTTTTTAAGCATTTACACTAAGCGTGAGTTATTCATTCTGGATTATTCCTGCAGCTGTTGCCTCTTCTCCTCTTTATGAGCCTGCATGCTTTTTCGAGCTTTTTAGATATTACTCTTTAATGTTATTCTTTCTTTATTGTTGCTTTCTCTCAAACTACGTATCTCTTTCTGTCTTTTTTCATAAACCATCTGCTTCTAAGTGGTATAAAAATTACAAAGTATAACTAATCGAGATGTCTTTTTCTGGCTTATTTGAGTCTACTCAACTATAAAGTTTTTGAGTATAATTATTTTTGCATCTGTTAGTTTACTTTTATTGTATAAGATTTGTCATTATCAAGTTCTTTCCTTCTGTTCTGATAAGCGAGTCTGCGTCTCTTTTGCTATGCATATCTCTCTGCGATTCCATTGAATTGAGGATGAAAGCGGTTGGGGCTCCACTCGTAGCAGCTAAACCGCATTAATTTTATTCTAAATTATAACTATAATGCCAAATGAATGTATTTCTATTCTAAATGTGATTATTCTTCAAAAATAATACGAAAAAATCGTTTTTTTGTTTAGTCTACTAGTTACTTTTTTGAAATTTAATGTTATTTTTAACACGTATCATATAAATTAATGAAAGCGTTATTTAAATCCACACTCTTGTTGTTCCTTCTTGTCCTAGCTAACTCAGTAAGTTTCCAGGCACTCTACGATAAGGAACTCAAAAGTTCCTATGGATTTTAGATACTCAAACATTACCATAACTAGCAGTTTGGAAATGAAGATGTCAAACATTTCAAGGGATAATCAATCTTGTTTATGACTCCTTGGTACTTATCTTAAGATAAAGGCGTACAAATGGTATAGAGCTTTCAATCAAATATCTAAAAAAATTCGACTATTTAGTACCCTGTTACTATGATCTGAAGAAGAATAGAACACAAGTAGATGGTGAATGGATATAATCTGTGGAATTAGATATCAGTAAACACTATAGCGAAGATTATCTCACCAGAGCTAAATAAGCAAATCCAAACATAAAAATAGTACCAAGAGTCTACGTTCATGGAATGCAGGGTGATGTTTTCTTCTTAGCCAGCACTAAAGATTAATAATGGGCAAGAATAATGGCATATATGGAATAAATTTATGCCAATCCTCATTACCATGGTATCTTCTTCAACTCACCTTTCGTCACTCCTAATCATCAATATCCTTTCAGTATGAAAAACTTCCTTAAAAGTATCAGAGAAATCGCTGATAGACACGGAAAAATGCTTATAATTGGTATGGATGGAGTTGATCCTAAGCCAGACCAAAAGATCAATAAGAAGAAAGCTAGAGAGATAATTGATCTTGCCGACAAAGTAGTGATAGCTAACTACGATTGCCCGCGTGGTAACGAAGGAGTGAACATTCCTATCAGTCCTATGGATTGGATAAAACAAAATTACGATTTTTATTGTGAGGTCTACTCCAAATCTAAAATCACAAAAAAATTGATTATGGTAAACATCTATTAACAAAGGCTATTCCCCTCTATGGCTACTTCGTAGCTATGTATGGAAAATATGATCCTATTGAAGGAAAAGAAATGTTGTAGAAACTACAAAAAGAAAAGCAAGCTTGGCTGACTTGGAACGAGCAAATGTAATAATGTATGATTTACCTAAACAAAATGGAGTTCTTGTATTTCCCTTGCCTGCATTTCTTAAATAACAGGTTGAGATACTTCTAATCTCTCAATGTAGGAGTAGGCGCCTTCTAAATTGGGTCAGGCTTGTAGATATTTATGCAAATGTTTTGAATATCATGCTTATTTTCATCATTCTTTTTACATATCAATCATTCACCATGAAATTTCAGTCAATCTCACGTTTTTATAGATTATGCCTGGATAGATTGACACTTGTGTTGGATTTGAAATACCAACCTACATCACCAAACTTTTTATGTACTTTTACTCTATCCAATCCAATTTTTGAAGAGCTTCACTTCCATAACGTTCTTCAAGAGCTTCATAGTTCACTGCACTCCAACCATTGTAAAGCCAGCTGCCACCTATCGCCAAAGCAGGTAAGTTATAACGTTTCGCCATCAATGCTATATTGAGTGCTCCTTCCTTAGCTAAAATACTTCCATTCCCGAAGATATAATCAGCTTCAATAAATACTTTTGTCACAGTTCCTTCAAAGAAATACGAAAGATCTGAATACCTACTTACAAGTTCAGCATTAGTATTGCAATTTATTCCTTATGCATAGACTTGTTGGCAGGTCAAATTGTTAGTTCTGTTTCCCACATATAGAATTACATCATTTTTAGAAACGCATTGATCTAAGTATTTAGCAATAAGTTCCTACTGATAAACTCTTGACTATTTATCTTTGGCAGTTAACAGCATATCAAGTTTAGTGAGTTTGTGGTAGACTATAGTTGGTGTTGATGCTTTTTTGTTTGATTATAACACAACTTGTTCTGCAGCTGGTACTTTTTTGGGTACTGGTTGTTCTTACTTTACTTCTTCTTTCTTTTGCTAATTTTTGGCAGGTTTGGTGTGTTAATTTTGTTTTTACTTTTTTTCTTTTTTGTTGATATTCTAGGCAGGCTACTGCGCTGCTTGTGATTCTAATGCTTTTTTCTTTTTCTTTTCCTCTTGCTTAAGTTTCCAGTTGTCTGTATTGGCCTTGTCTTGTTTTCTTTTTTAGGGGTCTAATTCTGACATGATTTCTTTTATATATGAATCTATTATGATAATATGATTGAGTGAGT
>Ga0194117_10004675_pt1 | contig 12911 bp, 5 predicted proteins | sample TA2MahsurfametaG_FD_160579 | JGI IMG/M metagenome (GOLD analysis project Ga0194117, IMG submission 160579) | Freshwater microbial communities from Lake Tanganyika, Tanzania - TA2015009 Mahale N1 surface | ecosystem: Environmental > Aquatic > Freshwater > Lake | place: Tanzania: Lake Tanganyika...
GGGGTTACGGGCAACAAGGAGATACTTATTTCCGCCTTTGCCCTTCAATATTGAAAAATCCCTCACTTCTCCATCGATGTTAATTCCTGACTGGAGAGGGCTGATGGCGATGAAATCACCTTTCCCGTTGCCCTTTAAAATTAGACCGTGGCTGGCATCGTAACGACCTGTTTCAGGTTTTACCCCATACAAATTTCCGCCTAGTAGGATATCGGTAATTCCGTCTTGATCAAAGTCATCGGTGGCAATGGCATAAATGGGTGAGAATTGAGCTTCTACGGGTAGTGGCTTAAGTCTCCAGTTCATTTTGCCTTCATTAATCAGCACGCTAGTGGTCATGATTCTGGCCTCAAGTCTCAGGGCTTCTTTTAACTGATCTTCAGTGAAAATATCTTTTATCGTTGCGTTTTTGTAGTCATCATATTTTAAGAAGCTCTTCTTTAAATAGGGCATTTGCGCAATAAGGTCATGCCTTAAGGCGAACGGATAAGATTGATCGCCGTTGTAGGCGCAAAGAATGTGCTCGATGGTTCCATTTCGATCAAAATCACTTACGAACAACTCTAACGGATGACGGTCATCGGCCTTAAATCTTGAATTCAATCCATGGTTTCCCAGAATAAAATCCATATCCCCATCTCCATCTGCATCCATGGATTGGATTTTTGTCCACCAACCTTTGGTTTCATTTAAACCAAGGTTACTGGTTTGATTGGAAAAAGTTCCATTGGTGTTGATGAAAATTACTATCGGCATGTATTCTCCCACCACGAGTAAATCGGAATCCTGGTCACCATCCACATCTTCCCAAGTGGCATCGGTGATCATTCCAATTCCTTTGAGTTCCGGAGCCACCTGATCACTTACATTTTCAAAATTTCCTTTTCCGTCGTTTCTCAGGATATAGCCATTCATTGGTATGCCATAGGCAAACGGCTTCAATCGAACGCCTACAAATAAATCCAGGTCTCCGTCGCGATCAAAATCAGCTGCCTTTACGGTGCTTGTTGATTCATAAAGCCCTGCCGGCAAAATCTGTTGTGATTTGGTAAATCCGCCTTTCCCATTGTTCAGATAAAGTCTGTCGGCTAATGCAGATGACTCAGATGAAAAATCATTGCCACCGCTGCATACATAAAGATCCTGGTCGCCGTCACCATCCGCGTCAAAAAAGAGACTTTTGGTATCTTCAGAATCACCATCTGTTTCAAAATCATTTGAAATCAATTTTTGGAAACCACCTTTTGTATTTTGAAGGAAGACTGAACCCGACTGACCTTTTGCTCCACCAATATAGAAGTCCTCTAATCCATCACCATTAATATCCCCACCGCAAACGCCCGGTCCCTCCGTGGAAAGCATCTGATAAATCAGTTTATCCCGATCAAAATCGACAAATAAGTTTTCCTGATGGATGAAATCAATTTTTTGTTCAGCAGGTTCCAGCCAGGTTGAAAAAGTTGCAGGTTTAAAATCAGGATTGTTTTGAAGACCTTTTTCTTGTTCAAGGGTAATGATCTGATTGGTTTCGATGGAATCTATTTCGGTGTATCTGCCGTCCGGCCAATCAACCCTTATTTTTTGGACGACTTTGGTTTTGCCCAAGCCGAAATTGGGTCTGGGATCAACGCTACTCTCGAATCCTCTGGTTGGTTGCTGTTCGCCATACCAGGTGGTATCATGGCCTGTAATGGTTATTGTTGCTCCAACAGCCTGTGTATTTTTTCCGGTACCCTTTAGGATAAATTTTAGAAATCGGTTTCCTGGATTTTTCTTATCCGTTTCATTTCTATAGACAAAACTTTTCATGTTCACGTTGTTCACGATCAAATCGAGATCGCCATCATTATCCAAATCACCATACGCCGATCCGTTTGAAAATCCCGGCTGGTCTAATCCCCATTCAGTTGCTTTATTTACGAATTGTAAATCGCCTCGGTTTTCGAATGCAAAGTTTGGAACGGGATTACTTGGGATTATTTCTGTTAACTTTTTATAATCGACTGATTTCTTTTCAATCACCGACTTTACAAACTCTTCATTGCTCGCATATTGAAGAAAATCCTGATTGGTGAGGTCCTGAAATATCCCATTGGCAACGAATAGATCTCTGATACCATCATTGTTCATGTCAAAAATTAGTGCACCCCAACTCCAGTCTGTTGCCTGAACGCCGCTTAGTCGACCAACTTCACTAAAGGTTCCGTTGCCCATGTTAAGCTGTAGCATGTTTCTGGTGAACTGATGGAAATAATCATTGGCTACATTATACTGGTAGCGGTTCCAGTCTTCAAAGGTTGTTACCGTCTTTAGTCTTGAATTTTCTGAGGGAAGCATTTCAGTGACGAAAAGATCCGGCCAGGTATCGTTGTTAATATCGGCCATGTCTGCACCCATCGATGCGCCACTGATGCTCTGCATTTGTTCTGTCAGTTTCTCTTTGAAGGTTCCGTCCTGATTGTTGAAAACGTTCAAAAAAGTCGTTCGATACATAGAGGTCAGGCCATCCATCTTTGTTGACATCACTGACAGTTACGCCCAAGCCAAACCCAATAACGCTCCCATAAATACCGGCCTGCTCACTCACATCAACGAATTTACCATTGTCGTTTCTCAGCAGCTTATCGCCTCCTTTTTTATCTCTTTTCTCCCTTTCATTTTTACGCAAGTTGAAGCTTCCGATGGCCTGATAGGAGTTGTTGAGAATATAAAGGTCCAGATCTTGGTCACGGTCGTAATCAAAAAATACAGCGTGGGTGGTAAAGCCTTCGTCGTCCACTCCATATTCTTTTGCCTTATCGGTGAATGTCAGATTTCCGTTGTTGATGAAGAGCTCGTTTTGTTTTTTATCGCCTGCGATGTCACCTGAATTGCATACGTAGATGTCCAACCAGCCATCACCATTCACGTCAGCCATGGCAACGCCTGTGGACCAGGCATGGGTTCCTGAAACACCTGCGGTTTCGCTGATGTCTTCAAATTGGAAGTTTCCTTTGTTTAGATACAGCTTATTGTCCTTCAGGTTGGAGTTGAAATAAACGTCAAGAAGTCCGTCGTTGTTTATGTCACCCAATGCTACGCCTCCACCATTGTAATAATTGCGGTAGGTGTAAATGTTGAATTTCTGATCGAATTGAAGATCGTTTGAAAAATTGATGCCTGTTCGGCCAGAGGAGAGAAGCGTGAATAGGTGGTCGGGATTTGTTTTATCCTCGTTGTTACAAGAAACGGTAAAGAGAATAAGCGCCGAGGTTAGGGCGGCATTAAATAAAGTTTTGCCCTTGAGCATCATTCACCTCTTGCCTTCAATTCGTCGACCTCTTTTTGGAATTCTTTTTCCATGTCTATATGGGTGATGACCATTTGAACAAACTGTTCATCTTTTACCATGAGGGTCATCCTTCTGTGGCCGTCAATACGCGCATAAACCTTTCCTTTCCGTGGGTCTACCTTCGATTTAAAACCTGGACCATACCACTTCTCAAGCATAGGAATAAGTTTCTCCAACAGTACATTGGCGTGATAATCCCTGGCCCAAGGTGCCCAACGGTCGTAGGTGAAGGTTACCGGCATCTGGTAAATTTTGTCTTTATAGAAATACGGGTAAAACCTCATGTATACAGGATAATCAAGCTCGTCCTTCATCAGGTACTCCACGTTCTGGTTGGTGGGTCCATGTACAACCAACTTCTGTCTGTTTAACTCCCAGCAGTGATCGTAAAATTCTTTAGCGGGCATTCCAAGATAAATCCCAAGAAAAAGGCTGTCGACTTTTTTCGAGGAAGTCAATCCTTTGAAATCACAGGATTGGAATAGAACACAGAAACCAAATGCAAAAAGAATTCCGCGTATCATAAAGGGCTCATTTTGTAGTTAGTGTAATGATCGTATTGTTATTTCTGGCAACGATTAAAATTGTTTTTTGTCTGCTTCGCAGGACTTCAAAATCCCGGATTTCTCCGTGTATTTGAAGGCCCGAAACTGATTTTGAAACGGGCGCAAATTTACCCGATCCGTCCCCATCTAGCAACAATCCGGTGCCTGCTGCATAGATTCCTGTTTCGGGCTTTGCTTTGTATTGGTTGCCCCCCAAAATCAGGTCAATATTACCGTCCCGGTTGTAGTCCAGGGGTTGAATGGCGTAGACTGGAAAAAATTGTGCCTCTGCAGGTAATTCTACTTTTTGGAAGTTACCCACCTTATCGTTGATCCAGACCGACGATCTGAAGTCTGTAGCCTTCAGCACCAAGGCATCATTAAGTTGGTCCGTTCCGAAGAGGTCGGTCATCTGCTTACCAGCATAGTTTTTGAAATACAGCAATTGTTTCTTTAGCGAAGGGATTTGTGAAACCAAATCGGTTCTTAATACCAGCGGATAAGATTTGCCTTCATCGTAGCGGGTTAGGATTTGTTCCTGGTTACCATTCTGGTCAAAATCCCCAACGTAAAGTTCAATTGGTTCCTGTTGACTAGCCCTGAATCTTGAATTCAAGCCGTGATTGCCAGTGATAAGATCAGGGAATCCATCGTTGTTAACATCACTTATAGTAAGCGCCTGGTACCAGCCGCTACTTTTAGAGGCTAACACCTTTGGATTTTCCCGGAATAATTTTTGTTCACCGTAGAAAATTTTAATGCCCATCCACTCGCCGGTTATGGCGAGATCGATAAACCCATCTTTATTAAAGTCTGCCCATTGTGCATCGGTAATCATACCGGACTTGAGCAGTCCAGGTGCTATGGCAGACGTGATGTCTGTAAAAATCCCTGTACCGTTATTCTCAAGAATATATCCATTACAGGGTTGACCATATTGGAATGGGATGGTTCTGATTCCTACAAATAGATCCTGGTCTCCGTCATTGTCGATGTCCTGAGGTCGTACAACTGAGGTGCTCTCAAAAGCAGAGCTTGTCGGAAGAATTTGGTTGCTTTTGGTAAAACGTCCACCACCCTGGTTGATATAGAGTCTGTCGCTGAGTGCCAGCGATTCCCTGGAGTACTCGATTCCACCACTGGCAACATAGAGGTCTTTTTTTCCATCACCATTGGCATCAAAGATGACGCAGTCGGTGTCCTCTGAATCCTTATCCTGTTCAAAATCTTTAGGGTTAACTTGTTTGAAACCTTCAGCTGTTTGAAAAAATAGGGTACCTGTCTGACCTTTGGCGCCACCGACGTATAGATCTTCCAGCCCATTGTTGTCCAAATCACCACTGCAAAGGCATGGACCCTCATTCGAGCTCATCTGGAAAAGCAGTCGATCCCGATCGAAATCAACAAAATCGTTTTCCTCATGTTTGAATTGAAGGCCAGGTAAATTTTGTGTTCGGAAAACAGGTTCGAGAGTATTTGTTTTCGAAGGCGTGGTTTGCTCAACGCTTTCTGATTTATAGAGTCTCAGGAGGGTATCTGCTTTGATTTCTTTTAAAATCGTTTTCTTGCCTCCTGGCCAATGGACTTCTATGGTGTCCACTTTGGTATTTCGTCCTATTCCGATGACCAATGTAGGATCAACTACTGACATGAATCCGCGCGTAGGGGAGAGCTCGTGGTAAAATATTTGACCTCCTGCCTTTGCACTGATGCTTGCACCAAGTGCATGGCTTCCACCTGGATAATTGCGCAGCTCCAGGCTTATTGAATGATGGTCCGGCGTAATTTTTTCAGACCGGTTTTCATAAAGAAAGGCTGGCATGTTCATGTTATTGATGATGAGATCCAGGTCTCCATCAAGATCCAGATCCCCGTATGCCGATCCATTGCTGTGGGTTGGAAAGTCCAATCCCCATTCTTTGGCCATGTTGGTGAAATGTAGGTTGCCTTCATTCTTATAGGCGTAGTTTGGGAGGCGATGGGAGGGAATGGAATCGATTAGTTGGCGAAGGACTTTTCCTTTTTCCAAAATGGTTCTTCGGATAAAATCTGGGTGCGCTACATAGGTTACGTAATCCTGGTCGAGCAGGTCTTTATAAATTCCGTTTGCAACAAATATGTCTTTAAAGCCATCGTTGTCCATATCGAAAACCAGAGCACCCCAACTCCAATCGGTCGCTTCAACACCTGAAAATCTTCCTATCTCACTGAAGGTTCCGTCTCCGTTGTTAAGTTGAAGTACATTTCTTCCAAACTGCTTTCCGTAGCCTGCCTGAATGGCTTGCTGAAAGCGATTCCAATTTTCAAACTGGCCATTGGTTTTTAAGCGGTACTCATGTTGAGGAAGCATTTCGGTCACGTAAATTTCTGGGAAGCCATCGTTGTTAATGTCGGCCATATCTGCACCCATTGAGCCCATGCTAAGTTCTTCGATGCAGTCATCAACTGATTCGGTGAACGTGCCGTTCCGATTGTTGAGGTAGAGGTAGTCCTTTTCAAAAAAATCGTTTGAAACGAACATATCAGGCCAACCATCCTTATTTACATCGCCGACGGCTACCCCAAGCCCAAAGCCAATGCTGCTGGAGTAAATCCCTGCCGGTTCGGTTACGTCGGAAAATTTAAGGCCATCGTTCCTTAGTAGTCTATTACCACCCATAGCGTCAGGTGTCTTTCTCTGATCTGGTCTATAGTCAAATACACCCACTGGTCGATAGGAGTTGTTGAGTAGATAACAGTCCAGGTCTTCATCGAGGTCAAAGTCCAGGAAAACTGCCTGGGTAGAAAGTCCTTCGAAGTCCAGTCCGAATTTTGCTGCCTCCTCTACGAAGGTCAGGTTGCCTTTATTGATGAAGAGTTCGTTTTTGCGTCTTGGTCCACCCGGTGGACCAGACTTGCAGAGGTAGACATCCAATAGTCCGTCATTGTTCACATCTGCCAGACTGATTCCGGTTGTCCAGAAGCCTCTACCACCTATACCAGTTTTCTCTGTTATATCCTCGAAGGAAAGGTTGCCTTTATTCAGGTAGACTTTGTTGGAAACCATATTACCAGCCAACACCAGGTCAGGTAAACCATCCTGATTGAGGTCCCCAATTCCTACGCCTGCTCCATTGAAAAAATTACGGAAGGTGTAAGGATTAATTTCCTCGTTGTATTCCAGGTGATTAGAAAAATTAATCCCTGATTCAGAGGGATGCCTGTAACGAAAAAGTGTCTGCTCAGATGCCTCTGGTTCATCTTTAGCGCAAGCAAAAACCAGGGTAATCCAAAGGATGAAATAAATTGAACGGACGAGCTCTTTCAAGGATTTTTGGAAGGTCTGCAAAAGTAGAGTGGTAATAGATCATAAAAAAAGCCCCCCGGAGGACCGGGAGGCTTTTTATCAGCTGTTCAAGCCGTATTAGTTAGGATAGCCTGGGTTTTGAACCAGTTTAGGGTTCACATCACGGGCACCTTTAGGAATAGGGAACAATTTGTACTTAGGATCGCTGGCATTTTTAGCCCACCACTCCTTGTTGAACTTACCGAAGCGGATAAGATCCTGACGGCGGGTCATTTCAGCAAACATCTCGCGTCCACGCTCTGCGAAAAGTTTCTCAGGAGTCAGAGGAGCAGCGAAAGGTGTTACACCTGCGCGGCTTCTGATCTGGTTAACGAGAGAGAGTGATTCAGCGTTACCGTTGTTAAGCTGCCAAAGTGCTTCTGCACGGGCAAGAAGAATATCAGCATAACGAAGGATAACGAAGTCGTTGCTCATGTTAGGTGTGCCACCAAGTTCGTACTCGTATTTTCCGATACGGGCACCACCCTGACGCCATCCGTTAGGATAGATCGTGTTGATCTTAGGGGTGAAGGTAAGAGGTGCTCCATCTGGATCATCAGAATCAGCGCCTGGATCGCTTGCGCGTGTTCCGTCGGCGTTAAACTGAGGGCCAACAACGAAGTTGGATATACGGGAATCTTGAGTTCCTTGTGCAGGAGCAATCGCGGTTCCTTTCCAAACGTTACCCTGTGTTCCAGGGTTATCGCTGCCGCCATATACCTCAGGGAACTGAGTATCAGCAGTTGCGTTAACGTAGGTGTTGTAGAATTCTTCAACAGCGGAATAACCATTCCAAGGCTGTGCAGTGAAGTTATAAACTCCCTGGCTAGCATAGTGGAGGGTCATCATAGGCCAGTTGAAACCACCTGCGAATACCTTATCATAAGGATAAACGAAGATGTTTTCATTTGAGCCACTGTTGTTTACAGCGAAGTTGCTCTTATAAGAAGACTCCAGGCTATACTTACCACTGTTGATGATGGCTTGTGCATCGTCTGCAGCCTTCTGCCACTGAGGAGTACCAGTGTAAACACCGGCATTCAGGTACAGTTTGCAACGAACGGCCAATGCCGCCCACTTATTGATACGGCCATAGGTCGTTCCGTCCTTAGCAGTTGAAAGGAGTGGAATGGTTTCATTCAACTCTTTCTCTACGAAAGCGTAGACTTCTGCGCGGGTCTTGCTGGCAGGGGCTTCAGTATCAGTAAAGTCTGTAACAACAGGAACATTACCGAAAGAATCCAACAACCAGTAGTACCACAATGCGCGGATGGCGCGAAGTTCAGCGATGGTAGCATCTCTGCCATCAGAGGCAGGAAGCTGCTGGAACTGATAAAGAAGACGGTTGCAAGTGTTAACACCACCATAGAGGAAGTTCCAGGTGTTACCAACGATAGGGTTATCGATGGTAATGTTGTGTTCGTGCAATTGAATAAGCACACCACCGTCGTACCAGTCACCACCTTTGGTGGTAATAACCAATTCGTCGGAAGCAAGTTCATTCATTGTCCAGAGACCGAAGTGGTTACCCATTCCTCCGAAAGAGGAGTAAGCAGCACCCAGTGCAGCGATGTACTCTGCCTCACTTTTGAAAAAGTTTTCGGCAGCCAAGTCACTATAGAGCTCTTCATCAAGATTGGTACAAGACTGGGCAAAAAACATCAGACCCAGTGCAAGTGCCATTACCTTATTGACAATTGACTTTTTCATATTATTAATCGTTTTAAATTTTTAGAAGCTGAGGTTCAGGCCTAATGTGAGTACACGGGTAGTGAAATAGGTAGAACGACGCTCGATACCAGGAGAGAAAGGATCGACGCCGCCAGGACCACCACCACCATCGCCGTCAATCTGGTCAGCCCAACGAACTTCAGGATCGATACCGGTGTAACCGGTTACGGTGAAGAGGTTCTGGCCAGAGAGGTACAGACGAAGTTTGTTGATCATGCTGCCTTCTCCAAGCTGAACGTTGTAACCAATGGTTGCGTTGTCCAGGCGGAGGAAGTCTGCTTTTTCAACGTGTGTATTGTTAACAGCAGCCTTCTTGATGGCAGGATTGTAGTACTTGGTGTTAACAACGTTGTAGTTGTCAACGGTGGTACCTTCAGTGTTCTCATAGAATCCACGGTAGCTGTTCAGGATTTCATGTCCCAAAGCACCACGGAAGAAGAAGTTGGCATCCCAATTTCCAAACTTCAGGTTGTTGTTGAAACCGAAAGTAAGTGTAGGAAGTCCATTTCCGATAACGGTTTTATCAGCATCGCAATCGCAATAGCTTCCATTACCATCGAGGTCCTTGAACTTAGGGGTACCATTGGCATTAACACCTTCCTGAATAGGTCCCCAAAGCTGACCGAACTCAGTGCCTTCTTTCACACGAACGAGTGTGAAGGCATTCTGACCAGGGGCACCCATACCTGCGAGGTAGAAGGTGTCGCCGTCAGGAAGTTCTTCAGAAGTCAGTTTGTTCACCTTCATGTTGATGGTACCGAAGTTACCGCCGGTTGTCCAGCTGAAGTTTGAATTGCTGATCACATTATAGTTCAAGGACAACTCAAGTCCTGAGTTGTTCAATTCACCAATGTTGAGGAGCGTTTGAGAAGCGAGGTTTGGAGGAACAGGTACGTTCTTCAACAAATACAGATCGCGGGTTGTACGGTTGTAGTAATCCAACGTACCAGTCAATCTGCTATCAAAGAGGGCAAAATCTGCACCGAAGTTATACTCGGCTTTGGTTTCCCACTTCAAGTTCGGGTTTGCATTAGAAACAGGAGCGTAGCTGTTTACAAATGAACCGTTGTAGAAGAAGCTTCCGGCAGGACCGAAGCGCTGAAGCGAAATGTAAGAATCACCAGGCTGTGTTCCGGTGAGACCGTAGCTTCCGCGGATCTTCAAGCTGTTAACCGCAGGGATGGTAACCAGGTTGCTCAGGTTAACACCAGCGCTCAATGCGGGGAAAAGACCGAACTTCTCATTGGCACCGAAACGTGATGAACCTTCATAACGTGCACTTGCTGAAACGAAGAAGTTGTTCTTGAAGTTCAGATTTGCACGACCGAAGAACGCAACCAGTTTGTTGCTGTTGGCATAGCTATAAACGCTACCAAGACCATTCTTGAAATCAAGTGCTGCGCCAAGGTTGTTATAGGTGAAAGCATCGGTAAGGAAGTTACCGCCTTCAGCACCAAATCCTTCATTGAAGAATTCCTGGTAAGAATAACCACCGAGGAGCGTCATGTTCACACCTTCGAAATCCTTAACGTAGTTCAGCGTGGTTTCAAACAGTTTGTTGTTGCGCTGGTTGGTCTGACGGCCTGCGAGACCGTTTCTACCGAAACCACGGAACTTAGAAGTCTTGGCATAATACTGACCACGGAGATCGCTTTCATCTTGCTGGGAGTATGAAACACTCAGGCGAAGACCTTTAACGAAATCATCGAAGTCGTAATCACCGCGGATGTTGGCCAATACGCGAATGTCTTTTCCTTCATTCTTGTTCTGCTTTGCAATTGAAAGCGGGTTGAAGAAGTCAAAAATGTCACGCTCTGCGTAACCTGCAAAGCGACCACCGGCTGTTGCGCTGGTTGTAGTTCCATCCCATACCGGCATGGTAGGGTTGGCAACGATAGCGTAACGAAGTGATTCTTTGAAGCCATATTCAGCATCCTTAGTAGTAGTAGTAAGGTTAACGCTGAAAGTTGCACGGTTGTTAAGCGCCTTTTGAGTCAGGTTAAGGCGGGTATTCAATTGCTGGAATCCGCTGTTGATGGCAACACCAGTAGCATCACGAAGGTTTACAGAAGCTCTGTAAGTGGTCTTCGCTGTTCCACCTGAAACGGCAATGTTGTGTACGTGTGAACGGCCTGGGCTGGTAACTACATCGAGCCAGTCAGTGTTGTTTCCAAAGTTTTTAGCTCCAGGAACCTTTGCGTACTCAGATGCTGACATGAAGTCAATTGAGTTCGCAACACTTTCCACAGCCAAAGAGGCGTTGTAATCAACGTTCACTCTTCCAGCCTTTCCGGATTTGGTGGTGATGAGGATTACACCGCTACCACCACGAGTACCGTAGATGGCTGCAGCAGAACCGTCCTTCAGGACATCCATGGATGCGATATCGTTGGGGTCAACTGTGCTAAGAGAAGCACCGATTACACCATCGATAACAATCAAGGGCTCGGTGTTGGCACCGAACGTGCTGATACCACGCAGACGGATGTTGAATCCGCCGTTGGGGTCACCACCCGGACGGGTGATGCTCAGACCAGCTACTTTACCTTGAAGGAGCTGAGCAGGATCATTAACTGTACCGCGGTTGAAGTCTTCTGACTTCACACTGGCAACAGCACTGGTGATCTCTTTCTTCTCCTGGGTACCGTAACCGGTAACCACGATTTCTGACAACTGGGTAACGTCTGCAGCGAGTGAAACGTCCACCACAGACTGTGAGCCAACGGCCACTTCTTTAGTGGAATAACCGACAGCAGAGAAAACCAGTGTGGCGTCTCCACTTACCATGATGGAATAGTTACCATCCAGGTCAGTGGCTGTACCGTTGGTTTTACCCTTCTCGATTACGTTAACACCCGGAACACCAGCCTTGTCTTCCGAGGAGGTGACCTTTCCCGTCACCTTTCTTTCTTGTGCAAAGGCTGTTACCCCGATGCACAGAAGGATTACAGGCAAAAGCCTGCCTACCTTAAGTAGATTTTTCATCATACGGTTTGTATTTGGGTTTAGAAACTTGTTGCGAAAGACTCAGAACGATCAAAAAAGACTATTCTGAATCAAACGCGGGCGGCAATTTATGACATAACCAATACGCAGTGCCTTAAAACCGCGAAAATTTTCATGAAATCGTCACCGCAAACGTTTGTGCAATGATTTTGCGTTACTTTATTTCTATTTTTTATTTTCGCCTCTGATTTTTTGCTCGACCTTACCCGTCTATTCCCTGACCTAAAGCCAATACCAGATGAAGTACAATCAAGTGACCATCAAGGATTTGGCCCGTGAATTGGGGATTTCCCCCTCCACCGTTTCCCGTGCTTTAAAAGATCACCCCGACATCAGCCGCGAAACAAAAAAGGCTGTCAATGAACTGGCCGAAAAACTTCAATATGAACCTAACATCGTTGCCCTAAACCTTCGCTCAAGAAAAACGAGGACCATAGGCGTTATCATCCCTGAAGTCGTCCACTTTTTTTTCTCAACCGTTATTTCAGGAATTGAACATGAAGCCAACACATCCGGCTACTCTGTTATCCTGACCCAATCGGCTGAATCCTGTGAACGTGAAAAGTCGGCCATCAAAACGTTGTACAACAGCCGCGTTGACGGAATGCTGATTGCTATATCCAGGGAAACAGAGGACCTTCAACACATAGAACAAATCCTCAATCGTGGCATCCCGGTGGTATTCTATGATCGCGCTTACCCACGAACCAATACAAACCTGATCCAAGTGGATGATTATGAGGGTGCCAGACAGGCCACGCTCCACCTCGCTCAGGAAGGTTGTAAACGAATTGCACACATACAGGCTGCTCCAAAACTTGATATTTCGAAACAAAGACTTGCAGGTTACCGGGATGTCTTGCATGAATACCGACTTCCTGATACCTCCGACCTCGTTTATACTTGCGAGGAAGGAAGTGTTGAGGCCGGTAGAAAGGCCATGGAAAAGTTTCTCTTCATGAAGAATCGTTTT
>Ga0194117_10004677_pt1 | contig 12909 bp, 12 predicted proteins | sample TA2MahsurfametaG_FD_160579 | JGI IMG/M metagenome (GOLD analysis project Ga0194117, IMG submission 160579) | Freshwater microbial communities from Lake Tanganyika, Tanzania - TA2015009 Mahale N1 surface | ecosystem: Environmental > Aquatic > Freshwater > Lake | place: Tanzania: Lake Tanganyika...
AAAACCCGTTCGCCACCCGTAAAAAGAATATGGTCAAAGGGCAACTTCAAGAGTTCGGCGCCTACTTGGCCATCACCAGCAACCACTTTGACCACGTCTTCCCCCAGGGCTTTGGGGACTAATTCCGCCAGCAAAGCCGCGGTTGCGGGGGCATGCTCCGAAGGCTTAACCACCACCGTATTCCCCGCCGCGATGGCCGCAATCAAGGGCATGACCGCCAACTGAAATGGATAATTCCAAGGGGCAATCAGGAGCACGCAGCCTTTGGCTTGGTATTGGATATGTCCGCTAGACAGAAGATAAGGAAAATGGGGGCCCACCTTTCGGTTGCGCATCCAGCGATGAAGGTTGGCCTTGAAATGCTTGATCTCGTTGTACACAGGTAACAATTCTGTGAGGTTGGTTTCCATGGCCGGCTTACCCAAGTCCGTGTGGAGGGCTTGGCGTATCGCTTCTTCGGATTCAAGAATCGCCTTGCGAAGGCGCATCAATCGTTGGATACGTTCCCTGGCATTTTCTTCGGCCAAGGTGGGGTTGCTCCTTTGCAGGTCCTGCCACCATGCCGGGAATTGTGGAGTGTTGGAATGCATAGGTCGAGTGGGTTAGCCTTGTTCGCTCATCAAATAAGCCTTGATGAAGGGATCTAAATCCCCGTCCAAAACCCCTTGGGCGTTGGAGGTTTCGTGCTCGCTGCGTACATCTTTGACCAGCTTGTAGGGGTGCAAAACATAGGAGCGAATTTGCGATCCCCATTCGATTTTCTTCTTGGAATCTTCGATGCTTTGACGGGCTTCGTTGCGTTTGCGCAATTCCAATTCGTAGAGTTGGGAGCGTAGCATTTGCATGGCACGTTCGCGGTTGGCAGATTGGCTACGTTCCACCTGACAGACCACCACGATACCGGTGGGTTTGTGGGTGAGCATCACCTTGGTTTCCACTTTGTTCACGTTCTGACCGCCTGCACCCCCGGAGCGGGCTGTTTGCAATTCCAGGTCGTTGGGATGAATTTCGACTTGGATGCTGTCGTCAATGACCGGGTACGCATACACCGAGGCAAAGGAAGTATGGCGCCTCGCGTTGGAGTCGAAGGGGGAGATTCGGACCAGGCGATGCACCCCGTTTTCGCCTTTGAGGTAACCGTAGGCGAAATCCCCGGTGATTTCCAAGGACACGGACTTGATCCCGGCTTCTTCCCCGTCTTGTCGGTCCAGTTCTTGGATACGGTACCCTTTGGAATCGGCCCACATGCGGTACATGCGTTCCAGCATGGAGGCCCAATCCTGGCTTTCGGTGCCTCCAGCCCCGGAATTGATCTCGATAATGGCGCTCAAGGGGTCCTCTTCGGACTGTAACATATTTCGAAATTCCAGGGCTTCGGTGGCCTCGATGCATCGGTCGTAGGTTGCATCCAATTCTTCCATGGTAATTTCCCCGGCTTGCTGGAAATCGTAATAAATCCCCAGCTCCTCGATTTGTTCATGGAGTTGCTGATAGGCCTCAACCCACTGTTTGGGGATTTTGACCGATTTCAACCAATTTTCGGCCGTTACCGGGTCGTCCCAGAATCCTGGGGCGGTGGATCGGGTCTCTACATCTTTGATTCGAGCAATCTTCGCATCGAGGTCAAAGAAACCTCCTTAACGCCTCAAGGCGTTCCCGAAGGTCTGTTAGGTGTTCTTGTCTCATGAGACGAAGGTAGCTTTGAACGGGCTCCTCCCAACCCTTCAAGGAGCAGAATCCATGCGGCCGGTATTGCGCCAAAACGAGTCAAGATTAGGCGATTGGAGACCAAGGTTATCCGGTTTCCAGAAGTCTTCCCAATGCAGGCAGTCCACGATCCCGTTCTTCTGCCATCGGCATTCCATGAGGTCAAATCGAATCTCCCCACGATGGGGAAATTCTTGCAGAAAACGATAAGCCGCTTTGGAAAGGTTCAAGAATTTATGGTATTTAACCTGCCGGGCGGGTTCGGCATGGCGATGGCTGCGGCTGCTTTTGACCTCGACAAAGGCCAGGATCGGCCCCAAGGTGGCGATAATATCCACTTCGTAGGGACTGGATCGCCAATTACGATGGAGAATATGCCATCCTTGCCTTTGGAGTCTTTCGCAGGCCATGTTTTCCCCCAAGGCTGCTGTGGTCTTATTTTTGAGGGGGTCGGATGGCCGCTTGTTGCTCACGAATACGCTATTAAAAACATTGCAATATGCAAGATCAATTACCCAAAATCAATCCCACAGAAACTCTTGCGTGGAAACAACTAACACAACATGCCTTGGGTTTCAGGGAAGGGGGGGCGCAGACCTTGAAGCATTTGTTTGATGCCGATGCTCATCGTGCTGAGCGTTGGAGCATGGAGGCCGAGGGTTGGTATTTGGATTATTCCAAGAATTTGTTAGATGCTCAGGGTCTGGCTTGGTTGCGTCGCTTGGCCGAAGAATGCAAGGTTCAAGAAGGCATCGAGGCGATGTTCAGCGGTGCGATGATCAACGAGACCGAGGGAAGGGCGGTACTGCATACAGCCCTAAGGGATCCATCTACCTCGCTACGCTTGGCGGATGGCAGCGTTCCCGGCGAATTGGTTCAGGAAGTCTTGTTGAGGATGGAAGGCTTCGTGAACGGGGTGTTGGACGGCACTTGGAGGGGCTGTACGGGCTTGGCCTTCACCGATGTGGTGAATATTGGAATTGGGGGTTCCGATTTGGGACCCTTGATGGTCTGCGAAGCCCTTTCGCCGTATCGAAATTCCCTGGGGATTCACTTCGTCTCGAATGTGGACGGGGCCCATCTCCAAAGGACCCTTAAGAAGCTGAATCCCGAAACCACGTTGTTCCTGGTCGCTTCCAAAACCTTTACCACCCAAGAGACCATGGCCAACGCGGTATCGGCCAGGGCTTGGTTTTGGGAACAAACAGGAAGGCGGGACGGGGTGGACTTGCATTTTGCGGCCTTGTCCACCAACACCCAGGCGGTGAAGGCCTTTGGGATATCGCAGGACAGGATGTTTCCTTTTTGGGATTGGGTCGGTGGGCGTTATTCGGTCTGGTCAGCCATTGGACTTTCTGTAGCCTTGGCGGTAGGTTTCGAACATTTCAGGACCCTGCTGGCCGGGGCCCATGCGATGGACCGGCATTTTCGGCTTACCCCTTGGGAGCAGAATCTTCCGATAACCTTGGCCTTGCTGGGCTTATGGAACCGCAATTTTCTGGACATCCAATCCCTGGCCATCCTTCCGTACGATCAATGCCTTGGGCGATTCCCGGCCTATTTGCAGCAAGCGGACATGGAGAGCAACGGCAAAAGCGTGGATCGGCAGGGGCTGCCCTTAACCTACCCAAGCGGCCCTGTGTTATGGGGTGAACCGGGGACCAACGGCCAGCATGCTTTCTACCAACTGATCCATCAGGGGACCTCCAAGGTGGCCTGTGATTTTATCTTGCCGGCACGATCCCATTACCCTGTGGGGCCGCATCATCGATATCTTACCGCTAATGCGATTGCCCAGGCCCAGGCCTTGATGCAGGGTAGGGATCTTGAACAGGTTGTGGCCGCGGCTTCGGCAGCAGGTCGCTCCGAAAATGAAATTCAGCGTTTGTCTCCTTACCAGGTTTTCGAAGGCAACCGCCCCAGCAATTTCTTGATGTGCTCAAAGTTGACACCCCATGCCTTGGGCAGTCTGATTGCAGCCTACGAGCACAAAATCTTGGTGCAAGGCCTGGTATGGAATATTTATAGCTTTGACCAATGGGGGGTTGAGTTGGGGAAGGTTCTAGCCAGCAAGTTGTTACCTCTTCTGGAGGCAGAGGGAGAGGACCCTGCCCAAGGTTTGGATTCTTCTTCTGCGGCCTTGATTCGTCGTTGGCAAGCCTGGCAAGAGGACTAAGGCCTTAAGCGCCTTCTTCGAACAAGAGACTGCCTATGCGCAGCATCGTGCTGCCTTCCTCCAAAGCAAGGAGGTAATCGTTGGACATGCCCATGGAAATTTCCTTGAAGTCGGCATCCAGGCTTCGAAAATTTGTTTTGATTTGTTGGAACAAATTATAAAGGAATCGAAATTCCTGGCGGATTTGCCTTGAATCTTCGGTTTGGGTTGCCATGCCCATCAGGCCGGAGACAGTGAGGTTGGGATGCGCGATGCTCTGCAATTGATGCATAAAGTCATTCATGCTTTCGGGCCGGATACCGAATTTATGCTCTTCTTGGGCGATATGCACTTGCAGGAGGATTCGAATCTTGCGTTGGGCCATGGCGGCTCGTTTTTGAATTTCATCCATGAGGCGCATGCTGTCCACCGAATGGATGGTATGAACATGCGCGGCAATACTTTTGACTTTGTTGGTCTGCAAATGGCCTATAAAATGCCATTCACAATCAGGGGGCATGGCCTTGGCCTTTTCATGCATTTCCAAGGCATGATTTTCTCCGAAGGCCCTTTGGCCCTCTTGGTACAAGGCTTGGATTTGCTGGAGAGGTCGCTTTTTAGTAACGGCAATCAATTGCGCAGCAGGATAGGCCGCTATAAGAAGTCGTAAAGAATGAAGAGGCTCGTGCACTTGCGATTTTATCTTTGGAACCTTAGGAGCAACAAAGGGGCATCTTTTTTGTTTCCTTCAAGAATGTCGTTTCCCCTAACACCACCGCTGATTCGATCATGACCAAAGATACCCATCGACACCGCCCAGCCCTTGCATTTCGAACCGTGTTCACCTTGGCTGTCATGGTCCTTGGCTTTGCCGGATGTGAACAGAAACCTGAAGGCCCTGGTGGGGAACAAAAAGACCCTGCCCATGAGCAGGAAGGCCCCGCCCAGGAGAGGCCTGCCAACGAGCCGTCCAACCCTGCCGAATCAAGCCCCAAGCAACCTGCCCTGCCCAGGGATTCCATGGTCGAAGCCATGTTGCGCATACAGTTAGCAGAAGCTTATCGGGCACGCTATTATGTGCTAAATGCAGGAGCTACGGCGAATCCTCCCATGATGGATTCGCTGTATGCCAAGGCTCTGGCCCCTTTGGGCATAAGTCCGGCCCGTTACGAGGCAACGTATCGCGACTTGCTCGACAAGGATCCGGTTCTGTTGCAGGCCCTGTACGATTCCTGCGAGTCCATTCTCCAACGTCGTTTGATCGGATTACGATGACCAAGGACGGAGAGGACCAAGAGCATAGCGGATTCCTCCTGTATCCGGAATCGGCCACCTCCACTTTGGAATTGGATGGAATAGCCCGGATGGTGGCCAATCGTTGCAGCACCGCCGGTGGCCAAGGCCTGCTGGATGCTTGGATGATTCCATTGACCGAAGAAGGGGAATGGACGCAGCGGCAACAGGCCTACCAAGAATGTTTTGCTTGGCTAAAGCGTGGGTCTGCCTGGCCATCCCTGCATTGGGAACTGAAAGACTCGATATGGCCTTATTTGGCAACCGAGGGGTATGTGTTGAATGAAGATCAAACTGCACAGTTGTGGCCTGCGGTACGCACAGCGTTGGGGATGCTCCATTTTGCCGAAAAGCATGCGGAGGCCCTGACGAACCTGCGCGCCCAGCTACGGTCTTTGCCCAGCCCGGAGCCTGCCTACAAGGCGATGGTGGAGGTTCTGGGTCAGGATGGCCGCCTATCACCCCAGGCCAGCCCCGCCTTGGCAAGATTGACCGTGCAATTGCAACGTAAACAGCAAGAAGCCCGCGAGTGGATGGAGGCCTTCCTGCGCAAGGCAAGGGAGTCTGGATGGGCTACGGATTTGGGCGTTACCCTCCGAGATGATCGTTATGTTATGGTTCTCAATGCCGAAGGTCGCAAGCAGGTGGATGGAATCGTCCACGATGTGTCGGCGTCAGGTCAGCATTTCTACATTGAACCTGCCCAGGCTTCTACCTACAACAATGACCTCAGGGAATGCGAATGGGCGATACGCCGCGAAAAATACCGTTTGCTTGCCCAGCTAAGCGAGCAAATTCGACCGCATGCCGTAGGGATACGGCAATGGGCGTCGTTGGTGTACCAATGGGATGTGCTACAAGCGGTTTGCTCCTGGTCCTTGCAATTTCCTGAAGCTAATTTCCCACGGTTGGAGGCCGGTGTTCAAAATTGGACGGCCGCATATCATCCTTTGTTATGGTTGGAAGGTCAAACCAAAGGGGTCAAGATTTGGCCTTATTCCTGGCGTATGAGTCCAGAGCAACGTTTTCTGGTGGTTTCCGGACCGAATGCAGGAGGCAAATCGGTCTTTCTCAAAACGGTTGGCCTTTTGCAAATCCTTTTCCAATGCGGTTGGCCCTTGCCTTGCGATGCTTCTAGTGCATCCTGCCTCATGCAAGGAGTGGTTCTGGGTATGGGGGATAGGCAGGATCTGCACCAAGATTTGTCCACTTACGCGGCGCATTTGCAATTGATGGCCCATGCCTTGAAGGTTGCAGGTTCTGATCACCTGATTCTCTTGGATGAGTTCGGGGCGGGAACCGATCCGGCTCTGGGCGGTCCCTTGGCCGAAGCCCTGTTGGAGCCGTGGCTGCGTGAAGGCCCCAAGGTATTGCTCAACACGCATTACGGAAATCTCAAACGCCTCGCCTCGCAGTGGCCTACCGTGCAGGATGCCCGCATGGGCTTTGATACCACCACCTTGAAGCCCACCTATCAACTCCTGGTCGGGGCTCCCGGGTCATCGTACGCGATGGAATTGGCACGGCGAGCAGGTTTGCCGGACACGGTCTTGGCCAGAGCAACCGAAATGACCGAGACCACCGATCTTCAAAGCGAGAATTTGCTGGTGGAATGGATGGACCAAAAGCAGAAGGCCGAGGAATTGCTTAAACTAAGCCAATACAAAGAAGAACTCTTGGACAAACTTATCCGTAAGCAAGAAGAGGCCGAGCAAGAGGCCCTCATCAAACGCGAAGAACTAAGTCAGAATCTGCGCAACAAAGGTCGCAGGCTCCTGGAAGAGCAACGCAGAGCAATGGGATTTGTGTTGCAACAATTCAAAACCGATTTGGATGAATTGCGCAAAGACCTCCGAAGTGTCAGTCCTATGAATGCACCCGGTGCCGCTTGGAACAAGGCCTTGCAAGCCTTGCAGCAGGGAGCTCTGCAATTGCAGTCCATGGAAAATAAATTGCTGGAATCAACACGCTTTACCAGTCCTCCCCAAGGCTCTTGTCAAAATCAAGACGAAGTTCAAGGCCAGGCCCCCGCAGAAGATTTTGGGTCGGCCTTCAAGGTGGGTCAATTGGTCAAGTTTAGGGATGGGCAGCTTCGTGGAGAAGTCTTGAACAGCGATGCCAAGGAAACCGAATGGATGGTCGAATCGGTGCGGATGCGTACCGAAACTGCTCGCTTAATTCCCGCCTCCCCGTTCACGGTCAACAGCCCTTTCAAGGTCCTGTCCAAGCGAAATCCCAAGGCAGAATCCTGGGCTCCCAAGACAGTTGAAGGGGGTCCTTTGCCGAATCAGGTGGTGGATCTGCGGGGTCTGCGGATGCACGAATGGGAATTGCCTTTACAACAACGCCTGGATAGGGCTGTCGTCGCGGGAGAAGACCGCATTTATGTCCTGCACGGCAAGGGTACCGGGGCCCTCCGACAAGGGGTTCGGGATTACCTCAAGCGGCAGCACCATGTCAAAGGCCTGAATGATGCACCGATGGAGGCCGGAGGATCCGGATGGACCTGGGTGGATTTGGCCTGATGGAGCTTCGTATTTTTGGGATTCAACACGGAACTTAAACCCTAATCCTGTGAACAAAATTTATGCCGATGCCGATGCGGCGCTTGCCGATATCCAAGATGGGGCAACCCTGATGCTGGGGGGCTTTGGGCTCTGTGGAATCCCGGAGCATTGCATTGCGGCGTTGGTGCGCAAAGGAGTCCGTGATTTGACCTGCATTTCCAACAATGCCGGTGTGGATGACTTTGGCATAGGGTTGATGCTCCAAGCGCGTCAGGTTCGCAAAATGATTTCCAGTTACGTGGGCGAAAACGCGGAATTCGAAAGGCAGCTCCTATCCGGGGAACTTGAAGTGGAGCTCATCCCGCAAGGAACCCTGGCCACGCGATGCATGGCCGCAGGTTACGGTATGCCGGCCATTTACACCCCTGCCGGGGTGGGCACCGAGGTCGCCGAAGGCAAGGAAAGCAGGGAATTCGGGGGCAAAACCTATTTGTTGGAAATGGCCTTTGAAGCCGATTATGCCTTGGTCAAGGCGTGGAAAGCGGACCGAATGGGCAATTTAGTTTTCAAAGCGACGGCCCGCAATTTCAACCCTTTGATGGCGATGGCTGGTAAAATCACGGTGGCCGAGGTGGAGGAATTGGTGGAACCGGGCGATTTGGATCCTAACACCATTCATGTTCCGGGCATTTATGTGCAAAGAATAGTGTTAGGCACTCAATACGAAAAGCGTATCGAGCAGCGAACCATCCGAACCCCGCTTTCGTGATGTTCCAATCACGGCTTATCGGTTTCTCCTCCCCCACAGACTAAGAATTTTCACTCATGTTGGACAAAAACGGCATCGCTCGAACCATCGCCAGGGAATTGAAAGACGGTTACTATGTCAATCTCGGCATTGGTATCCCAACTCTTGTCGCCAATTTTATCCCCTCAGGAATGGAGGTCCAATTGCAATCGGAGAACGGTCTGTTGGGCATGGGGCCGTTCCCTTGGGAGGGTTCGGAGGATCCGGATCTCATCAATGCCGGTAAGCAAACCATCACCACCCTGCCTGGTTCTTCTTTCTTTGATTCGGCCATGAGTTTTGGGATGATACGCTCCGGCAAAGTGGACCTCACGGTCCTGGGGGCCATGGAAGTTGCGCAAAACGGCGATATAGCCAATTGGAAAATTCCCGGCAAAATGGTCAAAGGCATGGGAGGGGCTATGGACCTCGTGGCTTCAGCCCGGAATATCGTGGTCGCGATGCAGCATGTCAACAAAGCCGGGGAGTCGAAGTTGCTACCCCGTTGCACCTTGCCCATCACCGGCCTGGCCTGCGTTCGCAAAGTGGTGACCGAGTTGGGTGTATTTGGCTTTGATCAAGAGGGTTTTGTGCTCTTGGAACGAGCCCCGGGGGTGACCTGCGATTATATACGGGACAAAACCTGGGGTCATCTGAGCAGTACCGGCCAAGAGCCCGAAATACAGTGGGGATGAGCGCAATCAACCTGCGGATGGCTTGTTCATCCGATGTTCCGGTTATCCATTCCCTGATCGCTGAACTAGCGGCCTTCGAGCAGGAGCCCGAGGCCTTTGTGCTTACTCCCCTAGATTTGTTGCAACACGGATTCGAACAGAGCCCCCCATTGTTTGAGGTGGTCTTGGCGGAATCACCAACCGATGGGGTCCTGGGAATGGCCATGGTGTACACCAAGTATTCTTCGTGGCGCGGGCCTTGCCTTTTTTTGGAAGATTTGGTGGTACGCCAAGCACATCGCCGCAAGGGGGTGGGCAAGCTATTGGCCGAGGAGGTCTTTCGCCTAGCCGCTGACCGTCAAATGGACCGGGTGGAATGGATGGTTTTGGATTGGAATGAGGCGGCCCATGCTTTTTATACGGCAATGGGCGCGGATCAGCTCCGCAATTGGTGGCCTTATCGCCTAAGTGGTTCCAACCTTCAACGGTATCAATCCTCCTAAATTCGAACCATGCGCGTTTTCAAATTTGGGGGTGCATCGGTCCAAGATGCGGAAGGCATCGCCAGGGTTCATCGTTTGGTCTGCAAATACGGTGAGGGGCCGTTGTGGATGGTCGTTTCGGCGATGGGCAAAACCACCAACCAACTTGAGACCTTGGTTCAGGCGGTACATCGCGATCAGTGGCCGCAGGCCATGGAAATACTGGGGCAATTGCACGAAGCTCATCAGGCTCGAATCCTTCCACTGCCTGTCAATACCACGGATTCAAAACGTCTAATGAATGTTTTGGAGGATTGGATGGCCAAGCTCAAGGCGGACTTGGAGGGTATGAGGGCCAAGCAGGTCCCCTACAATTGTTTGTACGATCAAATCGTGGTCTATGGCGAATTGATTTCGACGGCCTTGGTTTCGGCTTATTTTGAAATTCAAGGCTTCGTTCATACCTGGGTTGATGCAGGCGATTTGCTGGTGACCGATGCCACTTGGCGAGATGCCCGTATTCAATGGGAGGAGACGGTGTCGAAGGTAAAGGCCTTTGATGCCTTGCATCGTGGAGCGGCTCCTCCAAATTCCGGGACCTGTGTACTGACCCAGGGCTTTATGGGTCAAGATGCGGTGAGTGGATTACGAACGACTTTGGGCCGAGAGGGCTCGGATTTCACGGCTTCGGTATTGGCCTATGCGCTTGATGCCCAGGAAGTGTGTGTTTGGAAGGATGTCGCGGGGGTGATGGATGCCGATCCCCGTTTGTTCCCCATGGCGAGGATACTTCCTTCCTTGACCTATCGCGAGGCGGTGGAAATGACCTATTACGGGGCCTCGGTAATTCATCCACGCACCATACAGCCCTTGCAGAACAAAGGCATCCCCCTGCGGGTCCGTTCCTTTCTGAATCCTGACGAGGGTGGCACCGTTATTGGGGAAATGCAAGACCAAGGCCGTTTCTCGCCTTGTGTGATTGTTAAGAAAAATCAATGTTTGCTGGAACTGGTTTCGAAGGATTTCTCTTTCGTCGGTGAGGAAGGTTTAGCCATGATTTACAAGGCTTTGTACGACCAGGGACTCAAAGCCAACCTGGCTCGCCACACCGCGGTATCCTTCAGTCTCTGCGTGGACAACGATCCTTATAAGCGGCTTCCCGTTCAGGACATCCTCTTGACGAATTTTGGAATACAGGTGACCGAAGGTTTGTCCCTGTGGACCTTGATGCATCAATCGGACAAAATGCGCAGCGGTTTGCTTGCCGGCAAACAAATATTGTTTGAACAACATCTGGGCAATGTTGACCAATACGTGGTAGTGGATTGATCCATAAGGCCCTAATCTTGACGCGCCCTCCTATGAAAACATGGATTATAACAACTTTTTTCTTTCTCCAGCTTTTGGACTGGGTTTATGCCCAGGGTTTGATCGCAGAACCTCAAAACCGACCACCGCGCTGTGGTCATTCACGGTTAATTGAGCAAATGCAAAGGGACAGTGTGCTCTTTCAGTACTATCAGGAGCATCGCCAACGTAGGGTTGGGGGCCTAACGAGCCTTGGCCTTTCCCCCGAAACGCAAGATTCATTGATTCGGATCCCGGTCGTTTTTCACGTGATGCACAGGCCCGAGGATTCGGTGATTGGGCAGGGATCCAATATTTCGGATGAACAAATTCAAGCCCAGATGTTGGCGCTGAATTATGATTTCCGACGGCAGGCGGGGACCAGGGGCTTCAATACCCATCCAGCGGGCGCGGATACCCGCATTGAATTTGTGTTGGCGGGCCGTGATCCCTCCGGTGCATCGCATAAAGGGATCAACAGGGTTCCCTACGCTTTGTCCAATGCCCATCCCTACGGGTCCTTGGGCCTCAAAGATTTGTCGCGTTGGCCTGCAGATCGTTTCCTGAATATCTGGGTCGTTGGGCAAATTACCTCGGGCATTTTGGGTTATTCTTATCTTCCGGCGATGCTCGTTGGGGATCCGGATGTTTTACGCAAAGACGGTATCGTCTTGGGGTCAAGGATGGTGGGTTCCGTGGATTTCAAACCCGGGGGTAAGCCCCTTAACCTTCACGAAATCTATGCCTACGGCAGGACCCTGACCCACGAAATGGGGCATTACTTGGACCTCTATCATACGTGGGGTGACGGGGATTGTTCGGTGGATGATGAGGTCGAAGATACTCCCAATTGCAGTGGGCAATTGTTCGGTTGCCCGAAAACGGCCCCCGTGGATTGCCCGCCAGCACCACCCCGTATGATTGCCAATTACATGGATTATACCGACGATCGTTGCATGAATATTTTCACTTTGGGGCAAAAGGCAAGAATGCGGGCAAGCCTGACTTCCATGTACCCTTGGAGGGCTACTTTGGCTTCTCCATCAAATTTATTGGCGACAGGTTGTGCCGATAGTACGGTTCCCCGAGTAGGGTCCTTGCTTCGTTTGGAATCGGATACCTATGTTCGTGTCAACGATACCTTGGGACGTGGGGAATGGATCCGTGTTTTGGATGTCAATGGTTTGGGCAAAGACTCGGTAGGTTTGTTTCTGCAACCTGATGTTACAGATCAAGGTGGTCTCAGGGTCGTGACCTCGAGTCCGCAGTCAGATGCCTTTGGTTATGTTCGCTTTCGTGCCCTGTCCGGTCCCAGGCCGGCTTGGAACCGTATGCAGGCTACCCTTGCCAATCCTTCCGTTGGCGTGGGGTCTCCAAGTCCATTCTTGCTGCTCGAGTGGTTCAGTCAAACAGAAACCTCCTTGTATCCCAATCCCTTCACGGATGCCCTGTACCTGCATTGGGAGGGCCGCGATTCCGTTTCTTTTCAATGGACGCTCTTGGATATGACTGGTCGTAGCATCCAAGAAGGACGGTACCAAGGGCCTGCCTTCTGGTCGCCGGATGTTCGCTATTGGCAACCCCAAGCCTACCTGCTTCGTTTGGAATGGCCCAGCGGTGAGGTAGAGCACCGCCGGATGATTAAGAACTAATCAAGGGAGTATCTTCTAGCTTGATCATAAAAAAAAGCCCGGACGAGCCGGGCTTCTTGGATAAACAATAAAATGGGCTGGCCTTAGTTGGCAGCTGCGCTCAATTTGATTTTGAGGTCCACGATGTCGTTGATGAACTTGTCACCAAGGTTCTTGAAGATGTTTTTGGAACCGTACACAACACCCCATTGGGTGCGGTCAATGCTGAGTGCGCATTCGGCGGTGCAATTGCCTTCGGCAAGGGCCACTTTGGCAGGGAAGCTAACGCCTTTGGTCGCTCCTTTGAGGGTCAAATTCCCAGCCCC
>Ga0194117_10004685_pt1 | contig 12892 bp, 12 predicted proteins | sample TA2MahsurfametaG_FD_160579 | JGI IMG/M metagenome (GOLD analysis project Ga0194117, IMG submission 160579) | Freshwater microbial communities from Lake Tanganyika, Tanzania - TA2015009 Mahale N1 surface | ecosystem: Environmental > Aquatic > Freshwater > Lake | place: Tanzania: Lake Tanganyika...
CCCCAATGGCCTGTCGGTCCAGCGGGCGCTGGAGGACGCGGTGTTCGGCTTCTGCGGCGAGCGCGCTCAAATCTATGGCGCGGGCCGTACCGACGCCGGCGTGCACGCGACGGGCCAGGTGGCGCATGTCGATATTGCCAAGTCGACCACGCCCGATACCGTGCGCGACGCGCTCAACGCCCATCTGCGGCCGGCGCCGGTCGCGGTGCTCGCCGCCGCGATCGTCGACGACACCTTCCACGCGCGCTTCTCGGCGACGGGCCGGCGCTACCTCTATCGCATCGTCAACCGGCGTGCGCCGCTGGCACTCGACGCCGGCCGCGCCTGGCAGGTCGGCGTGCCGCTCGATGCCGAGGCGATGCGGGAGGCCGCGGCGCGCCTGCTCGGGCACCACGATTTCACCAGCTTCCGCAGCGCCGCCTGCCAGGCGCGCTCGCCACTCAAGACGCTCGACCGGCTCGACGTCGCGCGCTCGGGCGAGGAGATCCGGATGGAGATCGCCGCGCGCTCCTTCCTGCACAACCAGGTGCGCATCATGGCGGGCACGTTGAAGCTGGTCGGCGAAGGCAAGTGGAGCGCCGACGACGTGTCCGCGGCGCTGGCGGCGCGCGATCGCGCCAGAGGCGGCCCGACCGCGCCGCCCGACGGGCTGTACCTGGCCGAGGTGCGCTACGATGGCGCCTCAGGTGGCGCCGGGCAGCCGGCCGACGATTCCGTCGACGACGATTTCTAGCGTGATGCTGATCCACAGATTGAGCAGCGCCAGCGCGAAGGCCTGACCGAAACCCAGCGCCAACGCCTCGCGCAGGATGCGCGTCAGCCAGTAGATGAACAGGCCCATCAACATCAGGCCCAGCGCGCTGCCCAGCCCGGAGGGCAGGACCTCGCCGATCGCCAGCCGCAGGGTCGAGAAGATGATGACCGGCACGCTTGCCCAGTTCAGCGCCACGACCGCGCCGATATAGCGGCCACGCCAGCCGGCCAGACGCGCGATTTCGAGCAGGATCACCGGGAAGGCCGTCCACTCGATGAGGTAGCGCAGCGCCTCGATCAGCACGATGGTGCTGTCGGCCGCGATCGTCTGGACGCGATCGTAGACGATCATCAGGCAGAGGACCTGCAGCGGCGCCACCAGCAGCATGACGCGGAACGAGCGCCAGAAGCCCTCGCGCGTGCGGTCCAGCATGTACAGGCCGCCGCCGTCGCCCCACATCAGGCGCCAGGCGCCCGATACGCCGTGGGCGATCTCCGTGCGGCTCAGCATGACAGTGGAACAGGAAGTGTTACGCGCATGAGCGCGCACCATATGACACGCCGCGCGGCGCTGCGATAGCACACGCCGACCTTATGCCGGAGATACCGCCTCTCGTCGGCTGTTCGCTTCTCGGATGCGTGGTCGCGGGCCCGCTATGCCCGCGCGTTCGCGACCGTCTGGTCGACCGACTTCGCCAGCTCCGGCTCGAGACCAAGACGTGCGGCCAGCATCGCGAGATAGGCCCGCTCTGCTGGGTGATCGGCGGTGACGGCCAAGCACGAGGCCGCATACAGCTCGATCGCCGCTTCCTTGTTCTTCGCCGCCTTGACCACACGCTCGATGTCCAAGGGCCCGGCGAGTTCGCGGCCTAGAAAGGCCCGTTCCTCCTCGTCGAGGCCGCCTTCGGAGAGCCGCGCTTCGATCTTCGCGCGCTCCGCGTCGTCGATGTGGCCATCGGCCTTGGTGGCGTTGATCATGGCGACGCCAGCTCGAGCGCGAACACGTGCTCGCCCTGCGGCGCGTTCTCGATCGCGAAGGCAGAATCGGCGGGCGGCGGCAGCAGCACGGCGCCACCCTGCCCGGCCGGCGCAGCCGCGTCGGCGGGCTTGGACTGCGCGGTCCGATAGTCCTGGTAGGCTTTGTAGGCCAGCCCGCCAATGGCGGCGAGGCCGCCATAGGTGAGAGCGGTCGTGGCGAGTTTCCGGCCTGACTTCGACCCGAGAACGATGGATGCCAAGCCACCCGCCAGCGTGCCGGCGAGCAGCGGATTGCGCCTGGCATAGTCGCCGACCGAGCCCAGCGCGCCGGTCACGCGCTCGGCCAACCCGCCATGCGCTTGGTTCGCGGCGTGCCCGCGAGGCGAAGCGGAAGCGCCTTGCTGGGACTGGCCTCCCTGCGCTCCCGAGAGTAGCTGCTCGATCAGCCGCTTCGCATCGATCATGAATCTCTCGCAGGCAACGCGTTCCGTCATCCTCAGGTAAGGGATGCCACGACGAAATCAAGCGATGTCCGCCGCTTTCTCAAGCCGCCGCGCGACGATCGCTACTGCATCAACGCGATACCCGGATTGGTCGAGCGGCAGATCGAGATACGGTCGCCGGCCAGCGCGGGCCCGCGCGGCAACACGAGGCCGGCCTCTGCCATCTTGTGCGCGAAGGCGGCCAGCGGTCCGACGGCGATGCGCGCCGCGGCGCGTGGCAGCGCATCCATCAGCAGCGCACAGGTGATCTCGTCACGATCGCGTTGCGCCGCCGCGGCGGCGTCGAGCACGCGATCCTCATCCGGGCTGATGTACGGGCAGTTCATGCAACGCACGTCGAGCGGACGGCGCGTACCGGCGACCAGCGCCTCCATGAAGTCGCAGAAGGGCGTCAGCCCGTCGCCGCAGTTGGCGTGATGGAAGCCACATCGCAGCGTCCCGGGTCGGGCCTCGCCATCGCTCCAGCGCAGGCGCCACTCGCGCAGCGCCCAGACCACGAAGCGCTCGGCGCACCGCAGGTTCTCCAGGCTCCGCGCCTCGACCGGACATTCATGGGGCATGACGACAGCCTCTCGATGTTCACCATTGCACCTCATCCACTTAATGCAAATGATAATCAGTCGCAACAGAATCCAGCAGGCCTGAGCTGCCGCCCGATGCGATCCGGGCGGCGGCGCGGGCTGACCGCTCTATCGCTTGTCGGGCGGCTTGCCGCTGGCCGGGGCCGGCATCTTGGCGCCGAAGGTGATCGGCACGCCCAGCTTGCGCATGATCACGTATTGCTGCGCCATCGACAGCAGGTTGTTCCACGCCCAGTAGATCACCAGGCCGGCGGCGAAGGGCGCCAGCATGAAGGTGAACATGATGGGCAGGAACTGGAAGATGCGCGCCTGCACCGGGTCGGCCGGCTGCGGGTTGAGCATCTGCTGCACGTACATCGTGATGCCCATGATGATCGGCCAGATGCCGATGTCGAAGATGCTGAGGATCTCCGGCACCTGCCAATTGAACAGGCCGAAGCCCTTGAGCAGGGTAAGCGGATCGGGCGCGGCGAGGTCCTGGACCCAGCCGAAGAACGGCTGATGGCGCATCTCGATGGTGGTGTAGAGCACCTTGTAGAGCGCGAAGAACACGGGAATCTGCAGCAGCACCGGCACGCAGCCCGCCGCGGGGTTGACCTTCTCCCGCTTGTAGAGCGCCATCAGCTCCTGGTTCATCTTCATCTTGTCTTCGCCGAAGCGCGCCCGGAGCTTCTCCATCTCCGGCTGCAGCTTCTTCATCTTGGTCATCGACTCGTAGGATTTGTTGGCGAGCGGGAAGAACAGCAGCTTCACGATCACCGTCAGCACCATGATGGCGACGCCGAAATTGCCGATGAAGCCGAAGAGCTTGTCGAGCAGCCAGAACAGCGGCTTGGTGAAGAACCAGAACCAGCCCCAGTCGATCGACAGGTCGAAGCGCGTGATGGCGAGCTTTTCGGTGTACTCGTTGATCGTGTGCACGATCTTGGCGCCGGCGAAGAGCCGCGCCGTGGCTTCCCTAGTCTGGCCGGGATCGATGGTGAGCAGCGGCGCGGTAAAATCCGCCTGGTAGCGCTTCAGCACCGGATCGTTGACCTTGAAGATGCGCCCCGTGACCTTGTCCTTCTGATCGGGGATCAGCGCGGCCATCCAGTATTTGTCGGTGAAGCCCAGCCAACCGCCGGTGGTCGGCAGGTTCTGCTGGTTCTTGCCGTCCTTGAAATCGCTCCAGTCGAACTCCTTGAGTTTGCCGTCGAAGACGCCATAGGGGCCCTCGTGCAGCAGGTAGATGCCCTCGGTTTTGGGCTCGCCATGGCGCGTCACCAGGCCGTAGGGCGCGAGATCGACGGTGGCGCCGCTCTTGTTCTCGACCGACTGGGTGATCGTGAACATGAAGTTCCGGTCGAGCTCGATCTTCTGACGGAAGATCAGGCCGGCGCCGTTGTCCCAGGTGAGCGTCACCGCCTGGCCAGGCTCGAGCTTGTCGCGATCGGCGGTCCACAGCGTGTCGGGCCCGGGCACCTTCGACGTGCCGCCGGGCTTCAGCGCCCAGCCGAACTCGGCGTAGTAGGCGTCGACCGCGCCCTCGGGTGACAGCACCGGCACCATGCCGCTCTTGGTGTCGATGCTGACGCGGTGCTTCACCAGCCGCACGTCGTCGACGCGTCCGCCCTTGAGCGCGATCGAGCCATCGAGCTCGGGCGTGCGGAAGGTCACGCGCGGCGAACGCGCCAGCGCCGCCGGACGATCGAGGTACCCGGTCGGCGCCGTCGTCGGCGCGGGCGCCGGCGCGCCGGGAGCCTGCGGTGTCGTGCCCGCCACCGGCGGCGTCGAACCCGGTGCGGGCTGCGCCTTGCGCTGCTCGTCGAGCTGGCGCTGCTTCTCCGCCGCGACTTTGCGCTGCTCCTCGGGCGAGGGCGTCATGAGGAACTGCCAGCCCAGGATGATCAGTACGGAAAGGGCGATGGCGACGACGAGGTTCTTTTGATCCATTGGGTGACCGTCAGAAATCGATCGCGCGAGGGGTGCGCGGGAAGCTGGAAGCAAGCGGCTTGGGCGGCGCCGGCACGGGGTCGTATCCGGCGCCGCCCCAGGGATGGCAACGGCAGAGCCGCCGCAGGGCCAGCACGCCGCCGCGCGCCGCGCCGTGCGTAGCGAGCGCCTCGGCGGCATAGCGCGAGCAGCTTGGCTCGAAGCGGCAGGCGCCCCGGAAGAAGTAGGCCAGGGTGGCCTGATACAGCCGCACCAGGCCGATCAGCAGCAGGGTGACAGCGCGCCCGATCACGCGGCTTTCTCCCGCAGCCGGCGCAGCGCGCCCTTCAGATCACGCGCCATGGCGGCGTAGTCGCGATCGACCGTGCCTTGGCGGCCGATCAGCACGAAGTCGAAGCCCGGCGCGGCGAGCGGCGCTAGCACCTCGCGCGCCAGCGCTCGCAAACGGCGGCGAGCGCGGTTGCGGGCCACGGCGTTGCCAATCTTCTTGCTGGCGGTGAAACCGACGCGGGGCGCACGCTGGCCGGCGATCCCCTCGGGCAGTCGTGCCGCCTGCAGGATGAAGCCGGGCGTGACCTGCTTGTGGCCACTGGCCTGCAGGCGCAGAAAATCGCGCCGCGCTGGCAGGCGGGCGATGGGCCCCGGAGTGAGGGCCGGGATGGGGGTGGGAGCGGCCGTCATCGGGCGGCCGGTACGCGGATCGCTCGCGGCGCGGCCGGGCTAGGCCGACAGACGCGCGCGGCCCTTGGACCGGCGGTTGGACAGCACCTTGCGGCCGCCGACCGTCGCCATCCGGCTGCGGAAGCCGTGACGGCGCTTACGCACCAGTTTGCTGGGCTGGTAGGTACGTTTCACGGTGAAGACTCCCTAAGCAACGGATTTCGTTGCGAAAAACGACGACCGCCGGCGCTGCAAGGCGGGCGGTCGCATACGGCGGATGGCTATACGGGCAAGCTTGGCCTGAGTCAACCAAACCGGCCGTTGACGACTGTCGTTGACTGGCCGCGGCCAATGGTGTTGAAGCACGCACCGCCGCCGGGCACCCGTCCGGCGGCCACGTCCTTTTGGCGGACGCGGCACCCCTGGAGGCCGGTCCGCGAAAGGCCCGCCGGGGCAGTCCCGGTGGGTGGTTTAGTCCCAGATGGAGAACGCGGACAATGTCCGACATGCTGACCATCCCCGCGAAGAAGCGGGACCGGGCCGGTAAGGGGGGCGCCCGGGCCTCGCGTCGCGAGGGTTTCATTCCGGCCGTGATCTACGGCGACAAGCAACCCCCTATGCCCATCTCGGTGGAGCCCAAGCAGCTCGAGCGTGTCATGCACGCCGAGGGCTTCTTCAACCACCGCATCCTGGTCGAGGTCGACGGCACCAAGTACGACGTGCTGCCGCGCGACGTGCAGCTCGATCCGGTGACCGACCGGCCGATCCACTTCGACTTCCTGCGCGTCGGCGTCAACTCGGTGATCACCGTGCAGGTGCCGGTGCACTTCAGGAACGAAGGCGCCTCGCCCGGCATCAAGCGCGGCGGCGTGCTCAACATCATCCTGCACGAGATCGCGGTGCGCACCCGCGCCGACCAGATCCCGCAGTTCTTCGAGGTCGACCTCACCGGCCTCGAGATCGGCGGCACGGTGCACCTGAGCGCGCTGAAGCTACCCGACGGCGTGCGCGTGCTGAGCCGCGAGAAGGACGCCACGATCGCCTCGATCGCGCCGCCGACGGTGGGCCGCGAGGCCGAACCGACGGCCGCCGCCGCGACCGCGACGGCCGCCGCGCCAGCCGCCGGTGCCGCTGCCGCTGGCGCCGCCGCGACGACCGCGGCTCCCGCGGCGGGCGCCAAGGCGACGCCGGGCAAGGGCGCGCCCGCGGCCGCCAAGAAGTAAGGCGGCCGCCGCGCCGCGGCCGTCATGCTGCTGCTGGTCGGGCTCGGCAACCCTGGACCGAAATATCAGGGTCACCGCCACAACATCGGATTCATGGTGGTGGACGAGCTCGTCCGCCGCCATGGCTTCGGCCCTTGGCGCAAGCGCTTTCAGGGCGAGGTGGCCGAGGGAACGCTCGGCGGTGAACGCGCGCTCGCGCTCAAGCCGATGACCTACATGAACGACTCCGGCCTCTCGGTCGGCGAAGCGGCGCGCTACCACAAGATCGCGCTGAACGACGTCGTCGTTTTCCACGACGAGCTCGACCTGCTGCCGGGCAAGGTGAGGGTGAAGACCGGCGGCGGCGCCGGCGGCCACAACGGCATCCGCGACCTCGACCAGCATTTCGGCAAGGACTACCGCCGGGTGCGCATCGGCATCGGCCATCCCGGCCACAAGGATCTCGTCTACGGCTACGTGCTGAGCGACTTCAGCAAGGCCGAGCGCGAGAGCTGGCTGCCCAAGGTCATCGACGCCATCGCCACCGAGGCGCCGCTGCTGGCAAGCGGCGCCAAGGTCGACGACGAAAAGTTCATGAGCCGCGTGGCCTTCCTGATCAACCCGCCGCCGGCCAAGCCGGCGAAGGATGACGCGCCGCCGTCGCTCTAGTTCAGGATCGCGGCGGAGAAATCGGCATCGTCTCGCCGCGGTCGATGCGGCGGCGCAGCTCGGCGACCATCTCTTTCAGGACGGCGTGCTTGTCGACGTAGGCGTCGAGCGCGTCGCGCGGCGTATCGTCGAGCGCGCGGCGCGCCTCGTTGAAGTCGCCGGCCTGGCGCAGCAGCTCGGCCAGCACGATCTGGCGATGGAGCCAGGCCTCGTTGCGCTCGGCCTGCGAGGCCTGCCATGCCCGCAACTTCGCCGCGGCGGCGCGCAGATAGGCGGTGTGTTTGTCGCCTTTGCCTTCTGCGGCCCAGGCAGCCTGGCGTAGCAAGCCGACGACGATCGATTGGTCTTCGCCCATGCGCTCGGCGATCCAGGCGGCGAGGAAGTGGCTGTTATCCCCGTCGCGGACGCGACGGTAGTCCTCGGTCGCGACCAGAGCCTTGGCTCTGGCGATGTAATCGGCGTCGAGCGTCTTCGAGTCGCGATACAGCACGAAGCCGTTGCCGGGGCAGACTGGATAGGGGAAGGGCACGGCGATCGGGCCGATGCGCCTGCCGTCGAGGCGCGTGCCAAAGGACGTACCCGAGATTGGCGTCATTGCCTTGAAGACCTGTCCGTCGATCGGGCAGGTGTATTCGATCATGACATCGCGGCGCGCCGCGGCGTCGGATACCGGGACGATCAGCGCGCAGGCGAGCAACGCCGGCGCCGCGAAGCGATGGATCATCGCGACCTCTGGAGGAAAACGGGAAGCGGGAACCAGGAAACTCGACGGGCGGGATCGTCGCCGAGCCGTTGGGCGGCAATGTGGCGATTGACCCGGGGCGGCGCATTGGCTACGTCGCGCCACCTCACTTCAACCCGGATCTCCCTCACCCATGGGTTTCAACTGTGGAATCGTCGGCTTGCCCAATGTCGGCAAGTCGACGCTGTTCAATGCGCTGACCGCGACCCAGGCGGCGCAGGCCGCGAACTATCCGTTCTGCACCATCGAGCCGAATATCGGTCGCGTCTCGGTGCCCGACGGCCGGCTGGAGACGCTCGCAGGGATCGCCAAGTCGGCCAAGATCGTGCCGACGCAGCTGGAGTTCGTCGACATCGCCGGCCTGGTGAAGGGCGCCAGCAAGGGCGAGGGCCTGGGCAACCAGTTCCTCGGCAACATCCGTGAGGTCGACGCCATCGCGCAGGTGCTGCGTTGCTTCGAGGACGGCGACGTCACGCATGTCTCGGGCAGCGTCGATCCGGTGCGCGACGCCGAGATCATCGAGACCGAGCTGATGCTGGCTGACCTCGACAGCCTGGAGAAGCGCCTGCCCAATTTGCAGAAGAAGGCCAAGAGCGGCGACAAGGAGGCCGGTGTCGAGGCGGCCATCATGGAGCGCATCGTGGCCGCGTTGCGCGACGGCAAGCCGGCGCGCGCGGTGCCGCTCTCCAACGAGGAGCAGCCGGTGGTCAAGCGCATGCAGCTCCTGACCGCCAAGCCGCAGATGTTCGTGCTCAACGTCGAGGAAGGCTCGGCGGCGAGCGGCAACGCCAACAGCGAGAAGGCGATCGCCTACGCGAAGTCGGTCGGTTCACCCTACGTGATCATCTCGGCGGCGATCGAGGCGGAGGTGGCGCAGCTACCGGCCGAGGAGCAGCGCGACTTCCTGGAGTCGTTGGGTCTGCACGATACCGGCCTGAACCGCGTGATCGCCGCCGGTTACAGCCTGCTCGACCTGGTGACGTTCTTCACCGTCGGGCCGAAAGAGGCGCATGCCTGGACTGTGCGGCGTGGCAGCAAGGCGCCGCAGGCGGCGGGCGCGATCCACACCGATTTCGAGAAGGGCTTCATCCGCGCCGAGACGATCTCCTACGACGACTTCGTCGCCTTGGGCGGCGAGCAGGGCGCCAAGGACGCCGGCAAGATGCGCCTCGAAGGCAAGGAGTACGTCGTCGTCGATGGCGACATCTTCCACTTCCGCTTCAACGTCTAGGAGCCGATCGGCCCGCCGTCCTTCTTGGTGATCGCGATCACCGAGGGGCGCGGCGGCATGCCATCCTTGAAGTCGGGCCAGCGCGTCGAAGGCTTCTCGAACACCGAGCCGGGATCCTCGCCGGGATGCTGGATGGCCAGAAACAGCGTGCGATCGTCGGCGGTCAGAACCGGACCACAGACCTCTGCGCCGGTCGGCGCCTGATAGAACAACCGCGTCAGGGCGCGGCCATAGCCTTCGGTGTCGGCGATCCAGACACCGTCGGCGATGCCTGCGGCGGTCGGCGCGCCGTCGGTGGAGATGAGGATCCGGCCCTTGCTGTCGAAGGCGCAATTGTCGGGGCAGGACAGCCAGCCATTCTCCGAGATCGCGCGGTGATAGCGCGTACCGCTGTCGATGCCCGGCTTGCCGGCGGCGAGGAAGATCCCCCACGTGCCGTCGGTCGAGGCGTGGTCGCCATCCTTTGGCGTGATCTCGACGATGTGACCGTGGATGTTGTTGGCGCGAGGGTTGGCGCGATCGACGCGGTTGGCCGGGCGCTGGCTGTTGTTGGTCAGCATGACATAGACCTTGCCGTTGACCGGGTTGGTCTCGATGTCCTCCGGCCGATCCATCGGCGTCGCCTTCATCAGGTCGGCCGCTTTGCGCGCGTTGATCACGACGTCGGCTTGGCTGTCGAAGCCGTTGGCCGATGTCAGTGGGCCCTGTCCCTGGACTAGCGGCAGCCAGGCCACCTTGCCGTCGTCGTCGAAACGCGCGACGAACAGCGAGCCCTCGTCGAGCAGGTCGCGATTGGCGGCGCGGTCCCGCGGGTTCCAGGCCTTGGACGTGACGAACTTGTAGACGTACTCGAAGCGCTCGTCGTCGCCGCTGTAGAAGACGACGCGGCCATCCTTGGCCACGACATGCGTCGCGCCCTCGTGCTTGAAGCGGCCCATCGAGGTGCGCTTCACCGGGATCGAGTTGCGGTCGTAGGGGTCGATCTCGACGATCCAGCCGAAGCGATTGGCCTCGTTGGGCTCCTTCGATGCGTCGAAGCGGTCGAAGAAGGTCATCCAGTTGTAGGCGCTCGCGGCGCGGACACCGTAGCGCTGGTTGAGCTCTTTGTTGGGCGACGAGTCCCGGGCGTTGCCGAAATAGAAGTTGAAGTTCTCCTCGGTCGCCAGCCACGTACCCCACGGCGTCTCGCCGCCGGCGCATTGGTTGAGCATGCCCAGCACCGTGGCGCCGATCGGATCGCTCGACGTCTTGAGCTTGTCGTGTCCGGCCGCCGGTCCGGAAATCCGCATCGGCGTCGTCGCCGTGATGCGCCGTGCGTAGCGGCTGTTCTCGATCACTTTCCAGGCGCCGCCTTCGCGCGCGATCTCGATGATCGAGCCGCCATGGGCGGCGATCTCGACTTCGCACTGCGCCTTGTTCGAGCGCAGCCGCGAGGCGCGACCCTCGCCGATGCAGGCAAACATCAGGTTGGTGTTGGTGTATTCGTGATGCACGACCATCAGGAACCGATCGCCGGCCTTGCTCTCGCGCGGCAGCGGATGCAGGCCGATGAAGTCGCAGTTGTAGCCGAACTGCTTCTCCTGGGCGGCACCCGTCAGCTTGTCTATCTCGAACGGCGGCGCGCCCGGCACGACTGGATCGCCCCAGCGGATCAGGATCTGCGCTTCGTAACCCTCGGGCACATGGTGCGTGTCATCCATGCCCAGCTTCAGTTCGCGGAAGGTCAGCGTCGAGGGGCCGGCCGCCCGCGCCGGCGCGCCGCTCAACGCCGTCGCGGCGCCAGTGGCGGCGAGGCCGAGCAGGGCGTCGCGCCGGCTCAGGCGCCGGCCGATCAGTTCGCCGATCGACGGTTCGGCCGAGGTGTTGACGCCGACGTTCTCCGACGCGTCGAAACGGTCTGGTTCGCTCATGCTGGCTCGCTCCCTCGCGCCGAGTCTCGCCGGGTGCTATGTCCTCGCACGCCGTCATGACTCCAGCGTGACGGGTTCGAGGGCCGGCGTCGAGCGTCAGATACGTCCGACGCCAGAAGCCGGCGACGGGTCAGGATCAGCCGACGTCGTAGCGGTCGAGGTCCATGACCTTCGCCCATGCCTCGACGAAGTCGCGGACGAACTTCTCCCGCGCGTCGTCGCAGGCGTAGACCTCGGCCAGCGCCCGAAGCTCGGAGTTCGAGGCAAAGACAAGATCGGCGCGCGTGCCGGTCCACTTCAGCGCGCCGCTCGCGCGGTCGCGACCCTCGAAGACGCCGCTGTTGCCCGAGACCGGCGTCCATGTCGTGCCCATGTCGAGCAGGTTGACGAAGAAGTCCGTCGTCAGCGTCCCGGCCCGCTCGGTGAGGACACCGTGCCGCGACTCGCTGACGGTCGCGCCCAGCACGCGCAGGCCACCGACCAGCACCGTCATTTCGGGCACGGTCAGGGTCAGCAGTTGCGCCTTGTCGACCAGCAGTGCCTCGCCCGGCGTCGTCACGCCGGCCTTGCGGTAGTTGCGGAATCCGTCCGCCCTGGGCTCGAGCACCGCGAAAGACTCTGCGTCGGTCTGTTCCTGCGAGGCGTCGGTGCGGCCCGGCGTGAAGGGAACGGTCACGTCGTGACCGGCCGCCTTCGCCGCTCGCTCGATGGCAGCGCATCCGCCCAGGACGATCAGGTCCGCCAGCGAGACCTTCTTGCCGCCGGTCTGCGCGGCGTTGAAGGCCCGCTGGATTCCCCCGAGGGCCTCGAGCACTTTGGCGAGCTGCGTCGGCTGATTGATCTCCCAGTCCTTCTGCGGGGCGAAGCGGATGCGCGCGCCGTTGGCGCCGCCGCGCCTGTCCGAGCCACGGTAGGTCGAGGCCGACGCCCAGGCGGTCGACACCAACTCGGCGATCGACAGGCTGGCGTCGAGGAGCCGGGCCTTGAGCGCCGAGACATCCGCCGCGTCGATCAGCGCGTGGTCGACGGCGGGCACGGGGTCCTGCCACAGCAATTCCTCGGCCGGCACCTCCGGCCCGAGGTAGCGCGCGCGGGGGCCCATGTCGCGGTGGGTAAGCTTGAACCAGGCCCGCGCGAAGGCGTCCGCGAAGGCCGCCGGGTCCTTGTGGAAACGGCGCGCGATCGGCTCGTAGATCGGGTCCATGCGCAGCGCCAGGTCGGCCGTCGTCATGATCGGCGCGTGGCGCTTCGTGGCATCGTGCGCGTCGGGCACCAGCTCCTTGGCGGCCGGGTTCGACGGCACCCATTGGAAGGCGCCGGCCGGGCTCTTCACCAGGTTCCAATCATAGCCGAACAGCATATCGAAGTAGCTGTTGTCCCACCTCGTCGGCGTCGGAGTCCAGGCGCCCTCGATACCGCTGGTGATCGTGTGCACGCCCTTGCCGCTCTCGAAGCGGCTGGTCCAGCCCAGCCCCATCTCCTCGATGGCGGCGCCTTCTGGTTCAGGCCCCACCAGCTTGGCGTCGCCTGCGCCATGGGCCTTGCCGAAGGTGTGGCCGCCGGCGATCAGGGCCACGGTCTCCTCATCGTTCATCGCCATGCGCGCGAAGGTCTCGCGGATGTCGCGGCCGGAGGCGATCGCGTCCGGCATGCCGTTCGGTCCTTCCGGGTTGACGTAGATCAGGCCCATCTGTACCGCGGCGAGCGGATTCTCGAGGCTGCGATCGCCCG
>Ga0194117_10004689_pt1 | contig 12886 bp, 8 predicted proteins | sample TA2MahsurfametaG_FD_160579 | JGI IMG/M metagenome (GOLD analysis project Ga0194117, IMG submission 160579) | Freshwater microbial communities from Lake Tanganyika, Tanzania - TA2015009 Mahale N1 surface | ecosystem: Environmental > Aquatic > Freshwater > Lake | place: Tanzania: Lake Tanganyika...
TTCCTCGGCGTAGAAGTAGTCACGGAGTGGCGAAATCTCCGTGGTGATGTCGCCGTACCCGGCCTTGGTGAGTGCAGCTTGGAAGGTCGCACGACTCGCTTCGGCTGCCGCACGTTGAGCATCGCCTGCGAAGTAAATGGCACTGCGGTACTGCGTGCCCACGTCGTTGCCTTGACGGTTGCCTTGCGTTGGATCATGGTTTTCCCAGAACACGCGCAACATTGCATCGAGCGAGGTTCGAGCCGTGTCGAAGGCGACGAGCACCACTTCGGTGTGACCGGTGAGGCCGCTGCAGGTTTCTTCGTACGTCGGGTTTTCGGTGTACCCGCCCGCATAACCAACCGACGTCGAGAACACGCCGTCGGCCTGCCAGAACTTTCGCTCGGCACCCCAGAAGCAACCCATGCCGACGACCAATGTTTCGACTCCGGTGGGCCATGGCCCGACGAGCGGTGCACCGTTTATGAAGTGCTTGGTTGGTACTCGCATCTTCTCTTTTCGGCCAGGCAACGCATCAGCCGGTGACACCATCGCCACATTTTTACGAAACAACATGCCCCGAATCTTACGTCCGAGAGCCAAGTAGTGACATCGCTAACGAGACCAACTCTCTATTCTGACTTGTGAGATCCACTTAGGTGTCTGTCGGGCATCCCTCGGCGTAACCGCAATAATACGTGAATCTCTTATGGAGGTTGGTCGCGTAGAACTCCAATAGTTCTCACCATCAGTAATGATTACCACAATTTCAGGGCACCGACTCCGCTTACCGGAAAGGCATCTGAAGGCAGTCTCCAAGTCAGTGCCGCCTCCGCCCGGGAGTTCTACGGACATTCCATGCTTCAGTCGGAGTCTCCCAAGAATGGTGGCCTCAGTGTCACACGCGATTACCTGAATCTCATTTACAAGTGACAAGCTGCTCATTGCGACTACCTCACTGATAGCAAAGTCAATGTCCTTAGATTGCATGGAGCCCGACGTGTCGATGATGCAGGCAACATTAAGTTTTCTGGCAACCATTCGCGGCAGGCGAATCGCACCGGTGTGCCGTCTACTTAGTCGCTTCCAGCTGTAATCCACTTGGCCTGAACACATCTGGATCGACTTACGAATCTCACGGCGCAAATGGCTGTGCCAACTGATTGGTCGAACCATCGCCTCAGCCCACCGTCGTAGCCCACCTGGTACCGTCCCGATTCTCTCTCTCGATACGGCTTCCGCTACCTTTCGGCGAAGGATTTCAGCTCGGTAAGGATCGACACCGGAATCTTCAGAGTCGAGCTCAAAGCTTTCAGGCAGACCGGTGGCACCGCTACCACATCTACAGTCCTCGGTTTCAATCGGTGAACCTTTGTGCTCTTTCTCGTAGAGCTTGTACGAATTCTCCAGGCATCGCAAGTACTCTTCTGCCGTCTCCCCAACTGCAAGTCCGAAGTCGGATGGGTGAACACTTCCTGTCGGCAACTGAATTGCAGCTGTTGACAAGTCGTCATTGACTTCAAGGTCGCAGGCGAGATTCCATAGAGCATTTCCATCTCGGTTTCGCAAGTGATGCCCGCGGAGAACATGATTCAACTCATGAATAAGAACTCCAGATAACTCACTCGTTGACCATCTCTGAATTATTTCTGGATCTACATAAAGTCTCCACCGCCTATCGATCGCAGCTGTTCCGAGACCCTCAACACTGAAGTATGTGAGGGCTGTCATGGCGTGAGCAAAATATGGGCAGGAATACAGCGCATTGAGTCGCGCTATAGAAAGAAGCTTTAAAATGCGAGGTTCCTCGATGAGCTTGGCCTTCATCTGAGTCCCATGATTGGTTGAAGAACTTTCACACTCTTTGGCAAAACTGCATCTACAGGCTTGAGCTTTGGAAGTCGCCGAAATGCCCACACGCAGAGGTCACCGAAGCCCTGCTCAACGGCTTTCTCCCCGACGTCCCAAGCGGCTTCCCACGCACTCGCCGTTCCCAGTTCCTCAACGCGAGCGACAATTTCAGACAGAATTGCTAGGTTGCGGTCCGGTCGCTTTGCGTCGAAGAATCTTTTGGCCAGTGTCGGATTCTCCAGTAGTTCGTCAGGTGACGGTAAATCCAACTGAGATATATAAGCCTCAAATTCAAGAGCAGCTCCTTCGCCGACACAGCCAACTGTTAACGCCAGGCGCACATCTGAACAAACGGCTTCTAGCTCACATGCCGACAACACATCGACCACCATTTCCCATGTTCGTGGAGTTGGGTAACCTCCCCAACTCCCTTCATCTGGGCTAGCCAAGAGAATGGAGGGTCTACGATCGACGAACCAGGCCACGAGTGTCGCCCAGTGATATCGGCGAGAGTTGCCACTCCTTGCGTTCGTGGCGCCTGCTGAGTCGGTTACATTTGCCCAGCCCTCGACAAGACCCTTCGCGAATTCACTTACGTCGGGGTTGACTTCAAGATGTACTAATCGAGAACGCATGGGCAACTCGAGCTCGTATCCCCCACAGTCTGTGGCGTCGTTGTACGCAGCGACCAGGCGTACGTGTTTTGCGAGAGCTACCTCACCGACAACCCGCTCGCGAAGCACTCTTAACATCGCAGCTTGTACAGCTGGACTGGCTGTCGTAAGTTCGTCAAACAGCACCAAACATCCTTGTGTCGCACCATTCGCCCGAGTGACCCACTGTGGCGGCGCGAGTTTCACAGATCCATCCCGGTCAATAACAGGGAGCCCACCGATATCGGTCGGTTCGCGCAGTGACCCGACCACGATCTCACACTCCATCCCGAGTTCACGAGCAAGCCGAAGAACCATTGATGTCTTCCCAACGCCGGGGCGTCCTCGCAACGCCACGGGTAGCGCATAAGTGACTGCGATCCGTAGTGCTTCAGACACGACCTTATGGTTCACCATCAAGACATCCCGATGGAGTCCGCGTGTTCGCGATCTTGCTTTGCCCACAAGTCTGGTATCCACAGTCCACGCAACGCCACCTCAACCAAGTCACGACGTCCAGCAATTGATAGAAGTTCGACAGCTCGATGGCTGTGATATCGATCCAGCGCTCTGAAGACTGGAGGGAACGCATTTCTATCGAAGTGCCTCCATACGTCCAAGCAAATCGCCTGTAGTGCAAAATCTCCTGAGTACTTGAATGCTCGTGCGCCAGTACGAAACACGTAGATAGATGGATGAAAAGCGATCGCGACTAGTGCTACTTCTCGAGCATTGGCGAACTGTTCAACGTCTACATAGCTCGCTGCGAGGTTAGTGAGAGCACCACGGTTTGGAGCTACCTTCAATATTCCCCCCGATACGGCGATCGCCTCGAGGGGTTTCTTGTGCAGATGCCGGAGATGCGCTGCGTAAACCGCATGGGCCCAACCACCATCGCCTTCAGCAAACATTGCTTTACAAATCGCATCACAAACAAAGATGTCACCCACAAACGAGATGTCCCGAATCACAGCCGCCCAATCCCCAAAAACGGCAAGTTTTCGCTGGAGACGAGACTCCAGAGCGTCAAGCCGCTTCCCGGCAGCGACAAAACTCTTCTCGAGTGACTTGGAGTCGCGGAATCCAAATTCCAAGCTTTCAATTTTTGCAAGTACCAGGCCGTCTCGGACTGCATCACACCAGTGTCGGAGGTCGTCAAACTTCCGGACATCAGTGCGACTACCTCGCGCAAGTGCTAGTTGAAGTATCAATCGCTCACGTCCGATCCCGGCATTTACTTGTCGTTGGGCTCTCAGATGCGCACCTGTCAGAACTCCAAGGGCATCAAGATCGCCCGCCAGCTTCGCATTCCAGTCCAACTCTTCAAGACGACGAACGTCAGCCGAGCGGATAACACGGTCCAAGCTCTTCGCGTCAACGAGGAAGCGGTCTCGCTTCTTCAGGACCAGAGGAACCTGCGGGAATCTCACATCCAAAGGAGGTACGCCATCCCCCCAGAATGTCAACGGTTTCTCAGTAAGGCGATCCGTTTGACGCTCTAACGATTGTGCGGTTGAGCTGCTTTGGCGGCGGCGGCTCTGACCGTCAACATCATGTCCTCATTGCTCAATTCCATGAATCCCTTTGGCCAGTCCTCGTGCAGACCGCCAAACTCATTGAATTGAACGCTTCTATATGACGTTGTTTCGTCCTCCGACGATTCCGCGAAGATGAGGTTCACTAGGTCCTTGGCAGGGTCACTCGTATCCGATTCAGCGATTCGTCTCCTTAGCCGTTCGACCAGATGTTCGCTATGGGTCTCGATGACGATTTGGCGGCCGGTTCGAGCACTCTGCAAGAAGAAGTCACCCAACCTGGCCTCCAGAACCGGGTGAAGATGAAGCTCGGGTTGTTCAATCAACACCACCTGAGCGTTCGGGACGGAACTCAGGGTGAGGACGATACACGGAAGCAACTGATTGGCTCCCATTCCCAAAGTAGACCAGTCGAGGTCCTTGAGCAGTCCTCGCCTTGTTACTGTCAGCGATGGGACGCCACGATGACTCAGCTTCACTTCAAGCTTCTCACTGAGACCAAACCGCTGCATCCAATAGTTGACGGCCTCTAGAAGCTGGCAACGATCGGACAGTACACCTCGCAACATCTGATCTTCAATGCTGAGCGGATTTTCAACAACATCGTCGTAATGTGCTGCCAGAAAGGACAGCGTGCTTTCCCCACGAACCCCCACATCAACAGGCGAGTTTCCTTGTGGTGCTTCGCCTGCGGGCGAATAGCGGAGGGGACCAAGGTACTGAATCGAATTGAAGCCCTTCACAACTTTGCTCAGTTCGACTCGCCGCTCGACTTTGTGAATACGTCTTGGCGACTGCAACTCTCGAACCGCGATCCTATGCTCTTCGATGGATACTGATCCCACACCGCCCTCTCGTGACGTCTCGAGCGCTCTGAACAGCGCGTTCTTGAGATGCATAGAGTTCGATATCCCCGGTGGAATTTCGCGCAGTGATTTTGCCAGCTCAACAAGAAACAAATCTCTATCTGAGCCTTGTATTGAATATTGTTGGCAGAGGTCAGCATAAACCTCAAGCATCTCAATGGGCTCAATCAACTCGAATGCGCCACCGAAGGGGTTGCCTCTGAATCCAACACTCGGCGGTGTGCTGTCATCAAGATCGATGCTATTCCCCTCGAAAACTTCTACTATGGAGAGAACACGTCGAACATCTTCGAACTCCGGTTTTCTCACCCCAATCTCAATATCCTCATCACTCGATACAAGTCGGTAGATGTTGCTCGTGTCTTTGTCTCGTTTTGGTCCTTCAATTCGTGCCCCTCTGGCGCCCTCAGAAAACAAGAATTCACGGATCTCTGAGGAGGGATCGTCTTTCGCGTCACGAGATGGGCCAAGTTCGAGTGTGAGCGACGAATCTGCGAAACAGACTGTAACTTTGGTCTGCTGTTCCGGAGTCGCGAATCCTGAGCGAAAGTCATCGAACGTCCCAAGATTGACATATCTACCGTTGAGAGGTAGCCGCGGAAAGTCAACACGGTCCGCATCTCGAAAACTCTGCGCTACTACGAGCATTGCTTGAAATATGGTGCTCTTACCTACGTTGTTTGCCCCAATGAGAACATTCAGGCGTTTGAAGTAGATTTCTGCATTACGCACTCCCTTTATATTTTCAAGACGTACGAATTGAAGGTGGCGCGACTCACTTGTAGCATTTGAAGGGTTCACACGAGTTCTCCACATATCTTAAATAGCTCGTCACGATTTTTTAGCAACGCTTCGGCGTTCCGGTTATAAATAGTCTTCTCAAAGTCCTCTTTCAGTTGAGTTCCTACCACACTCGATATAAGAACGCGCTCACTTGGCGAAAAATTGGAGTTGACTATAGCCATAAACAGTTCATGCATCGAGTACTCATCGAGAATCTGCTCGATCTGACTCAAGAGAGCCAGGATAAATGTGTAACGACTATCTGCGCCCCAATATGCCAAAAGCTGATCATTCGTGACTTCGGGGTGGAAGGGCGGATAATGCGATGGGAGCGGAGGTCCACATCGCCAACCTTGACTCGACTTGAGAAATTCATGGCTGTCCAAATCGGTACAAGCTAAATCGACAATTGAACGGATCAGGGAATCATCACGGACGCGATTCACGGTTCGAGATGAGAGAAACGACGGGTTGAGGCCCTCGTAGATTGAGCTCATGACCACGAGCTCGTCAGCGCTATCTAGGTCGCTGGGGAACAAATGAAAATCTCGATGGCAGGAAAATGCGGGCTCTTGGTGGACAGGGGTGACAGTAATCAGACCTTCACTAATACCCACCACGAGAACGAGTACAGCTTCATCCTTAATGACATCCAGCGGCATAAGCCACCTGACGTCGCCCACACGAACCTCCGGCAGGTTATGCGAACTTGATTCTGGTCTACCCATAATGACCCTCCACGATCTCATCGGTCCCGGACATCAGTACGCTAAGGTGGCTTGTTGCAATTGTTCTCGTGGCTTCTGGCAAACCACTAATGGCCTGCCCCCATTTGTCGGAGAGTTGCTTCCGCTTCGTGGTCACGAGGCTTCGTGATATGTCGAGGTTTGCAGCAATTTCCTTATCGATCTCTTCGTCGTAACGCATCCGAAGAAGTTTGCAATCGTCAGGGTCTAGCGAGGACCAGAATCTTGACGCGACTTCACGACCCTCCAACACATTGTCGACACTCGGTTCGACGGCACGCTTTGCTCTCGAATTAGTCATCACTTCCCCATCCACTAAAGGGCGGTCTTTCATGTGTCTTGTCAAAGAAACCTCCACGATTCCTTCCACATCATCGATTGTGAATTCGTGAAGCTCTGTTACTAACAGGTCGACGAGAAACTGAATTTGATCGGCTGAGTACAGCGGGTTGTTTCGCTCGACATGGTCGTTATCGAAACTTCTTGGCACTTGCATCCACGCGGTCCGAACCTTGTGAATCTGTTCTGGACGCACCGTCCCAGTCAAGTCGGCCGAGGGTTCCCGAGGCCTCCATGATGCCCCTGTACCAGACCCCACAACCAAGAGCCGAGAATCACTGTTCAGCGCATCTTTTATCCTTCGAACGAGATTTGTGAATTGATTGGGAGAGGACATTTTCGACACAAACCGGACAAGTTTACGCCCAATGAGACGTTCAAGATCGCCAATTCCGAAGTCAGGCTTCTTCTCCGCTGCATAAACAATGCAGTAATCCAACTCTTTGGGATTCTCCGACAAAAAGACGCAAAAGTCGCTGACGATGTCTTCACGGTCTTCGCGTTTTCGCGATTTCAATCGATTGACTGCAGTCTTCTGTATCAGTCGAAAGAGCTCGGGCCCCACTTTGCCGGTAGCCTCATACTCGGTCCTTAGCCTCTCAAAGGCTGACACTTAGTTCGTTCCCGTTGTCGGACTTGGTTTAGAAGTTGAAGATTGCAACTTCTCTCGGAGTGCATTCTTCATTTGTGCTGCAGTTCCGTTCGGATCGTGACATGCGAAGCTCATTCCGACCCGCGCGAAAATGACATCTGCATCCAATCTCTCAAACATCGCTTTTCCCATGAGTAGCAGCTGACGACCATCAACAGTCTTTCGTTTGTTCGAAACCCAGCCGTCCCTATCGCATTTGCATTCATTAAACCTCGCCAGATGCCCTTCGGCAGGGTGGGCAGCATCTGGAAACTTGCCATTTTTCTTAAGTGAGTGTCGCGGATAGGCGGAGGCGGTGTAGCTTGAGCTCACTTCAAGTAAGAGATAGAAATGCCACGGTGTCTTCCAATCATCGTTCACCGACCTCCCTGAATCTTGTTTCACATGCCGATCGTTTATGTGTAGCCAGTCGCCAACGCGACTAGAGATGACCATATCCAGATGTTATTCCGCTTCTAAACGCGAGGCAACCTAGTTACTCCGGCAGAGAAGAGCAACCCCGCTGAGATAGATTCAGAGCGTGCGCGTGATAAGAGCTCCGCAGCTCGGTGTAGACATCTCGAACCTTGAGCACAGTGAGTTGCAACAACAAGTCAATGCGTTTGAAGCAGTTCTAAAGAATCGGATAGAAGAAGACCCGGAAAACATTCTGCGAATCACGCAACTGTTTCAAACAGTACATCCCTACCTTCACAGAAAGTTGGGGCTTCACCGACTCATTGCAAAGATTGATTTACACGAGGGTCAGCGATATCTGGTTCTTCTCCGCGTGTTCCATCGAACCGATAGTGATTATAGAGAAAAGGTCATTCACGCACCCGAGAACAATAAAAACTTTCTTGAAGACTCGGTCGATTATCCAGAAATGCTTCGAAGTGAGAACGTCAACAATGACCTCACTACGATACCCATGGACGTCCTACTTGGTGAAACGCACCCTAGTTCAGCTCCCATCTCTCGAAGCTGGTACGAAGTTTTGCCAGATATCGCGCTTGACCCGACGGACGTTACCATTTATGAGACTCAAGCTTGGATCTCTGCCGTCGAAAGCCGCGAGTTTCGTGCCGCTTTGGCGTCCCTCAAAGACGTTTTGATACAAGCATCCCAGCGGTTCGCGAGTTATGAGCAGGGATCGGTTCAGCAGTTCCGCGACCCATCGACCGGGTACTTCGTTGCCATTACCTTCTTTCCAAATGAGCTCAGCCTCTTTCTTCACGAGCCGAGAGTCGAGCAATACACAGACGACGAACTCCGAGAGCTACGAGACAGATTTGGCATTCGCTTCGAAACTGCGCGTAGGGGCGCGCGTCGTGCTTATCCCTACTGGATTCTTGCCGACTTCAGTATCTGGCAAAGCATTGAAGACGGTGGAAAGTCCAATTTGGCGCTCTCGCCTGAGGAACTCGAGATTTTGAGGGCAGTTGGCAATGACCCAAACTCCTTGCCGTTGATTGTCGATGGTCGAGCAGGTAGTGGTAAGTCGACGATGCTCAACTTCATTTTCGCTTCCCTACTTCTACGACAGCGTGAAGCATCAAAGGAAGAGGTGCCGGTCTATATCTCGTATAACGATCGTCTCCTCGAAGCAGCAAGACGCACAATCATGGGAATCTATCGCTCGAATTCACAAGTCGCGACGCGTCAGATAAAGGATGGACAACACAAGGACACGAACCCGGGCGTATTCCTAAGCTTCAGGGAATACTTGCTCGAACATCTCTCTGGTGATGAGCGAGAGATGTTTCCCGATTCCAACTACATCTCGTTTTCTGACTTTAAGAATTCATACAAGAGACTGTCCTCGCGGCTCAAATTGCCGTCGCCACAGTTGCAACTCCCCCAGCGGATTAGCGCCGAGTTCGCATGGTTCGGTATTCGCCAATTCATAAAGGGGCTTCTCTTGCCTGACGGGACTGACGCCGTGGAGGACCTCAGCGACTTACAAGAGACCTATGACAGCCTTTCCAGTAAGGCGCGAACTATCTCCTTTGAGGATCTGCAGACGATTTTTCAAGAAATCTACTTGCCGTGGTACAAGGTGCAACTTAAAGAAAACAATCTCTGGGACGATCAAGACTTAGTAAGACAAGCACTCACAGCCCTCGGCAGATCATCATCGGCGACGCATAGCTCACGCATTCCGGGAAGGGTTACCGCGATTGTATGTGACGAGGTCCAAGACTTCTCGCAGCAAGACTTGCAGTTTGTTCTTAATAGCTCTCATCTTCTGAGAGCTGGGAAGCCGCTCCAGGAGCAATATAGAACCCCTGCATTCCCGCTGATTTTCGCCGGAGATCCCATGCAGACCCTCTCGCCATCTGGATTCCGCTGGGCACGACTCAAGACGCAGATATGGGAGACGCTTAGGGCATTGGACTCGGCGCGCCAGATCGCAGTGAGGTCTCTTCGATATAACTATCGAAGCAAGGGAGACATCGTTCGGCTTGCAAACTCAATCCAAGTGTTGCGGAAGACATCAGATTCAGACAATCTGGATGACTCTTCAGACTACGAGCCTGCACTCTTGTGGAACGACGAGATGAGGTCGGCAGACGCCGGATTTAGTGAGATCGACAAGTTCATTGTGTCACCAGATACTTCAGAGGCACAGTTTGCAGAACTCGGCGACTTTCTTAAGAACGATGTCGCTATTATGGTCCCCTGCGAAGGTGGCGAGGAAGGGCGATACGTCCGCGAAAACGCCGTACTCAATGGGGTGTTCCCGATTGCACCCGATGGTTTAGCCACAGATTCCCCCCAACTGATCTTTAGCGCACACCTAGCCAAGGGACTCGAGTTTGACAACGTTGTCCTCTTTTACTTTGGTGAAGAGTTGGCGAAAATTCACGGTGAGGCGAGGACTCCACAAGCCAAGCACTTCGCAGAGAAATTCCTCTTAAATAAGCTCTACGTTTCGGCAACTCGTGCAGTGAAGAACCTCATTGTTGTCGATACCCCAGCTGGGAACGATGCGCTTTGGAGGAAGTTTGAGTCTGATTCGCTACCACGACTACTTGAAGGTTCCCCCTCTCGGGCACAAGAGAGACAGCGCAATAGCCTCGACAAGCCATCTCCGGTTGGAGAATTGTCGAGCGATACAGATCTCTACGGAGCCGTAGCATCAGTTGACGGACTCCGGACAATTGAACCAGAAGACGCATTTGCAATTGCTAAGCGTCTCTTCGAAGAAGCGAACAGTTCGGGCGAGCCGGCTCTCTACGAGAAGGCAGGTTGGTACTTTAGGAAAGCTGGACAACGGGAGCAGGAAAACGAGTGTCGAGCAAGGCTCAGCGAGTTTCGCGGCAATCTGGAAGATGCGGTGAGTCTTTGGGTTCAGTTGAGCGAAAACTCCCCACGGAGAGAAAGTAGAGCTGAATTCCTTGGAGAGGCACTGAAGACATGTTGGCGTGGGGAGATGTGGCATGAGTACAGCCAACATGCGCAGAGGCAGATTCTTGACCCCAGCCCATGGCGTACGACCGCGGCCCAAGTGCTCTCCAGCAAGGTCGGTCAAGATTCTGAGGAGATTGCCGACCTACTAGAGGGACTTCTTGATTCAATCTCTTCTGCGCAAGCCAGCGATAACCAAAAGGCATTCGAGAAGGAGGCTCTTACTTCACGCAGTTGGCAGTCAGTCCTTGATCGCGTCGGCAGCATCTTGATTCTCAATCGGCGGTTCAAAGATCCGGAGCGTGCTGAACGAGTATTGCCCACGGTGGAGTTTCTCTTCGGTAAGTCGAGGTCGAGTCTTCGCGCAGCCAGTGGCGACCTACTCTTTACTTGTCAACGCGAAGCAGAGGCTGGCAAGCGTTGGGCGGAGTTTTACAACACCAAGGGCAAACCCAAGGGTCTTGAACCCCGGAGACTGCGACTGGCTGAGGCGCTGCATGTCGGACTTCCTGAAGGTCTAGACAGGTTAAAGGTTTCGGAAGACTCTGAAGTGATTATCCGACTTTGCAGGGAGCATAGCGAGAGACTCAGAAATGACAGCTGGTTCGACCATTACGTCAGGGCAATGCTAGAGACCAAAAGGTTCGACGAGGTGGCAAGGGAGGCGCTACAACACAGAAACTTTAGTAAGTCAAACCAGATCGTCAGGTCACAACGAAGAGACGCTCCGCTCAGTGCCGCAATGCAAGAATTGATAACTGAGTCCTTGAAGGCGCGAGATTTTAAAGTTCTTGAAGCGGTTAGGAAACGCAATAGCGTCCGCAGTCCGGATAGTGCCCTAATGGACTATCTCGAAATTGTCTTCGAGATCTGGGAAAAGGAGACAAAGTCCGACGATCGCATCGATCCGTTTTCGGATGATGAGGCAAGGGAAATTAGGCTGTGCCTACAAATCTACGAAGGAGCGACTTATCGAAGTGTCGGGGGATTCCATCCACTTTTCGAGGGCGCTCTATGGGAAATGATCGGCGACTTTACCAAGGCGTTTGACACCTACAACAAACTAGTCACGACGCCAGTTAAGGACAAGTCGGTCAAACAAGAAGCGACTAGGCGGTTACTGGACGTGACCCTTCGAGCATCGAAGTTGGCTGTCCAACGAGACAACCGTGAGGAAACTGAGAAATGGCGAGGAAGGCGCAACTCACTATCTGAGCCGAGACACAAAGGATACAAAGACGTTATGAGTGAGTTCAAAAAGCTCAATTTGAGAGGAAAATCGAACAAATCCTTGGACGGACTTACGACGAAGGATGACTTTAACGACATCAAACTCTCGAGGACGAGTTTTCATAGGGATTGTGGTCCTCCTGTCATAGAACGTCGCAGGAACGTCCGACGGATACCGGACATATCTTTCGAAGAACTGAAGTCAAAGGATGGACTCATTGACAGAGTGCGCCTATTTGACGGCCGAAGGACGCTAGCAATCATCGATTTCACGAGGGACGATGTTTATGTTGAGGGACTTGGACCCGTTCTACCAACCAAAGACAGCCGATTCGAGTTTCCACTCCAACTAGAGAACCACACTTTCGACTGCCTCCTTATCATCGATCGAAGTCGCCAAGAGCCACGAGCAACTCTCACGTATGAAAACTCGTCACCGGACCAACGCGAAGGCAATAAATCTAAGAGCTGGGCGGTTTCTCGGTTAGCCAACAGATTTCAGTAATCAAACTTTGCGAACCCGCGCCATCTCGTAACTGATGATGGTGGCGGCCATCGCCACGTTCAAGCTTTCGGCGCGGCCAGCGTGGTCGACGCGAATCCAGCCATCGACGCTCGATGCATTCGCAGAGTACACCCCGTGCGCCTCGCTGCCCAACACCACGCACACTGCCCCGCTGAGATCCGCGCCGCTCAACGACTGTGAGCCAGGCTGTGCGTGCGACGACGTTGCCAGCACGCGGTAGCCGAGGACCTTCACTTCCGCCAGCGTCACGCTTTCCACCACGGGCACGTGAAACAACGCCCCAGCCGATGCCCGCACCACCTTGGGGTTGAACGCATCCACGCTGCCCGAGCCCCC
>Ga0194117_10004691_pt1 | contig 12884 bp, 11 predicted proteins | sample TA2MahsurfametaG_FD_160579 | JGI IMG/M metagenome (GOLD analysis project Ga0194117, IMG submission 160579) | Freshwater microbial communities from Lake Tanganyika, Tanzania - TA2015009 Mahale N1 surface | ecosystem: Environmental > Aquatic > Freshwater > Lake | place: Tanzania: Lake Tanganyika...
GATGAGGAAGAGCAGTAAGCGCGCAAACAGGAGAGAAGACTTCAATACATCATGTATCAGTCTGGACTTTATTCCCATTTCATGGCGACTAAACTTGGAGTCTAAGGGGACCAGAAGAAAGATCTTGAGAATTTAGCTCCTCCTATGGAAAAAAATCTCGACATTGATGAAGAAGCTGCAAGACTTTCTGTGGAGCAAATAATTACAAGCAAAATGGACAATTTATAAAAATTCGATAAAAAGAAAGATTAAAAATTAGATCTTTCTTCTGTAGATCAAGGCAGACTGTAGTTAGTGGGAACTCCTGTTTCTTTCCATGGAAACTTAAAATAATATCAAATCAAAGGACTTAGATGGCTTAATAATCTCTTCGAACAAGGCATCAATGGTATTTTAGCTGATGAAATGGGTTTAGGAAAAACCATCCAAGCTATTGCTTTATTGGCACACATTTCTTAAAGTAAAGGTATTTGGGGTCCTTTTCTTGTAGTTGCGCCAAACAGTACACTTTATAACTGGCAACAATAGTTTAAAAAATTCTGTCCTTCACTAAGAGTCTTACCCTATTGGGGAAATATCAAACAAAGAAAAACAATTAGAAAGTTTTTCTCATCTAAAAAATTTACTTAAAAAGCTGATTCTCCTTTCCATGTTGTCATTACTTCGTATCAGCTCACAGTTGCAGACTAAAAAACTTTCAAAAGATTGAAATGGCAATTCATGATTCTCGACTAGGCTCAAGCCATCAAAAACATCCTTTCTCAACGTTGGAACACTTTAAAAGAATTTCAGTCTAGAAACAGACTTCTTTTGACAGGTACACCTATCCAAAATAACATGGCAGAATTGTGGGCTCTGCTTAACTTTGTAATGCCTGATTTATTCGACTCTCATTAATTGTTCAATTAATGGTTCTCCAAAGATATTGAGGCACACAGTCAAGATCAAAAAGAATTGGACCAAATCAAAATTCAAAGATTACATGCCATTTTGAAACCATTTATGTTACGTAGAGTGAAGAAAGACGTATAACACTAAATCGGTAAGAAATATGAACATCAGATGCTCTGCTAGATGACTAAACGACAAAAATTACTTTATGAGTCAATCAAGTAAAAACTTAATGTCAAAGAACTCTTCAAAATGTTCGAATCAAAAGCTAAAGTAGAAAATTTGATGAACTTGGTAATGCAGCTTAGAAAAGTATGCAATCATCCTTAACTTTTTGAACGTCGACCCGCACGTTCACCTTTTTGTTTCCAATAACAGTACTATTATACAGGGTACATACCTATCCGATCTGGAGACATCAAATTGTTGGCCTATAACGTCAAAAATCCAATCTATTTCGGCTATCCTGTTCTAATTTATGACGAACTATCTCGATTCACTTAGAGCAGGTAAGTTGCTTGCAAAAGAATTATGAACATATATTCAGTTCAAAACCAAAGAGAAAACAAAGCCTTTTCAAGTCTGCAGATGACAAACTTCAGTATGGGTGAAATATAGTTCTGCTTTAGATAAGATCAATTTTTGACTGGTATTTTGCTATTGCACTGGTGGAAAAGAAACAACTATTCAGCAACTCTTTCTACTAATTAAAAGCTGCACATTAATACAGGATTGACACATGAAGTTGACTATCGTTTCAAACTCAATTTTTAAAATGATGTTAAGTCTTTAGAAAATGTCTACATGCCAGTTGCTACTGCTCCATTGGTTTAACCTACAGTCTCAAGCTGCTCTTTTTATTAACACTCTGAACTTATCAACAATAACAAGTTCCAAAAGTTCATCATGGAAGGTAAATATAGCAACCATTTCAAAGAATGGAAGGAACTCCAATAATGGAGAGGTGCTATCAGTAAACTTCACTCATTGACTTATATCCAAGTCATAGATTTTGGCAATTTAATAGCAGATTCCTCTAAATTGCGAGAGTTGGATAGAATCTTAAAGGAAAAGAAACGTAATGGGGACAAAGTTCTCATTTTCTGCCAAATGACAAAGATGATTGATATCCTTTAAGACTTTATGAATCTACGCAAATACACATTCTTCAGACTTGATGGTGCCTCTAACATAGCTGATAGAAGAGATATGGTCAATGACTTCCAAAAACCGACTTCCAAAGTCTTTGTATTCTTGCTGTCGACACGTGCAGGTAACTTTATTATTATGTAGGTGGGCTTGGTGTCACATTGACTGCTGCCAATACTGTCATTTTCTACGATAATGATTGGAACCCTACAATGGACGCACAAGCTACCGATAGAGCTCATCGTATCGGTCAGAGTAGAGATGTAAATGTTTATCAGCTTGTCACAAAGGGAACTATCTAAGAACGTATAGTAAAAAGAGCACAGCAGAAAAAAACAGTGCAAAGTACAGTTTATTAGGGTGCTTCTTTCAACTTCTTCAAAAAAGATATGATTATGGAACTGATGGTTGATGAGTTCAATGCATAATAAGGCATGGTGGAGTAGAAAGCATAACGTGGACGTCGTGAAGGTCAAGGACGTAAGAAAGGAGCCAAGAAAGGACGCTAATAGCGCTAGTAGAAAGCCAAAGGTTAACCTGCCGAAGGCGCAGAGTAAATTGAGCAAATGCTGTAACGTATGTAACAAAACGAGTGATGCTATTTACCATTATTATGATTGATAGGCTCCATAGATGTCTCTGATTGATAGACTTCTTATGGTTATTACTGATTGATCACCTTCATAGATAGCAATGAAACTGACCTTTAACTTTAGTAAGAGTAATACTAAATACTTGGTTATAATTTACAACAACACGTGAGAGATGGACATTTTCCAGTTCATTGGAGATTTCCTCCACCTGATCGCAGTCCTAATGCTACTGCTCAAAATAGTTGCAAACAAGAACGTCATAGGTATCTCATCTACCAATCAGGTCTCTCTTACCGCACACAATAGATCTTTTTAGTAGTCTTCCTCGCCAGATACATCGATCTCTTCCTCGGCTGGAAAACACTCTACGTTTTCGTCATGAAAATCATATTCATCTCACTTACAGCCTACACCATCTACTTGATGAAAATCAAAAAACCATACAGTCTTAGTTTAGACCGCGAATCTGACAACTTACCTCACTACTATCTGTATGGTGCTGCTCTTTTAGCTGCTATTATTGTTCACAAATCGCTCAATCCTGTAGATTTCTTGTGGTCCTTCAGTATCTGGCTGTAGTCTCTAGCAATCTTGCCTCAACTCTACATGATCAACAAACTACGTGACATCTAAAACATCACAGCGCATTACGTGCTATTTTTGGGCCTATATCGTGGTTTTTATATTTTGCACTGGTAATTTCTATGTGATATAGGATCTTCCGTTGGTAGCACGTTGTTTGGACTTCTTTGATCGCCGGAGTGATCCAGACTTTGCTGTATGCTGACTTCATGTACTACTTTTACAAGGCGAATCAGAATGACAAATATATGGTGTTTCCAGTATGATAGCAATAGCATAGCTGTTTCATCTTTGTATATCATATCTTACATTTGTTTATTTATACAACACATGAGACTTTCTCATCTTGATAAAAAACCATACACCAATAACAACCGCAGAGTCTCTCCCAACAACTACACACCCAAAAACATCAACAATTTGTCCGTACATTCCGAACATCTCTGGAACATGATGTAGGATATCTAACTCTTTCCGGAAGAGATTTATCAACTGCTTAGGCATGAAGAACGCAATCTGGGTAACTACAAGAGAAGTTTATAAAGGTAAAAACAGAAAGTGGCACAGTCCATCGACAGTCTTAAGCGCGAGATGTAGCACAACATTGATGATCTCAAGATCTCAATTTTCGCATAGTTAGATCGTATCTATCGATTCTACATGGAGAAGTATGCGACACTCAAGGGAGAGATAATGTAGATCAAACGCCTCAAAGATGAGATCGAAATTAACATCGAATCAAGGAGCAATAACTTTAATCCCAAGTACAGTACAAATCGAGACAACGACAATAACAAATTTTCATTTACTAACAATGCCTCCATTATGAAATCCATGGAGAAAAATAGTATCTAAGTCAAGAAGTATCAAATGCTCAACTACATTGCTTAGCTGCAAAGATAAAAGATCATCCCGTTAGGCGAACTCAGTAACTAACTCAACATTCTAACCCAGTATTAAAATGGCTACTATCAGCACAAGGAGTTTCAGGAAGTCATGAACACTCTGATTGAGTCTCTCAAAGCCAACTTAAGATCCATTTATGAACGAAAGTATTAATTCATAAGATAACCCTAGCAGATCTGCCAGAAAGAAGAAAAACCGATCCTTGATGAGCTGTACTAGCCTCCTGTGTTAGCACAAAATATATATCAAGTTGCAAGTACACCCAATATGAGACCTGTCGTCAACGCTCCTCCGCCAAGTAACATCTATCAAGATGTGAGGAAATTCCCCACCACTCAACCTCAAGTTACCAAGTTAGAAGAAAGCAAATATATAGGAATCGCCAACGATCAACAGAATATCACCTTTTAATGGGCAGAAAACCTGTCTCTGAGCCCCGCACAATCAATCAAAAGCGTAGCTGATGATATAATACTCTGCGCTCTCTAGGTATCTCGTAATGCAATAGCAGTGGGTAGTAAGGACGGTGTCTTAACAATCTATGACACCAACACAGGTCAAAAAATAGCCAATCTTAGAGGTCATAAGTCAAGTATATGCAAATTAGCGATCGTCAGTAACAACGGTAAGAAATATCTCGCTTCAGGAAGTGATCATGGATGTAGTGCGATAGTACTTTGGGATATTAGCACTTGGAATTCGAGGATGAGAATCGAATATCACAAAGCTGCAGTCACTGCCATTTTAGATTTGCAAGACAATCGCTCCCTAATTAGTGGCAGCTATGATAAAACGATCAATGTCTACAACTTAAACAACTAAGGCAAAATACTTTTCAACCTACCCATCAACCGAACTTCGATCACAGCTGTGCTGATGAGTTGTAATGGCAACAAACTCATCACTTGTGGTTTGGATGACTCAGTTTGTGTTTATCAAATCATGAGAGGAGCAGGCAAGCAAGTTGAAACTATGTTTTTGGAGAGAGAAATACAAAATAATACCATGATCTGCTCGATCGTTGCATCGCTTATCAACCCTGATCTAGTGTTTCTGGGGACTAAGGATGGTAAAATCAAATTGATCAATATCGACCGAGGCGAAGCCTACAAAACATATGGAGTCTGCAACAGTGCCGTCATCTAAATGCTTGTAGTCTAAAGACAAACCAAGCCAGGTAAAAACTATGATATTTAGAATTTCCGATTGCGATTTGTTGGCCTTGCAGCTAAGAGTCCCTTAAAATAGTTAACACTTAAAGTGGTAAAATCAACACTCAGGCCATCAAAGGCTTCATTGAATTCGGCTGCGGAATAGGTCCAAAAAGTTTCTTCCTAAGCAGTGGGCGTAATATGGCTATGTTGAGTCAGAGCAAGTAGAGGAAATAGATAAACATGTTTAGATTAGATATTGGAAATTGATTCAGAATTGCATTTAAATTCTAATTTTAGCTTCCATTTATTTGAGATAGAGGCAGAATAAAAATTATCACTAGCAAGAGAGCAAGCCTAGTCTTTTGTACATTCTTCTCAGCTGGTTGCGTAGTTTCTTGACGTCCTCTCCACTCTTTAGACTGTATTCGAAGTCTGAAGGCAAAACATCAGAGAGAATATCATCATACTCCTCTTGGATGCGATTGGCAATACTCACCATTTCTCTGTCCATTGATTCCATCTGTCTTTAAACCATGTCTTTTAATTGAGTTAGTTTAATCTTTTAGTTTTCACATAGATGGATAGCATTTCCTATGTTTTTATAGCCCTATAGATCACCATCTGTAAGCACTGCTTCGAGATCCTCCTCATACTTCAACAGCCATTGTTGGTTTCTACTTTCTTAGAACTGAATGTTCCTGAGTTCATCTTTCTTTTGTTAGTATTATCCTCTTTTCCTTATACAAGCTTCGAGTAATCCCAGAAGATCTTGTCGCCTCTCTTTTTAGCTCTCTGTTACTCTAAATCAACGGATATGTACCTTAACATGGTATAAAATGTTTTTGCAGTTTAAGAAGTTTTAGTCAAGCCCTGTTTGAGTAGAGTATCTTCTTCAAGAAAACGTTTAAAGAACCCTTTCACTTCTTTAAACTTCTTTATGTATTCCTTAGTATCAATATTGTCAAAGGAGAAGCCATTGGTTTCCTTTTAAAACATTCTCAAAATAGAAGCATACTTTATTCTTAGATTTTGTATGTTATTGAAATTATGGAAGGCTTTAGCTTAATCTGACAGTACTTTCATGAGTTAATTGGCTATTCTGTCTTGATCTTGCGCAAGCATCTATAGCTACACAAGCACTTCCCTTTCGGATATTTCGAGTTGTGAGCCACGTTATCTGGTTTTCAGCAGCTCTTCGATTCCATTGCCGAAATCTCCTTGTTCGTTGATATTCATCTTGTCAAACTCCAAACTGCTATCTATCCCGAAAAATAGAGCTATTTCTTCTAGCCTTACTTCCCTCGTTCTTTTGAGTTAGTCGAGAATGTTGGTGATACGTTTAATGTACTAAATTTTCTTATCTTTAGATATCTATCTATCCTTTATTTTTCTGTTTAGCACATCATAGTATTTCTTTTTGGATAAGAATAGAGGCTAAACTTTCTGCATCTGTTAGACTGACTTGGCTCCAACAAAAGATTTTAGTGTATCTTCAATTTTATCTAGCTCTCTACAGATCTAAAGAACATCCGCATTTTATTTTTATAACTAACTACAACTCAAATTACCTGCTTATCGATAGTCTTGAGCTTCTCAAGGATGATATCAATATCATTTTACAGTTTGCGATTTTTAGCCCAAAATTGCTGTGAACGTTACTATTCATCAATTCTGGGACCTTTCATTTAAGGAATCGTCTGCACAATTTTACCCAGCATTTTGACAGCTGCCCTCGTGTTACTGCAAAAGTTAGTAATTTTGATAAAGTCCTCGTCGTTGTTGAACTCCATGTTGTTTTCGCTACTGTTTCGAACTCTCATCAATCTTTCCTCAGCTGAATCAAAAATTCTTTTTTTTTTGACTGCCATCAAGCTTTTACGGCGATTCAGCAGGGATATGATGTCATCCACTAAATAGTCCTATATTTACAATTCTTATCGAGTTCCATATTCAGCTCAGGGATCGAAAAGTTACCGAAAAACTCGTCAGTTTTGGTCCTGCGAGGCAAAAGTTAATTGTCTTCAATGAATTCTCGCGATTGTGTGTTGAGATAGTTTTCTTGAATGTTTTCTAGGTGACCTTTGGCAGTGTCTACATTGGTAAAAAGATACGCTTGTTGTTGAGGTCGGTTGAGTGAATATTTTAGCTGAATGGATGGAGCGCAAGTCGATTATTTTTCCTGTGAGGGTGCATGACAGTTATTATAAATTTTGGATTTAAATCAAATTCTTACTCTTTGTTCTCAAAAATAATATTAAAGAATAAAAAGTATATTCCTGATTAGCAAAACCTCACACCCCTGACCTTACTTTTGGCTCATTAGACTGCATAAAGTCCCTAAGAAGAAAAATAGTCAAAAAAAATAGAATTTAATAGAGATCCTCCTTTTTAAAAAGGATGCATTTAAATGCCATCCTCCTTTTGGTATCGTAAAAATAGTTGCTTTTTGGGCTACTTAGTTGTATGGGTTATATTTTAGAAACAGACCATTGTGTATTTGCGAAAGTATTTTTTTTTTTTTATTTTTCACGTTTCGGTCTTTCTACGACTAAGGACATTTCACAGACCAAGTCACACTCTGGATAGTACTTTGCGAGCTTTTGCAGCCCCAACAAAAACATTTACTTATAACTCATATCTAAAGGATTTTGAAAACACTAAATTATGGATTTTGATAGTTTTTTTTTAACTTTTGAGTTCTTATCTCAAACAAATTCCAAAGAACTTATGTTTAATAATTCTGGGCGAAGTTGATCATCAATTTGACTTATTTTCTGAATAGTAATAAGTTAGCTATACACTTAGTAAAAATAATCAAAGATTCACAAGATCGAACGAAAAACTTGGGAGGGGATATACTATGTAGTAGAGGAGAGGAGCCATGCTAGGAGCTGGATTATGGTTTTCCAAAATTTCCTCTTCTTCTTTTGAGATATGGTCCTAAGAACTCATCTAGTCCTCTATTTGTGAGGGCTAAAGCTTACTCTCGATTCTTTTCTGGAAGATTTTGCCAGTTTTGCGATAATTTTGGAGAATGATTTTGGCAGTGGGGAGCTTAATCCGTAATCGTTTTGCGGCCTGATAGATAAATAATTTTTATTCATCAACTAATTCGATCAACTTGAGGCGTTTCTAAATGAGGAGAGAGAGTACTTCGTAGGGAATTTTTGAATATCGTTTTTTGCGTTTGAATAATGACATACAATATAGAAATAAGATTATAATTCCAATAATTCCAATTAACTAATTCTAGTTTACTTAAAAATAAATCTACGTCTATATTTAAACTCTCAACAACACTCCACTTCTCCTGCCTCTCTCCTCCCCTCGACCATACGTCAATACTTTTTTTTGCTTGCTCTTTTGTTCTCACCCAAAATTAAATCCATGTTTCAGAATATATGATCCATTTCAATTCTTGTAATCGCATCACCACTAAATTAAATTAAAGTTGGGTAGAGTCCAAGCAACTCAACTAATGCATACAAATGCTATAAATGTCGAGTTGAGAGTTCACCTGTATTTTGTTTAAATGTTGAATTACATTCCCTTATCAAAAAAAATTAATCTGTTTTCTCAGGAGACACATAAAAGTGGGTACAGCTCACCAATCAAATCATTTTTTGATATCTATGAAAATAACAAAACTAAACCTTTAAAATATTATCAATATTATCATATGAAGAAAAAGGTAGGAAATGGTCCAAAATACTATGAACATCGCCACAATTCGACGCAAGATGTTTCCGGTAGATTTATTGAACAATAAAATATTTAAAGCATTCAATATTTAATTAGAATATAATCTTATAAACCTAACTGTCCCAAAATAACAAATAATTAATTCTCCCTACTGATCTTCATTCTCACTTTCAAGAGCAAGTCTACAACCGATTGCCAGCTTTTGTATGTTTTAAACAATATATATCATGTGTGGTAGTCTTATTTAATAAAAATATGCAGATAATCATCTTCTCCTTTTCTTGCGAATCGGACGGGGACGTCTCATCTGGCTGGCATTTCTTTTCTTCGCTTTTTTCTTCTTTCTTATTATAAACATCTGTACTTTGATTAGAAACGTTGCTAACCATAGGGACTCAACTGTCGGTCTACATCTGCACCCAACTAAGCAAAAGCAGGCGATGTAATGCTACTCAAACTAAACATTTTTTCCTTTGCGTCGATATTAATTTTAATGTGGTTGTTGGGTGGAAAGTTGGTAGATAAATTTTTGTTCCAGCCGATATAGACATTTCCATCAAACCAGCTCCTCTAAAGGTACAAACTCTAATGCTCATCGATTTGATTTTCGAGCTGTGCGATCTGACCAGAGATAGCATTGGATTCTTATCGCAATTTGATGTAGGCCTACTTCAATTTTTGATTGGGGATTTTCATATTTAATATTAGATTTGAAACATCTCACATTTAAATCATCATCTCTCTATTAACATCACACCGCCTTACTCTCCACTCCTCTAACACACACCACCATGTTTCAGGAGAAAATCATACCCTCATACATCAAAATCGGAATGGGTAAAACAGTCCCCACCTCTGTATACTGAGCAAAAACACGCTAAAATTTATTTGAGATAATTTGAATTAAGAAGTTATATCTAATATAATTATAGATTGAACGAATGGGACATACAGATTCGAAAGTAAGTATTAAAGAAGGCGAACTCTAAAAGTTTGGCAAAGTGGAATATCTCATATCCGAAGAAGCTAACTAACCCGTAAAGATGAGAGTCAATATCTAAGTCACGAAGGATGAAAGCGATCTACAATAATGGAAAAAACAAGTACAAAAACTTAGAGCAACGCCATAGTTGTTAGATCTTGTAGTAGTGCCTCTGCAGATAAAAGATAACAACTGTTTAGTATGCACGAATACTAACCAAAAAAGTTTTCTGACTGTAAATATCTTTAAACGAAGATTTACTACTAAAAAATAAATATATCTTTGTACCAAGTCATCAAGAATCGCAGATACTTCAAGAAATACTTCACCTAAAACTAAATATGGTATTTGCTCTATGTTCTTGTCAAAGTTGCCAGCCATTTCTAAGATCACAACGACCACGTAGGAAACATACACACAACCAATGTGCTTTTAAACGATAAAAACAGAATCAGAATCTTTACTTTATATTCTTCTCCTTCAGAACTATAAAATCTCACAAGGATAAAGTAGAGCAGACATATGGATACTTTCATAGGTAACCAATCCAATATTAAGCACCTTAAGAAATCAGATTTGTCCATTAAGATAGTTTTGCCTGCATTAACAATTGCAACAGAAATAAAGTAGACCTATTTAACATCGGCTTGGTGCTCATATCCACTATCATGCTCAAAGATTGCTACCATTTCTACAACAGGACTCTTTTCTAACTCAATTAAGAAAAACTTAAGGCCAATATCGAATAAATGAAGAAGACTCATCTCGATGTTAGATATAGTGCCAATATGTTGAATCTTGTCGAAGCTTTTCTCATTGTAGACTCGGAACTTAGAAAGACACCCAAATACTACTATGAACTTTTGAAGAAGAATGAAAATAAGATACTGGAGTTGTAGAAGTTTTAGATGTAAGTTCCAACAATAAACTAAAAGAGTAGCAACGCTTCTCCTGAAGTCATTCGATATTTATAAGCTACTTCTCCAAACACCCGCGAAAGCAAGTTCATCTCACTAGCAAAAAAAAAACTTCCAAAAAAACTCAAAAAAGAGCATGAAAATTTGTTAGGTTAGGAAGTCAAAATAACGGAAGGCAAGTAAGAGAAGCTTACAAGAAAATTGTTCAATGAATGAGGGAATGATTCTTTACTTTTAAAAACAGAGCTCAATTTTGGAGGCATATTTGAGTATATCAATAGGAAGTTTCAGTGTTTTCTGACATTATTTATTAGGCTATATACATGAACGAGAAAAAGGCAAAACATTCTAAGAATGCTTGCCCAAGCTCCAAAAACGACTAGGAAGAAGCCTAATCCAGTCTCTTTCAATTTGATCTTCTGACTATCAACGACAGAAAATCATCTTATTACTAGTCTGAAATGCAAGAGTGTTAAAAGTAAGACTCTTGCTGTTTTCCTACTTTCTGCAAATCCATCTCACATCCATCTAAAAAATGCAAAATGACTTAGACCAAAAGCAAAAATATCTGCAAAAAAGAAAAGTAGTCCGAAGACAACTTATCCAAAATTGCAATCAATCGCAAAAGGAGAATTCAGTACCTTGAACGCAAAATCTAAGATTTAGAAAAAGAGTTAGCTGCAGCTCGAAGGAATTAGCACTATTGCCTTCAATGCAGGCAAAAAATTCCTGATTTCTATAGAGATAGAATCTAAGAAATTATACTTCCTGAATTGCCTGATCCAAGTGTAGCTGGAGATTTCTAAAAAAGAAGGTTTTACAAAGAAACAGTCGAATTTGAACAAATAGATTTTCATTCACCATTAATGCAGACTCAGGAAATGTAAGAAAAGATGTGGATTTTCTTAGGAACTATGCTCATAGCCATGGGGAGTAAAGTCATGGACTTCGATGGAACTATTAACACTTTTAAAGTGATGAAGGATTCAGTAGACAGAATCAGAAGAGAGGTCTAAAAAGGCGAGAAGTCTTTAGGAATGGACTTCTTCTGTTGCAAGTAATAATTGAACTAAAGCGGTCAATTCATAGATGGAGTAAATTTCGATCCTTTTTTTAATAGTAAAGAAGAAGCAGGTCTGAACAACTTCCATCTTTAGGGAGTAAAAATGTAGAGCGTCTAGGAATATGAATTGTTCTATGACTACAAATACAACTTCAAAATAAAATATGACGCACTATTGACAATAATGGAATACGCACGAGACAACTGCATGGTTTCCTGAGAAATAAAAAAACTACATGATAATTAAAGTGTATTTTTCATAAACTACTTACAAAGAATCAAATCCAATAATTTTAATTTATTACCAGCAATTTTTAGCCAAAATGAATTAAGATCATGAACAAGAAATACAAATGTTCGTTTAAAATAAGTAATCAAATAAACAGGAAATTTCCAACTTATACTAAAGCAAAAGTTTGAAGACTATACAAGCAAGTAATAGAATGTTATAAACCAAAAGAACTCAGGAGATGCTACCAGAAATCAAATCTCCTTTTCTCAGAAATACAGTTTCCAAAATGTTTTCAGAAAAAAGATTAATACAACTTTAACCTATCATTCGTTAGTCTATTCAGTCTGAGTTAAGGCTTTAGAAGTCTAAGAGTTAGATGGAATCAATCAAAATTAAGATAAATAGTCTCCCTACATAAACATAGAGAGTAGTTAAGCAAACAAAAACAGAAGAGAAGGAATTTATTAGCTAAATATTTTCACCTATAAAAATAGCCAAAAGCTATAGTGAGACAAAGAATAATGCAGAATTTATAGAGTCAGGGTATTTGCAAATAAAAAAATCATTAGATAAGATCTAAGACATCAAGAAAAAGGGAAAGAAAAAATCGAACAGAAGCAGCATATCTAACAGTGAAGAATCTTAACACAAAGTATAGATTTATTCCAAAATCATTTTAAAAAAGCTTTAGTAGCTACATAAGAAATAGAATT
>Ga0194117_10004693_pt1 | contig 12882 bp, 10 predicted proteins | sample TA2MahsurfametaG_FD_160579 | JGI IMG/M metagenome (GOLD analysis project Ga0194117, IMG submission 160579) | Freshwater microbial communities from Lake Tanganyika, Tanzania - TA2015009 Mahale N1 surface | ecosystem: Environmental > Aquatic > Freshwater > Lake | place: Tanzania: Lake Tanganyika...
TATTCCAGCTGGCGTTCAATTAAAAAATGCTGAAGAAATTCTCCCAAAATCTGAAATATTCACATACAGAAACGGCTCAGTCTCCGCGTTCTCCAATCTTTTTAGATTTACAATGATTAAAAAAACAGGTATTCCATGGGTAGATACAGATATGTATTGCAGAAAAAATTTCGATTTCAGCAAAACAGATATTGTTATTGTTTCTGAACCAGATGATGAATATCAAAATCAAAAACCAACATCAAATTTAATTAAATTGCCAAAAGACCATCCAGCACTTGATAAAGCAATAAGTATTTGTCAATCATATAGAGAAAAAATTTATTCTGGAGATTTTAAATGGGGTCTTGGTCCTCTGGCAATAAGAGAAATTGTAAAAGAATTTGAACTTGAAAAATTTGTAAAACCATGGTATTTTTCAAATAATTGTAATAACCATCATTATCAGATTTTGTATAGAAATAAGATGTTAAAAAAATATGCAAAATTTGTAAAACAAGACAAAGGTATTTTTACCCCTGACAAAGCCCCAGAAGATAATTACTTTATTCATCTCTGGAATGAACATTTTCGTTATAAAAAAACTCCAGTAACAGAAATGTTTGACGGAAAAAATATGCTTACTCAAATGTGGAATACAGTCTCAAAATATCCTATTCCAAGTCCAGATGCAAATATTTTAATTACTGGAGGAAGTGGTCTTGTTGGTTCAGCAGTTAAATTAGCTTTGCAAGAATTTCCAAATGTAAAAGCACCTCGTTCTTCTGAACTTAACATTTTGGATTATAATCAATTAGATACATATCTAAAGAAGAATAAAATTGAAGTTATTATCCACTTAGCTGCAAATGTAGGAGGTTTATTTAAAAATATGAGCAAAAAAGTTAATATGTTTGAAGATAATTTAATAATGAATTATAATGTTTTAAAAGCAGCTCATGCTAATAATGTAAAAAAGGTAATCAGTTGCATGAGCACATGTATTTTTCCAGATGATGTTAAGTACCCTATAAACGAAAAAGATTTACATCTTGGTCCTCCCCATTTTTCAAATGATGCTTATGCATACGCTAAAAGAATGGTTGATGTTCATTCCAGAGCATATAGAGAACAATATGGAGATAATTTTGTAACTATAATTCCAACAAATATTTATGGACCAAAAGATAATTATCATCTAGAAGATGCACATGTCATTCCAGCTTTAATACATAAATGTTATTTGGCAAAAAAGAATAAGACAAAATTTATTGTAAAAGGTACAGGAAGACCTCTAAGACAATTTATTTATAGTCAGGATATGGCAGAATTAATTAAATGGGTATATATATATTATGATGATGGAGAACCAATTATTTTATCAGTTTCTGAAAAGGAAGAAGTATCAATTGGAGATGTTGCGCGAATGATTGCAAGAGAATTTGATATGGAAAGAGAAATGGTTTTTGATTCTACTGGAGCTGATGGACAATATAAGAAAACAGCTGATAATACAAAACTAATAAAATTTTTACAAGAAAATAATATTAGATTTTCCTGGACTTCAATTGAAAAAGGAATAAAAGAATCTGTCAAATTTTTTACTGAAAATTATCAACATGTAAGAAGATAAACAATTTTTTTATTTAATAAATAAAAAATTAAATTATTGGGGACAATCAACATCAACCATAATTTTAACAAGGTCTTTAAATGTAGTTTCAGGCTTCCATCCTAATTCAGTTCTTGCTTTTGTTGAATCACCTAATAGTTCTTCTACTTCAGCAGGACGAAAATATTTTTCACTAACAAAAATTAATTCTCTTCCAGTTTTTGCATCATAACCAACTTCATTTAAGCCTTCTCCCTTCCATTTAATATCAAATCCTCTCAAACCAAAAGATAACTCAATAAATTCTCTCACAGAATGATATTCATTTGTACTCAATACATAATCATCAGGCTTATCTTGTTGTAACATTAACCACATTCCTTTTACAAAATCTTCAGCGGAACCCCAATCTCTCAATGAATCAAGATTTCCCATTACCAATCTATCTCTCTCACCTCTTAAAATCATACCAAGACCTCTCGTAATCTTTCTAGTTACAAAAGTCTCTCCACGTCTAGGTCCTTCATGATTAAACAAAATTCCATTGCAACAAAACATATTGTAACTTTCACGATAATTTTTGACAATCCAAAAACCATATAATTTTGCAACACCATATGGTGACCTAGGATAAAATGGAGTAGTCTCTTTTTGAGGAACTTCCTGAACTTTACCATATAACTCACTTGTAGAAGCTTGATAGAATCTAGTTTTATCTGTCAAACCAGCTGAACGAACAGCCTCTAATAATCTTAAAACACCTAATCCATCAATATTACCAGTATATTCTGGCATTTCAAAACTCACTTTTACATGACTCATTGCTCCAAGATTATAAACTTCTAAACGTTCCATTTCAGGGTAAGTGCTTTTAATTTCATACATAATGTGTAATAAATTTGCTGAATCACTTAAGTCTCCATATCTCAAAATTAAATTTTTATTTACATATAAATGGTCAATTCTTTGAGTATTAATATGAGAACTTCTACGGATAACGCCCCAAACAAAATAATTTTTTTCTAATAATAACTCAGCAAGATAAGAACCATCTTGCCCTGTAATTCCAGTTATTAACGCAACTTTTGACATAAAATTATTATTGTTTTAATTTTATAAAAAAAACTTATTTCAAAAATTTATCCAATATCTTTATAAATCTATTCGCATATTGTCTCATTGTATAATTTTTTGCGTATTCATATCCTTTCTTCCTTAATTCTTCCAATTTATCCTCATTTTCTAAATAATAATCCAACTTTTTCATTATCTCCTCATCGCTCATTTTCATATCTAACTCGATAACAAATTTTCTGAATTCATCTTGTTGTTCATCTGGAATATCCGCAGCAATAACACTTTGACACATTGGTATTTCTACATACTTTCCAAATCTACTTTTTGGCTTTCCAGAACAAGTAATACAAATTCTGGCCGAACTTATTTCCTCTGCAAATTCATTCAAATATCTATCAGTATAACTATCATCATGTACATATCCTGGATGTTTAATAACTCCAACTCTCCATTTTTTATTTTCCTTCAGTAAAGTGCTCATTCTATCCCTTAAAGGATAATGTAACTCTCCAATGCGATTTCTACTTCCATATCTACCACATAATAGCAAATCATATTTTACTGGAACATCTCTCTTGTAAAAAATAGTTTTTTCTGCACTATGTGGAATATTAAAAAACTTTACTTTCTTATTTTTATGTTCACAATAAAAATTGTAAAAACTTTTCCAAAATTTATAATCATTTTCATGATGACAAATTACTATATCTGCCATACTTTCATCTATTTCTTTTCTAGTTAAATCAAATTCATACATCTCATTAAACTGCAAAACTTTTAAACATTTTAACTCCTTTAACCCCAAATATTTCAAAGGTTTATAAATCATTACAACATCTGGATTTTCACCTATTTTATCCAAATTCTCTCCAACAGTTTTCTTATCATCAAATCCTTCCCAACCAATACCCCAATATTTAAATGCACTTTGCTTTGCAATACCATTAGCAATATGGAAACGTACTCTGGACATTTTTGTTAAATAATCACTCTTATCAATCAAATAAATAATTTTATAAACCATGATTATAAAATTAATTAAATTCTACAAAATTTACTAATTCTTATCATTTTATTCTTGTCAACATTTTTATCAATAATTTTCTGTAATTCCTCCTCCTTAAATTCTGCCTTTTCTTCACTTATTTTTTCATAATACTTTTTAATCAATCCCAATTCATCAACCTTCACTTTATTATACAAAATATTACTCAATTTTATTAATCCAAAAAAATTATGTCCATATTCATTTTTACCTATTTTTCTTAATTTTCCTCTTATTTGTGCCGGATTAAACTTTAAATTATCAAAATATATTTTACCATTCTTAGCAGCATATTCTATTCTCTCTTTAGTCCTTTCAATAGCAAATTTAATTAACTTATCCTTATCATTCAATATTTCTAACGTCAAACCAAAATACTTCAAATTACCCCACTTTTTATAATAAGCATTATACCATCTATATTGCTTATCATAAAACAAATCACTATTCATAAATGTACAATCATAATTAAATACTTTTATATCTCCTCCAGGATAAACCCATTCAGTAATTTTTCCCTGAACAATCAATTCATTAACATAATTTCGATTTCCAACAAAAAAAGCATCTTCATCTCCATTATGGTCTTTTAAAATTAACTTTTTATTTATACAATAAATACCTTTTGGATATACCATCCAATGATTTTTATCCAAATAATTATATTTTGGTAAGTAAATTTTATGATACTTATCAATATTTTTACTAAAAATTTTTTTTAATGTATCTTCACTTCTATACTTAAATATATAATCTATATCAAATTTTACACAAAAATCTCCTGTGCATTTTTTTAATCCAAAATCAAAATGATAAGTCATCACATCATATGACCAATCAATTGGCCATAAATTTGTCTGATATATTTTAACTTTATTACCTAGTTTTTTGATATCTTTATAACTTGATTTTTCTTCTCGTCCAAAAATAACTACAACTTCATCTGCGATTGGTAATATTGATTTTATAGATTCTATTATTGGATATTTATTTTTAAAAGGTTCTGTTGCAATACAAAAAAATGAAATTTTCATGTTATTATTTATTATTTTAAAAATTATGAAAATACTTTCAAATTAAATTCAATCATGTAAACAGGTATCAAATATAATAATGCTCTTTTAAATGCATAATCGACATCATAATCAGCCTTATTTAATCCAGAAATTGTTGACTTAAGTATAATTCCAGCAATTCCTACATCTGTAGAAATAACTGGAGTTTTACTTAATGCACATTCCAAAATAGCTCGTGGACCACCCTCAACTCTGGAGCATATCAAATACAAATCTAATGTATTATACAATTCATTTATATTATCAACATTTTCTTTATTACAATACATAAATCCATTTTTCTCTAATTCTTTAATCAAATATTTTCTGTTATATCCTGCTAAAACTACACATATCTTATCTTTGTCATAATTTTTCTTCAAATACTCAATAAAAATATCTGGACCTTTTTCCAATTTTGGTTTTCCATCTTTTTCTGAATCTCTCTGAAATGAACCTATTAAAAATTTATCCAGAGGCAATCCATATTTCTTTCTCAAACCTTTCTTATCTGGAATATAAAAATACTCATCTTCTACTGGTAGCACAGCCTCAACAATTTTCTTATTAGTGTACTTTCTTAGAACTTCAGTTGTTTTTGGTGAAATCGAATGAAAATATGTTGTCAATTTCTCAACTTCTTTAAAATTATTCATTTTACTTTCCTCCAAATGATGTATGGTTGTAACAACTGGCAAATTGCTATCTGGAACATTTTTATATAAATAATGATTAAAAAGCCAAATTATTTTTGCTTTTTTAATATCGTTAGTATATTTATCTGGATTAAATTTAATCCAATTTTTTATTATTTTATCACATACCCATTTATTCTCCCAAATTATATAAATCATACCTATTCAAAAGGAAAAAATAATCAAAAATAATCTTAACCTCAAATATGTCAGTATCTGGATTATGGATTGGAAAATCCCTATCTGAAATAGAACAATTCTCAATTAATTCCTTTCTTAAACATGGATATACTTATGACCTATACATATATGAACCTGTAGAAAATATCCCAGATAAAGTTAATATCAAAGATGCAAATGAAATATTAGATAAATCTGAAATTTTTACATACCAAAACAGTAGTTATTCAGCAGTTTCCAATATATTTAGATTCAGACTATTATACCTTAAACAAACTGTCTGGGTTGATCTTGATTTAATTTGCACAAAATTTTACGATTTCAATAAAGACAAATATATATTTGTTTCTGAACCAGATAAAGAATATAAAGTTGAGAAATTAGGTTCCTGTTTAATGAAAATTCCACAAAATGATATAATAGCTTTTGACGCAATTGAACGATGCAAAAGAGAAAAAGATAAAGTTCTTAAAGGTGAAATTGTCTGGGGAATTGGTCCAAGAACTGTAAAATATATAGTTGATAAATATGCACTTCATAAATATGTTAAAAACTGGCACTTTTCAAATTGTTGTTCCAATAAACATTTTGAATGTATTATAAATAATAATTTTTCAGAAAAAGGAAAATATTTTAACAAAGTAAAAGATATTCCAGAAGATAATTTTTTCATTCATGTCTGGCATGAATTCCTTAGAAGAAATAATATCGAAAAAATACCAGATAACTCCTTCCTCAATGAATTAAGAAAAAGCCAATCCCAAATTTAATCCCATTCCTAGTGCATTATTCATCATTGATAAAGCCATTGAAAAAACAGTAGTTGCATGAATACTACCAAATGCTCCAGCTGGAGTAATTTCTTTTCCAGCGTAAGTATCTTTTTTATTTGTATCTTTTGAATACTTAAATCCTCCGTCTGGCATTTGATATTCTAATATCAAATCATAAACTTTATATAACCTCTCCTTTATTTCTCCAACTCTATAGCCTCCATCCAAACACCTGACCAAATTATAAACATAATCATATACACCACATCCTCCAGAATATCCTTCAGCTTTTAATAATCTATCAACGATTCCATTATAATTATCTAGTTTTTTACCAATAACGTCATAAGCTGTAAAAACTTTCATAATACCATTTAATATTTGTTCTTCGGATGGGTTTCCATGATACCAACCATCGCCTTTAAAATATTTTTTATTAATTCTTTCAAAAACTTTTTCAATCTTTTCATAATCATTTTTCAAATAACAAAAGAATACATAATGAGATAAATGTGCACCTGCTCTCCAGGGATTTTCCCAATATGAATCTGTCATAAAATATAATGGCTCTGGAAAATATTTCTCTAAATTAACATTGTACTTTTCATTATTTGTAACACCATATCCCATATTTATTAAAGCACTATATGATTGCCTTGATTCAGAAATAATTCTATCAACTTCTTTATCTTGTTTAAACATTGAATCTTCTGCGTCTAAAAATTTTAAAATTTTATTTCTTATAGCGATTTTGTCAAATTCATGATATCCTCCATATATTTTTATTAATTTTGCAAATAATGAAGAAGAACTTAATTGGTATTTATCACTACCATGTAATGTCCATTGATGACCTATAATTTCAATTCTTGTCATCCAATCTAAAACTTTATTTAACCATTTTGGATTACCTGGATACCTAATTATAAAAAGGTTATACGATAAAGGAAGTACATGATATCTCTCCATGGAAACATTAATAATTTTCCGACAATATTTTTTTTCATACTCATCAATTTGTTTTCTTTTAATTATTTGTGGTAATTTTCTACTGTTGAGAATAAATTTAGTGTCACATTCCAGAGCTTTCACACAATGATATCTTTTATCTTCTTTCAAATATTTTAAATAAAGTTTAAAATTTTCATCTTCTATTTTTTTATCATCAAAATTTATCAATAATTTTTCAGCATTCACATTTTCCAGATTTGCACTTTTATAATTTTGATTTTTAAAAAATTTTGATGATGGATGCCATTGATGAAAATATCCAGGTACTTTATATCTAGCAACTAATTTCTTACTATTAAAAAATTCAAAAGCATCATCATCTTCTTTACCTAATGTTTCATACTCAGACCATTTAAAATTTAATTTTTCTAAAATATTTTTTTTGGCGAACATAATACCATATCCACTTTCTCTCCAATAACCAACTTGATGAGTTGGCTCAATTAAATCAAAACAAATTGGAAAAAATACTTTACCTTTTTCTAATTCAGTAAAAGCATTTTTAAAAACTGTATCATTTTGGAAGAACATATCCGCATCACAAAACATTATATTTTTTTTTGTAGAATGTTTCAAACCAATATTTAAACCTTTTCCTCTAGAAAAGAAAGATTCTTCGGTAATTATTTTAACATTTGGAAATTCAGCTCTCAATTTTTTTGGATTATAATCATCTGACTGAAAATCAACTAAAATTATTTCAAAATTATAACTTAATCCCGATAAAGATTTTAAATTATTAATTAATAATTCTAAAATGATATCTGTACCTCTTCTATTTATTTTATATTTTGGTAATCCAGATGATTCAATTGTATGATTTTCAAATATACTTAATCCAGGTGGTTCAAAATTTACGTTTAATTTTGTTCTGTTTTTAATTGGGATTATAATTGAGAATTCAGGTTTTGACATAAATAAATAAACGTTTTTTTCAATTGTAAAAAAACGGATAAATAATATTATGAAATTTTTTAATCATTTCAGATGTAATATTCCTAAAAAATTCCAACATCAAATTGAAAATTTAGAATCAGATACTTTCTATAAAAAATTTGATAATGTTGTTCTAAGTTGCTATTTTAATGGAAAAAGAGACCCAATTCATCACGACGAACTCAAGAATGAAAAACAGGAAAAAGATAATTACAATTACATTAAACCTTTATACGAAACATGTCTTAAACAAAAATTACATTTAATTATTTTTCATGATAATCTTTCAGAAAATTTCTTAAAAAAATATACAACTGATAAAATAATTTTTAGAAGAACTCAATTAGTTTCTGAATTATCAATTAATGATGAAAGATTTATAATTTATTATGAATATTTACATAAAAATCCTTATAGAAATGTTCTTAGTTCAGATGTAAGTGATGTATATATTAATAAAAATCCATTTTATTTGGTAGAAAATTATGATAAAAGGGAGCCAATCGATTTAAATTCACTAGGAAACCTGGATGAAAATTTAAAAAAGAAAATAAAATCTAGTAAAATAAATTTGGATTATACATCAACATATTTTACTGAGAAAGAAATGAAATTTATTTTAAATGGAATGTTACCTGTTCCAGGGAATCAAATATCAAAACATAAGGTATTTTTGGGAACTAATTCTATTAATAATAAATCATTTGAAAAGATTCCACAGTGGTTTGAGAGAAGAATGAAAAAGATTAAAAGTTTTAATTATGCACTCAAAAAACATGGTAAAAATTTTTCTCCATTTGTTCCAGAAGATTTCCAGATTTATAATCCTGGAACAATAATGGCAAAATATCATGATTATATGTGTTTTATAAGAATGATGTTAGAAGTTTTATTCATTTTAGCAAAATTTTCTGAAAAAGCTAACTGGAATATGGTAATCGCTTCTTATTTAGTGCGTAATTATTTATTTGAAAATATAAATCCAGAAACAGCATGTACAAAGTTTGTTTATACTGGATTTCCATTTAATAGTCTATATAAAAGACAAGAAATTCCTGGAAAATCTCCCAGCTATTTAATTCATAAATAATCTTTATAATATTATGGTAAATGTTATAATAAATAATAATATAACATCAAATACAACTTTCTCTAATAAAAATACTTATTTTATAAATAATGAAGTTCATGTTCTTGCTAACATAACTTTAACAATTGAAAATAAGACTAATATTTTTATAGTGAATGGTCTCATAAAAAGTCCCAGATTAAATTTTAATGCCTTAATTTTTGATACTGGTTCAAAATTAATTGCAAATCAATTTACTGTAAAAGCATGTAATAAAAATTTAGTAGAAGAAAAAAAAGCAGATAATGGAGGTTTATGGTTTTGTGGATCTTCTGCAAAAGCTGATAAAGATAATATTTATGTTACGTATAGTACAAATACTTCATCATTTACTGCTAATAAAATTTATGTATGGTATTTAGGTCATTTAGATAAGGATGATAAAAATGTAGATGATGTTGATGCTATATCAGTTTTAGGTGTAGGTTCAAATGAATGGAATATAAAAGCAGTTTATTCTTATTATTCTGGAGATGATGGATTTGATGTTGAGGAATCTTCTATAACATTGGAAACATTGGTTGTTATTTATCCGACAGAAGATGCATTAAATATTACAAGTAGTCGAGTTAATATTACGAAGTGTTTTGAAGCAAAAACATTTTTATATAATGATAGACATTTATTTGATTTGGAGGTTGACAAAGGACCTTCTTATGTTAGATTGGCAAAAGGATGTAAAGTATGTGTTAATGGAATTTTTGGTACTGAAGTAACATTAGTAACAGCTGATATGCCACCAGTCAAAGGAAATGTGAGGTATGTTTATAGTGGTATTTTAACTAATGGACAGAGTTATATTTATTCAACGATATTTGACGCACCGAAACTTCCACAAATAGCAGACATTTATAATTTTTTTCAAGATAAATTTGCGTTAAAGTTTTTTTAAAAATAAACAATAAAAACTATGAAAATATGTATGACTATGCAACCCCAAAAGATAGCTTTTGGGGGTGGAAATCAATTTGCTTTAAATTTAGTTGAATATTTTGAGAAAAATAAAATAAAAGTTGTTTATGATTTAAAAGAACAGGATATTAATGGTATTTTTATAATGGATCCAAGAATTCTTAAATTTAATAAAATAGATTTACAACAAATTCAGGAATATAAAAAAAAGAATCCAAAAGTCAAAATATTCCATAGAGTCAATGATTGTGATAAACCAAGAGGAGAAATTGACAACTTAGATAAAATTTTAAAAGAAACTTTTAAAATAGCAGACTTAATAATATTTGTTAGTAAATGGACAAAAAATTATTTTAATGTAAATTCATTGGTGATTAATAATGGATGTAATCGTAATTATTTTTATCCCAAATATCATAAAAAATTAAATAATCCAGTAAAAATAGTTACTCATCATTGGTCAGGAAATGCAAATAAAGGAAAAGATATTTATGAACAATTAGATAAATGGACAAAAAATACAAATTATGAATTTTTATTTATAGGTAGAGATTTTCCTTCTTTATCAAATGTTAAAGGTCCATATTTTGGTCTGGAATTAGGAAATAAATTACGTGAATGTGATATATATATTTCAGCTTCTCAATTTGAAAATTGTCCTATGCATGTTATTGAAGGACTGGCTTGTGGTTTACCACTTTTATATCATAAAAATATTGGAGGTGGAGTTGAAATTGGAGAAGCTCATGGAGGTGAGTCTTTTGACACTTTTGATGATTTAATTAACAAACTAAAATTAATAACAGAAAATTATCAAGAATATCAAAAGAAAATAAATCACAAATTACTTTCAAGTGATTTATGTTGTGAATTGTATTACAAAGCAATAAAATCTCATTTATGAACTATATAAGCTAAACTTTTTTCTGGAATTTCTTTTCTTTGATAAATACTGTTAAATGGAAATCCAGTAAAAATATATTTCGAATGATATGTTTTGTTATTGTATCCATCATTAAGAAAGTGGTGACAGATGTAATTAAAAATTACCATATTCCAGTTATTATTTTCTCGTATTTTGCAAGAAACTAATAAAAATTTTATAAATTTTTTAACAAAACATAAATAGGAATTATAATTTGCCATTATTGTTCCTGGGTTATATATTTGAAAATTTCCAGAAACAAATGGTTTATATTTTGGAATATATGTTTCAATAGCTTTATTGAAAGCTTCAATTTTTGGTTTTCTATGTTCAAACCATTCTGGAGTTTTTTTCTTGGAACCTGCACCGATTGAATTAGTTCCAATAAATATTATATTTTCAACATCAAAATTTTTTCTGGAATGACCTTTTAATCCCAGAAGATACCTTTCAATTTCAACATCTGTTAATCCATTATCTTTGACATGTAATTTTAAATCACTATTTTGTAATTCTTCTATTGTTTTGATATTATATTTATTTTTGTCAAATGTATCAAATAATTCAAATATATTTTTTGTTAAAAAAACATCACCTATATCCGAGGAATATACATTTTTGTAAGGATTTTTTAAAAGATATTCATAATAAATTATGAATCTTTCGTCATTTATACTTAAATTTGAAACTAATATTGTTTTCCTAAAAATAATTTTATTGGTAGAATATTTTTGAACAAAATTTTTTGATAAATTATCATAGAATATAATTAAATGTAATCCTAATTTTAAACAACTGTTATATAAAGGTGCTATATAATTAAAATCATCTTTATCTCTTTTTTGATTTTTAAGAGATTCATGGTGAATGGGGTCTTTTTTTCCATTAAAATAGCAGCTTAGAACAACATTTGGATATGTAACATAAAAACAATCTGAATCAATATTTTCGATTTCATGAGAATATTCTTTTGGAATTTTGATTAATTTGTCGGTAAAAAAAACTGGTGTTTTTTCCATATATTTATTATTTATTTTTTTCCCAGAATTTTTTCTACATCTGAAAATAAAAATATTTTATTTAATTTTCCAAAATTCTTTTCAGAAAAGAAATTTTCAAAAAAACTATATCCTTTATTTAAATATGCCAGAATAATACTTAAATGACTTTTCGAGCCAATAAAAATATCCGAAGAACTACATGTTACTATTAATTTTTTCATATTTCTAATAGCAATTTCATATTCTGGATGACTAAAATTTTCTTCATCAATAAGATATCTCCATTCTTCTTTGTCAATATTTAATATAATATTTGGATATCTTTTTTTATATTCATTAAAATCGTCAATATTTCCTTCAGAAAATAATATAATTTTATATTTTTTTGGAATTAATGGTATAATTTTTTTAAGTAAATGAAAATAGGAATCATCATGAGTGATTCTTTTAATATATTGAGGTTTTGTTCCATCGTTTAATTTTTTTATAACATCTCCTCTACGGATATGAATTGCTATATTAAAATAGTCTGAAAAACAGAGATTATATTTT
>Ga0194117_10004694_pt1 | contig 12881 bp, 4 predicted proteins | sample TA2MahsurfametaG_FD_160579 | JGI IMG/M metagenome (GOLD analysis project Ga0194117, IMG submission 160579) | Freshwater microbial communities from Lake Tanganyika, Tanzania - TA2015009 Mahale N1 surface | ecosystem: Environmental > Aquatic > Freshwater > Lake | place: Tanzania: Lake Tanganyika...
TTTTTCTTTAATATATTAATTTTTCCTGTTAAGTTGATGTAGAAGTTTATTGATTTTTTATATTTGAGCCTATTATTGCTTCTTTGTGAAATTTACCAGCTCTTCGAGCAGATGGATATTGCTCACATATGTTGATTTCAGATTGTGGTATCTCTCCAATAGTTTGTTTATTTCAATTGAGACTGGAGATTAAACACGTTTTGGGATTTCTAGTTCAATTTTTTTAACTTGTGGTTCAACTATCTTTGGTTCATTTGAAATAAATACTGGTGCTTACTATATTTGTTCTTAAGGTTTATTTTATCTTTGTTAGATTTGTTAAATGGGAGGTTGTTAGGTCTTTTCTTCAACGAATTAAGCTTTGATCTAGTTTGTATTATTTTGATGAGGTATTTATTTTGCAGATGGTTTTGGAGCTATTCTTATAGTAGGAGGAGGAACAGCTGATTTTCCTTTAGATGTGGGAGGTGGAGGCGGTGATTTTTTATTCATCAGCTTAGGTTTTATCTATTAAGCTTAGACTTCAGGTGCTTTTAATTATACTTTTTAAATTTAAACTTTGTTTGGTTATTTATGTATTGAATTATTTGTTAGTAATTAATGATTGGCTGCAAACTATTATTTTATCTACACTTCGTTTACGATAGGTTGTTAGACTAAATCAACTTTGCCATTTTCGATATCATTATGATAGCTAAAGATTGGGTTATTATCTTGAGTATTTTACTCCTTTATTTAATCAACTTCAGCTTAGACTCTTTCTTCTTCATATTATTGTGTCATCTGCTATTTAGCCTTTCTTAGTTGCTATAGCTTTTATTATAATTTTGATTTTTGTGCTGGCTTTTGAACATTTACTTTACTAACCTTTTGCTTTGGAATAGTTTGCTTTTACGTTTCTTTTTATGCTACTTTTTATGGAACGATATGTTAGACAATCTGTCTCTGTGATTCAATGGGTTTATTCATCGTATTTGTTAGTTAACTATTGTTAGAAACATTTTATTAGGACTTATCAATTTAAGGGCTTTCTGTAATCTAGACCTTTACTTTTTATTAAACTTTAGGCTTAGGAGGCTGAGGAACAACTCTACTGTTAGGATTGATTTTGAGAGGTGGAGGACCTTTCGATTTAAGGATATTTGTTTCTACTTTTGGATTTTAGATTTAATTTTTATCAACTTGCGGTCGTTTGCTGTTTAAAGACTTTTCTTACAAATTATTTTTTTGATAATCTTCCTTAATTCCAATAGATTCAATCAGTTACTGCTTGTTTTACTATTTTTAAAGTTATTTAGTCTACTGAGGTCTGATGGGAGGAGGTACTTTCGACTTAGGAGGAGGTGGTCCTGCGGTTTTTCTGTTCATATTGGGAGGAGGAACACTTTTAGGAGGTATTCTATTTTATATTAGAATTACGGTTTTTTCTCAAAGTTCATTTCCTGCTATCTATTCAAAATAGAATTTGTTTGTTCTGGAATGATATTATCTTCTTTATTGAAATTATCTTATGGTTGTTATGATTGTGGCTCTGTTTATCCTTCAGAAGTTTGCTTCAACGAAGGAGCCTCCTGATTTTTAGCTAGATTTTATTATTATTGATTTGGATTAAAGGTTTGATTTTTTTGAGCTAATATTTATGATCTCTATTGTTCTTAATCCAAATTATTGACCAAAAGATTAGCAGGTTTTTCACTTTATTCTTTTACCTATTGAATTACTCTAGTTGGCGGAGGTGGTGCTTTTATCGTTTTTTTAATGTTGGGAGGAGGGGGAGGAGTTCTTTTCATTATTGAATTATAATAAACCACATCATTGATAGAATCAATTGAGTCAAATACATATAAAATAAAAATCATTGTTTTTGACCTTTTTTGCCATCAGAATCGAATAAAGAAGGAAATTATTCTTCTTTTGGTCTGTATATAACTCTTTTCAATTTCATATCTGGGAAGAATAAGACACTTGAACTTGTTTTTTTTTAAGAATCAAAGTTCTCTTTATTATTTTTCTTTGAAATATCAATTCTTCTAACCATTCTACTAACCTAATTTTCTGTTTTGGGTAAATTTTTGTTTCTTCTCTAGACCATCTCCATAAACTAGCCTAAAAACTGAGGCTTCATATGATCTTCTTCTTTTATCCCTAAAGCTAGTTTTATTTATTTGCGACTAACTGGCCATCCTTTACTGAAAATGGCATTTCCAAAAATTTAGACTAGTGCTGTTCTGTTACTTTGAATAAGGAGATGCTTTTATCTCCTTCTTCTTTTTTGATTAGCTTTCTTCTTTTTAAAATAGGCAGGAATTTTATTCTTTTTAGAAACTTAAGAAAATCCATTCTTTTCTAACTTTAAACCTTACAATTTGTTGTGGTTTAAAATCTATCTTATAAATGATTCTCTTCTTGCTTTAGAAAGAATCCAATGAGGACTTTTACTACGAAAAGCCTTAATTTTGGCTTTTCTATTTTTTTGAGCTACAGGTTTAGCTTTTATTTAGGATGGGAGAGATATTGATTTTTTTATAACAACATGTGCTGGTCTATAAAAATGTCTAAACTTGATCCTCTGGAGCCTGCCACCTATCATCACTCTCGGACGACACGAAGATATTAGCTTTGATCCATATTTATTTGGAAGATAAAAGGTTCTAAATTTTTGTGAAGGAAAGATTGAATTTATCCTTTTTAAGATAGAGTTTGCGTAAATAGCTCCTATCTTCTTGTAATTTCTCATTTCAGTTCTCTTCATGGAGCTTTCAGAGGGTAGCTTGATCCCCTTCTGCAGAGCATAGACTAAAAAATGGAGACGATGTAGAGGATATGTGCTCAAGTCAATATCTTTAAGTAAATCAAGTTTGAGACTTATATCCTTTTAATATTAGTCTATTTAAGTCTATGTTTAGCTCGAATTCATATAATTTATAATGTTTCCATTTTTAATTCACTTAAATCTCTTTGATAATATTTCTGAGCATTTCTTATAAAATCTCTTGTATTTGAAAAAAGCTTGATAAAATTCAAAAACTAAGATTATTTTATAGTCAATTGACATTCAATTAAACTGTCATCTTTAACAGAATTTTTTGTATTTAATTGATAATAATCATTTCATTCTAATTTCAACACCTAATATTCAATTGACAGCTCACGATTTTTTATACGTGATGCCCACTCCACTATCGACATTTTTAGCTAATTATCTTTTTGAGGACTAAGAATCATACTTCTCCGACCTTACAGATAGCTTTTATGTCTCTTTATCAAACTTTGAGATTTAGGGCTTTGAGGAGTTTTTAGGGGAAGTTTGCCTGATCTGTTAGACATACCTGATTTGCTCACCTCATCCAAGTTTATTAGTAATTTTATACGTTTTGCATCAACTCTTTCTAATTTCCCTAGCATCTGAGAAATACTCTGAAAAGTATCATCACTTCCACATTGAAATGTGTACTCTCGCAAGTGATCTACTCGGATGAGTTATACTGCACAATCTTAGTATGCAGATTCTTCTTCATCATCTCCCATAATGCTTTCTGTTTATATGATGTTCTGATTGCCTGTCCTTCCAAGCAAGTCAAGAGTAAATCTAGGCTTTGTCCACTAACCCGATGGGGCTAATTTATTCTAGATATCCTCATCTGCCTGTAAGACTTACTCTGTCTACTAAGATTAGTTTATAATACTGTCATTTCGAGATTAATCTACTTTTTATTCAATTTTTTTTAGTTGGACAGACTGAAACACACTCTTCATCTTGGTTTAAGTAAGAATTGAAGGTTAAATATTCATACTTTCAGTTTTCTTAAGATTTCTCCTTAGAGAATCGTAATCTTAACGTGTGATTTTAGGAACTCCTTCACTCTCCCAAGAAAAACTCTCTTTTGAAAAAGTGTATGTTTTTCTATCATTACTAAAATTAATGCTGGCATTCACATTAGCTGAAATGAGAACGTCTTTAGCAAAAAGATAGGAAGCTATAGTTCTATCATTTTCAAGTTCAACACCTAAAAATGAAAGAGTGAGATCTTATTCATCTTTGAGACCTAAATCCTCGCATATGATATGCTTTAGTTAAGAGATTTTGTTATCTTATTTTACCTGGTATTCAAATAATCGACCTTCCAGAATCAACTTAAGATTCAGCGATTATCGTATCTCCTCCTATAGAAATTACGGTTATAAAATATGAATGATTGTATTATTTTGAATACCTAGGTCCTAGACTGAACCTCCTTCTTGCTCGTTTAGTTTGATTCCTCGGACGTATGCTTAGAACTATGCATTATGATTTTCTTGGTATTTTATGACTTACATTTGTTTTAATGAAATTGCAGTACTTCTCTGATATCTGTCATTAGTCTATTGACCGTGGTTTTATGTTCGATTTATAGCTTCTGACCCTTGCCATTCGTCTTTCTAAGAAACACTGTTATCATATCAATAATAATGCAATATAAGACTAAATGGTATTGGAAAATATGATAAAAGAATGAAAGAAATTAAAGAGATAAATGTTGTAGTTCAAAAATCATTCATATTGGAACAAAAAAGTCTTAATATTCTTTTTAATAAGTTATGATTAATGCATATTAGGGAGCAGATTGACTCAGAATTCATATTTTCAGATCCAGTAGTCCATTTGTTATGTCAACTTCTTTTCATAATTCTTTATTATACTTTATTTGATTGCTAACTCATGCCTAGTTTACTAAATGATTTAGCTTAGCTATGAGATGATTGAAGAGTATAAACAAAAAAATCAAGAAAAATAAAGTCTAATTGATCAAATTGTAGTAAATTCCAGGTTATGATTGACAATTTTGCCCAAAGCCACTGATTAGTTCATCTCTTATCCATTAGTCGATGTTTAAATTGAGGGATACACACTTATTATTTTTTTAATGATTTCATCGAAATTTGCATTAATTGCCTGAAGATCTCTCCTTATAACATAAAAAGGTCCTATTTATTTGACCTAACTCTTCGGAGCTGAAGAAGACCAACTTTCTAATTTGTTTACTTTGCTTTTTAGTCTTGCGATTTCTGAGAGAATATCGCGTGACAAAATAGCTGCCATATCTTCGTTAGGAAGAGTGTATTTATGGGGAAGAATGCTATTTTTGAGTTGTATTTTTTCTTAGCTGTTACAGTTTTTGAGAGTTGGTTTTCCCTGTTCAACTTTTGATTTGATGATGCTCCTTTACAGTCTTTTCCTATTAACTGCGGCTTCTGTGGTTATGTTTGTCATAAAAAGATAGTCTCTTAGTTTCATCTTCTCTACCTTAGATGAAGGACGCTCTATTTCGTTTATCTTAATGACATGAATATCTTCAAATGTGGGCGTTTAAAATTGGAACTGTTTGGTAGTTATAATTTCTGCAGATTTACATGATTTTAATTATTTGGGTTATATCTGCTCGCAAATTGATGTTTTTTTTTTACTGACGGCATTTGTGCTATCCTTAGCCAGTTAAGAGAATTTGATCTGCACTAAAGGACTACTCGTCTTTTAGTGAGCGTTAAGCATACCACTTGTATTTTTCTTTTAATTTTTAAAAAACTAATGCGATTGAGTGATTGAGATTTCTTTACTTTAAAACAAATTGCTCTCCTTTTTTGCGTAATTCACATTTTATTTGCTCACTGTTATAGAAGAAATGAGTCCATTTTGTTTGTTTTCATGAGTATTTTAGGTCAAAGAGGCATCATCACTTTTCTTGTAGGTGGTAGAATGGCTGTCTTTGAGTTAACTCGCTTAGAATTTCTAGAATCTTGGGGTACTTCGAATGCTGGTGGTTGGTCGAGTTCCTAACAAATTGTTTTTACTATAGACTACAGGATTTTTTTATCTAAAATTAGATATGGTAGGGGATATTTGATTTTGGTTAATAGAGGTCTTCATTTTTTGCTCAAAGTTAATGAAAATATTTAAATCTTAATAAAAATTATAATGCTAAACACTGAACAGTTTGTTTTAACTGATTTTTAAACTGAGCATAGAAGCGTTTAAAAGTCAAAAAGTAAATGGTCGGTGTTAAAGTTATTAATATATTTTTTTAAAGTTCACAAGATTTATTTAAACCATTCTTCATCTAAATCAGTCAGCCCAAGAGTTTTACGAATTCAAAAATATCATTTTCGTGTCAACTAAGCCAAGAATAATCTTCATGTAGTATAAAAATTTGTCAAAAAACAACATATTAGTTCATATTCCTATGGGGTCTGAACATCATATTCAAAAGCTAAAGGTACATTTTGTTATTTTTGGTATGGATATCAATTTTTAAAGTGCTTTAATAGGGAATAAAATAATCATTATAATGAAACATTCAATAATAAGCAGTGATAGTAAAATTTTATTTAATTTTTTCTAGTACTCAAATTTAGTCTGTATCTTCCTTATACTTTAGCAATTGCTTTTTCAATAAATAAAAAAAAGACTATAAATATTGAAGATTTAACTTTGTTAATGTATTTATACTTAATCTTAAAGCTAAAATTGACAGAGTGCAAATATGAAAGTTGAATTGATTAGCTATCAGGAACGTTGGGTCAAAACTACACTTTTGAAAGTATGCATACTTATTAAAATTTCGGAATACTTTCATTTTTCTACTCCAGTTATGCTTGCATCAGAATTTATAGCAAGTAGGGCCACCGTGAGCTGATTACGATTGTAAGATATCCTTTTGACCTATTCAATTCAAATATTAAAATTAAAACAAGTTATTAAATGAGAGTTAAACATAATTACATAAGATTTTAACATGTGGAATAATTCGACAGCCATGATGTACCAATTCTTCCCATTTGCGCCCTTTAGAAACACTGATTTCGTCCCTCCTTACCCAATTACATCGACCTTTTGTTAAGTCTCTCTCCCCCAAGTTATTAGTCTTGACAAATCCCAAATCAGCTTTGAAACGGCATTTAGAGAAGCTATCTAAATTAATGATGAGATTCCAAATTAGTAGCCTCGATGCAGGAAGGCTAAGAAGCAGGCCAAATGGAGGATTATCAACCGGAAAGTATCGAATACCTTATTTAGGATAAGTAAGATAACTTTGAAAAGAAAAAACAAAAAAAAGACCGTAATTTACCTTCTAATATCTGCCGTTTCTTTGTGAACTTCCTCTACCAGCATCCCAATCTATAGCTCATATTATTTTCCTCCTAGTTGAAGACTTCGTAAAAAATCAAAAGCTGCATCAATCAAGTTAGGGAGCATATTAAGGAAGGTCAAACATATGTGAGACCTTGTTTAATTGAAGCAATGTGTAAGGGGAGGTTGCTAGGATAGGCCTAATCGGTAATATTTCGTTTGCTTTTCAAACGTTTTGTGAAGATAGAGCTCAAGATCATCATTTCGCTGATGAGAATATTGAAGAAACAGTAAAAGATATATTACTTGAAGCTGGCCAATAGGTTTTTGAAGCGTTTCATACCTAGAAATTGATATTTATGATATATACATTCCCTAATTGTTTTGGCTGTAATATTTTTCGTATTCATTTATAATATCTAATTATAAGTGCTTTAATTTGCGTTCAAACAGGAACAACAAAATATAAACCACCCTAAATTCATCAAATTGTCAACGAAAAGTTTCAAGTAGTTGTCATGTGCATAAAATGAGACTAATCTACTTGATATTTATGGCATAAAGGTCATGAATTTTTTATTTAATTTTAAGAAAGATAAGGGTAATTGAGTTCACCTTTTATCATAGTTCTTCGTTGGGAAATGATAAATTTATAGATAGTTTTTTGAGTTTATTTTTATTATTCATAAATTGTAATTAAGACTGCTTTAATTTTCTTTGCTCAACTTATATCTTATAGAATTTAAGCTGTCATACTTAGAATTATTTAAATCTAGAAGACTTTAGAATGAAAAGTAGAAACGTAGAAACTAACTATTCATCCCACCTTTTGGAGATGACTTTGGGAAAAAAATATGGAAGCATATTTACAAATATACCACCACTCTGAAGCAACTGAATCAATTGATATTGAGGAACAGTTTCTTGGATTTTATCCACAACTTCGGCAATTGAATATTACCTTTCTTTGATATCAGATATTGATATATAGTTAATCCTCTTTTACTTAACATTCAAAGCAAAAATAATAATAATAGATATTTTATTTTAAGGAATTTCTTGAAGATTCAATCATAAAAAATACTTGTATACTAAACTAATGAGGTTTTAGATGGAGAACTTTGAATGATTGTTTATAACGTTTTATAATATTTTTAGTTTAAATCAAATGAGAAGTAAGTTAGTTTAGATGAAGGTTAGAAAGAAACTGTCTTAGATATACTTGGACAGCAAAGAAATGTAGACCACTTCGATCGCCGACAAACAGACAAAGAACTCATCGAAATGATCAACACCAAGAACTAAGAACTTGCTATCTTACATCAAGTTAGTAATCCCCTTCTTATTCAGACACCCGCTTAGGCTATGAACTATCTTTGCTGCAAAAAAAATTAGGTATCGATCCTTTAGTTGTACTAAGATAGCTCTAAAAAATAGGAGAAGTGTCGGTAGCATTCCAACCTAATTTATAGCAACTTCAATGTCTTGACCATTTGTTTTTGGCATACGACTAAACGATTCTAAAGCAAAAGAAAATCGTATAAATTTTGAGATGTAGATTGCGATGTTGTATTCTCAACTTGAGGATGCTGAGAAAAAGGCTGAATCTTTAATCAGATAAAAGTAGTATCTTCTTGAAGAAAACAAGAATAAGTGCAAAAAGATACTTTAGATTTATCATAGAGGATATCCTTAAGAAAATTTAACTAGTGCTTACAGTAAATTTATAAATATTCAGTCAGATTGCTCAGATAGATGGACAGCTAAAAAAATATGCTCGTAAGAGAAGAAAGCTAGCATGTGCTCGATGCTTATAAGGATCTTGAAAATAAATTCTTTGAAATTGAGCAGTAGCTTGAAGAGCAATCAACCAATGCCTCCAATTATTTCTAATCATATAAGAAACAGTCATAATAACTAAAGTAGGCTCTAATGAGCGTTGATAATCTATTAAAAGTTAAAGATTTTCTTTAAAAAACAGTCAACAAATTAGGTGAAGAAAATACAAACCTTTAGAATGCTAAAAATTAAATGGAAGCAAGATTAGGAAAACTATAAGCAGAAGTGAAGAGTCTTAGAAGCCAACTCTTTAATCAAAAGAAACTGAGCCGTTAAGAAAACGAGAGAGCACTCATTGAATTAGATTCAGTCAAGTCTTAATCATAAAATGCGACAAAACGTGAAAGATAAACTTTCAATAAAATGATGATAATTGAGAAATAATTCTAAACTGCCAAAGAAAATCTAAGATCTTTAAAAAGATAAAACTAAAAGCTAAAGTCAGATTTCTAACAAACTTTAAAGATGTGTGAGGCATACTAATCAAAAATAGCTAGTTTGACAAGAAAATAAGATAACATTCGAAACATGATCGATCAAGGTAAAGAAAAGTTGGAAACAGTTTTACTAGAAAGAGATAAAGCTTTACTAAAAGTTCAACAGTTTTAAAAGATTTTATAAAATATGGGATAGAGACACAGATAGTAGATCTCAAAGCAGAGAGAAAACTACTAAAAGATGTTATTCGAGATTCAAGAAAAGATGAAGATACTTTCTGACGAAAAAGAAGAATCAGAATCTATCTTTATGTAGAGCTAATTGAGTTATAAAAATCAAATTGAAAAGCTGAAAAGATAAAACAGCTTGCTTCATGAATAAAATGTCAAGTTTATAGAAAATATACATGTTAACACAGGTTCGTAAATAATCAGCAAGCTTAAAGAATACTAATCTAAAAATGATTCTTTGATTAAATTGCTTAATCAAAAGTAAAGAGCTTTGAAAGACTTAGAAAACAAACATGAAGAGACTACCCATTAGTTTTAGAGTTAAATTAGAAATGTTAACAGATTGTTCTAAAAATAAAAGGGTCTAACAACTCAATACATGAAATAGTTGACTCAAGAACGATCAAGAGTGAATATACTAGTTAATGAAAAAGAATGTCTTGAGAATGAAATAAAAAAGTTGAAAAAGAACTACGAGTTTAGAAATGTGCAATTGAATGATGAGAGATAGTATCGTATAAATGAGTTGTAAACAAAATTGACGGAAGCTGTAAAGAAATAAAAAGAGACAAGACAAAAAGCGATTGACATGTTGCAGAAGTATGATGAAGCTGAATAAAGACTAAAGAATTAGTATTAGAAGAGGATAGTTGAAGTTTAAACATAAAATGAAAAACTTAAAAAGAAGCTAAACAAACTAAGACAGTGATTAAGTATTTTTTATTAAACTTATCTAACAAATAGTCTGAAACTAATAATAAATATTGTAGAGTTGCATGTCTTGAGATGATGCAGAGTTTTTCATAATTTGTTATTGAATAATATCATGTAGTTGATAGTTTAACTTTTTTAGCTCGCAACTAGGCCAGTTTATTTGAAAAATAACTATGTTAAAGGAAAAGTACTATTATTTTTGTGATTTAGTCAATGGTAACAGGTTTTTAACTTTTTACTGGATTTAACTAAAAGTCAAAGGAATAGCTTCTTTTTTTGGTTTTTATGTAGGCTTGACATTCGCAGTCTACTTTTACTGGATTTAACTAAAAGTCAAAGGAATAGCTTCTTTATTTGGTTTTTATGTAGGCTTGACATTCGCAGTCTACTTTTACTTTTGGGCTGGCTTTAAAGGTTTACTTTATTGTTTCGAAGTCTTTTGATTATAAAGGGGCTGGTCTTTTTTTATTTGAATAGCAACATTTTCAGTTACTGGTTTACTTTGGAAAGTTTGTTGTTCGTTTTATCTTTTCTTTTTATCGGCTAAAATATCTAAAATATCTAAATATACAAAGAAATACTATGTTTATCGATAATCGGAGAAGGGGAATTGCAGTGATCTCCTTCTTTATTATATCTGATGACTTCTTCCTCAATTTTTAAAGTGATTGGCTCTCGAGTGGGCTGTTATTTCGTTGTAGATAACGTATAAGCTGTCTAAAGTTTATCATAATTAATCTCTGATACTTCATGGCACTTATCATCAAATCTTAATCTTCTGAAAGAGAAAGTTCGAATCTAAAGAGGTCTTAGAGTGATATTCTCTCTAAAAACTTTGTTGAAGATATTGTTTTCTTATGTGAGATTTATAACATTGTGCCAATTCCATTTGTCGTTTATAAATTTACTGTAAGGCATATTACCACCTAAATTGGTCTCCTAAATCTCATCAAAAGTGACAGGTCTAGCGTAATAAGTGGTCAGAATTGGAGAAGTCTTTCCTGCATATAAACCAATAGTAATCGATTATTTATCATGAAGGTTATGAACTCTGACAATAGTAGTACTATCGTTAAAGGGCCTAATTGTAAATTTCAAGTTGTCAATATTACTGACCTAATTCCATTAGTTTCTCTTATGTTAGTCAACTTAGTTGTCTTCTACTCTTTCGTTCGGACTTAATGCATTGCCTTGAATAAATAAAAATTGATCGTATTGTCTTTGTATCCTTCTCTCATTGTAGTTTTTATTTTGGACTGTAATGGTATGTGTATACTTTTGATACTAGCTACGATGGGCAGTTTAATAAACCCATTTTCCATCATCCTATGTCAAACGATCAAAGTTGATCCAGAGTGTACCAGGCCTGTAGGCAGTTACTCCTTGTGGTCTGTCTAAATTGACTGAAACTTTATCTTTTTAATCCTAAATGTAAGCAAAGGTAGTGGCAGGATAACTATTGCCGTTGAGATCATCAAATTTCTATTTGCTGAAGAAAGCTTGGTAGTCTTAATGTTTAAAAAGTTATCTTGTAACAGTTAACCACCCATTAGAATCGGTTACAAACTGTTTTTTATTTTAAATGGGGGTGATGACCTCAAAATAAAGATCTGAGAGATGATAGCCTTCAGCTGCAGTTATAGTTTCCACTTTAAATTGATTTTTATACTATTTTGAGATAGTTATAAGAGTCTTCATTTTGTATCTGCTCCATTCAATTAAAAAGAAGGTGTTTTTGTCGCTTGAAAGAGTTGATACTTTTTTGATACTTGAAAAATCTTTGATGTCATTTGGATCGTTTCCTAAAGCATATTTTCCAGGTCTAATATGGAATTGTCTTGCTCCTTATGTACCATATCTTGTTAAATGGTCATATTGCCTTGGAGTTCCTCTTGCAGTCACTCTTTTATATCCTATGGAGTAAGGAGAACCCTTAACTTTGATGGTAAAATGTGTGGAGTTAAAGCTATATTCTTATTAGGGGTTGAATTTAGTTAATTTATTAATTTTTTGGCTGAATGACTCTATCTATTTGAGGCGAATAGATGTGAAGGTATAGATGGGCTTATAAATATATAATCTGCAAGGACAATTATCTTCGTAGCAGAAGCAGTTGACGTCGTATTAGCAATCAGGTTAGTAATACTTTCCAGCAGGTATTTCTATAATGACAGGATCTCTTACAGGACTTCCATCTGTGCTGATAATTTTGAGATAAACATCACCTATATGATGTTCGGGGACTCTACATGTTCTACCGAGATGGCAGTCGAATATCGGTGCTGATGTTCCAATAGGAAATTCTGACTCAAAGATATCCCTAACTAATCCTTTATTTATTTTTTAGAATAATCCTTCGTTTGTAAGTTATAATTTGTCCATTATTATATACTTACTTGTACCTGAGATACCATCATGATGCTGTAAATAACTTACCTGCTAGGCAAGTTATTCTAACTCTTGATAATAGTTCTTGTTTTTGTCTGTATTTGGATCATTTAGATATGTATTTACAAATAATTTGCGTACTCCGTGTAGGAAGCGCGAATTGTCTC
>Ga0194117_10004703_pt1 | contig 12843 bp, 9 predicted proteins | sample TA2MahsurfametaG_FD_160579 | JGI IMG/M metagenome (GOLD analysis project Ga0194117, IMG submission 160579) | Freshwater microbial communities from Lake Tanganyika, Tanzania - TA2015009 Mahale N1 surface | ecosystem: Environmental > Aquatic > Freshwater > Lake | place: Tanzania: Lake Tanganyika...
CAAATGAGTCGGCTGTATATAGTTACAAGTTGCAAATAAAAGCTTGAATTTATAGTGGTTCTTTTAAATATTAATTATCAGCATGTGGTCTGAGCTGTTGAACGAGTCGCGTTCTCAGAGGAAATTCGGAAACAGATCTCTTGTTATTTTGGGAGCTAAACACTCCGGAAAAAGATCTTTGGTTGATTCTCTCTTTGATATCGCCAAGACCACCCTCCACAGTAAGAGGCAGGCAGGGGACAACAAAATGAGATTACGGGGTACCACAACTGCGATCGACTATGCATATCTTAACGTCACTGACATGCATGATCCAGATAATAGTAATTTTCTTCTAAAGAAGAAACTCATGCCAAACTCTAAATCTACATGGTGGAGTAGGTCGAACCTGCTTCTATCTACCATGAGCTAGCAAACCCAACTCTTATCAAAAATAGTGTTTTCGTCATTATGCTTGATTTTACTAACCCTTGGAACTTTATAGTCGAACTTGAGAAGTGGATAAAATTTATCTACTAGCTCCAAAAAATGGCACAAATGCCCATTAGTGACCTCGAAGAGATGTCAAGCAATTGTAAATATTGTATTATATAGTGATAAACTACTATAAAAAGTTTAGGGAACCTGAATTTGATGAGAATGGGAAGCTCAAGTAAGATATCTATAACATAGGGCGCGAATGAATTTCGATCAACAAGATTAATAACAACTAAGTTTGCCTCTACCCGAAGGAGTTCTAACTAACAATATCAGAGTACCTTTGGTGATTTGTGTTAACAAGTGTGATCTGCAGAGCCAAGTGCTTAGAGAGTAGTCAACCAACAAAATTTTGCTCATTTTGTACCATCTCAGAAACTTCTGTGTTCAATGTAGATATAGATCGATTTAGATGGTACATCTCTTATTTATACTTCCATCAGAAACAATTCTAATCTTGGACTGTTCTATGAGTACGTTTTGCATCGAGCATACCAGTTTCCATTTAGGTTTAGACCTGAAGTAGTCAACTAAGAAGCGATATTTATTCCTTTTGGATATGACAAACCTTCTCTCATCAATGATTCAGTTGTCAAGATAGATATTAGCAAACCTTATAATGAAGTCATACCACAGCCAGTCGCTAAGAAACAAATTAGATAAGAAGTTCTTGTTGAAGAGGACTCTAAATTTTTTGAAAAATACATTAATCAAAGCCAAGCTCCAACATCAACAGCTGCATCAAGTCAGCCTAGCGAAAGAGAACCAGTTCAACAACCTTATGAAAGAAAGAAGGAAGAAGTAACTGACTTCTTTAAAAATTTGCTGACTGGTGGCGCAAGTACAAGAAGAGAAACAACTCTAGGCACCAGAACAATATCAGATCAAAGCCAAAGAATATTGAATGCTGAGAAAGAGTTGTTAAAACATACGACTCAAGTCTTGTAGAAAAAAAATTTGGAGACTTAGTGATAGTGAATGTTATATAGTAAGTAAAAGAATTTAGTTAATGATATATAGCAAGAATATCAAAAATGGTTATTCAGTCTCTCCTCCGACCGTATCTTACTCTTTCGATGATTTCGATGACCTAGCTCGAAGTCAAAGGTCTCTATCTCTGAAATTATCTAAGAATTAACTATCTTTTTTATGGATCACTCACTGTTTTTATAATGATTCTTTGAAATTTTTCAAAACTGATTAAGCTTCCTTTCTCAGGTAATCTTTGTATTTATCTTACGATATCATCAATTCTTGTCATGTGAACTCTGTATTAATAATCCAGCAGCTGATTAATGAATTTACGGCAGGAGACACGGTCAGTTTATTTTTGCTCTTGTGAGGTTACAATTTCACAAATGATTCTTTGGAGGGTGTGAACCTCTCTATACTTATAAATGTTAGTCAAAATGGCCTCAACATCGTCTTCGGTGAGACCGAAGTCACTCTTTTCTTAGTTTGCACGTACATCAAAAAAGCGGTCAAGTTCGCTTATTGGTCTTCCATATTTTTAGTTGATATATCTTTTGACACATTTGTTAACTTTCTCTAAAAAGATGCGTTACTCAATAATATAAGCCTCGTCACACTCCTCTTCTAGAATTGATTGGAAAAGTACAAAAATATGTTTTTACTGCGACCTAGCGAGAAAACAAACAGTCTAGCGAAAATCTGCTTAGTTTTGTTCAGCTAGAGGCTTACCATATTTCAAAGTGAAGTAGGTGCTCAAGTATTGAGATAGAGATGTTCTTCTCTAGTTGATAGACTCATGTTTTCTTTTGGATTAGATAATCTCAATAATCTAATCTTCGATGGATCGGATAGATCGTCCCGTATTTTTTTTCCGAGGACTGCCTTTATCAGTACTTGTTGACTTATACTGATTAGTGGATGTTTTAGAGAAATAGTTTACTTTTTGTTTGGCATTTGTGATTAGTTTGGAATACAGTTTTGAGTTTTAATCCTGTATTTCTTTAACTCTTTACTCAAGATCCTGCATGTGTTCTCTTTTGACTGTCAACTCTCGTCTCAAATTGGCTATGATTTTATCTTTCTCTCCGTCAATGAATGCAGATTTTGATGTCCTTTCCTGATGGATCAAATTTTCTAAACCTATAGTGTAACTATGGAATTGCTAGAGCAAATAACAGAACGCAGATTTGAGTTAGCTATGTTGTTTGGGTACAACTCCTACAGCTTTGTCCCATACAAAAAAAGATAACGCAATTTTGCACTTCAACATCGAGCATTCCTTCATAATAGCATCCTCACTATAAATTGCTAAATACTGTGATAATTGCGAAAATTGATCATGCAATACTTGTGAAAATTACTTTGTAAGCGATCCTTGTCTTTCGATTATTGCCAACTTGCTAAGTATGTCTACTTGTTTCGAAAGTTCAAGAAGATACGGTGGGGAGATTTCTGTACTTTTGTGTTGCAGTAAATCCATCGGTTGGTTGTGATTGTTATAATTGATATGATAAAAACGGAGATAATAAGACTGATGACTTGGAGGCGGCAGTGTCCCCTCATTTTTCCTTATGGGTAGAATATGCACACACGTAGCAAGATCATCGATAGTGCCCTTACTCTTCAGCGTTATAATCATTGAAGTGCCCACCATTGCACTCATTTACCACCTTATTTGGCAGTCTTTGTTATCTATTCTTCTACCAGTCCTTTTGGTCATTATTGATATTGCCACTCTCATCATCCTCTTCATATGCGTCTACACTGATCCTGGAATTTTACCTCAAATCCTCAACAATTATGAAGGGAATGAGTAGTTACTTAATTTGCCTGCAGTAAACCATCAGATGAGGGGAGATCACTGTTTTCTGAGTGTCGGTGTGTGGGGCTTGTCTACTCTTCAAAAATATTGTGTTTAGTGTCATATTTATAGACCTACTCGGACTATACACTGCAAATCATGTAATCATTGTGTGGAGTGTTATGACCACCACTGTCCTTGGTTGGGAGTCTGCATAGGCAAACATAACTACAGATATTTTGTGGGCTTTATTGCATTGATCAATCTACAAGTTCTGTTTATGATAAGTTGCTGTTTGGCAGTCATAATAATAAGTTCACAGCAAGGCAAAGCTTTCCTCGATTTTTTATTAGAAGTAATTGTAGGGTCTTTTTGCTTGGGATTTGGACTTGCTCTAGCTAAATTGCTCATTTATCACTTTGGATTGATGAAAAAAGGACTTACAACAAATGAAGACTTAAAAGATACTTACAAACCTGTTGAGAGTAAGGTCCCCTTCAAACGTTGCACACCTGGCCATCCTCCATTAATCGACATGAAAGGGAAATTATTCAAAAACAACGATCACTAGATGAGTTTGTAGTCAGATCTTCGGTACTCAAGCCATGTGGCAAACAAAGGAAAAAGATATTCAACATTGGTATCTGATCGGCAAAGCGTGTTGAACGCGCTAGTGTAGAATGACCTATGATGAAAGATTTGTATTGGCTTATAGTTATAAATTTAAATGAGGATGGCTTTCAGTTTTAAAATGTTTGGGGAAGGGTGTGGTTTGTTTTGAGGCTTATGGATTTATAGCGGATGCTTAAGTAGTAAAGAGAGCGGTCATAATACTGTTTGGATTGTTATATAGCACATAGAAGAGAGAACAATGAGCTAAACTGCTACTAGAAAAGGAACACGTGAAAAGAGACCTTCTCGTTTTCACATCTATGAGGTATATCTTACTTTTCCTAGGACACAGACTTCAATACTTTCACTGGACAAAAAACCTATGATCAGAAGGTAACCCCATCTACAAGCAAGGAAAAGGCAACTTCAGCCCAGGAAATCAACCAAATAGCCAAACTCTTCTGTAAGTTCCTAATTTCTACTAATACACGTAATTCAAGGCCTGACTTAGGATATCAAGAGCTCAATGAGGCGCAACAGAACGAGCTAATGGCGGAGCTACCTGAGTTATCCAAAGAGATGGACAGTTTCGGCCTGACAGGAAATAAAAAGAACGAAGGTCGTTCTGGTCGTTAGGGTGCAAGTGATCCCAAGAATCAGCGGAGTCGTGAGTTGGGGTAGTTAACTAACAAAGAGCAAAGGGGAACGATCAAGGAAAGTAAAACTCGTGTTTCAAAAAATGGCAAAACGGCTAGCAACTTAGCTTCCTGTTTGTAGACAGATCTCAGCTACCACCATGCACTCAATTAACATGTCAAGAGTACTTATCCTAATATCAACGCCCTCTCAGCAGATATGCTAAGACAACTATCGATCCCCACTGACGTGCTTCAAAAGCAAGCTGGCTCGCGATCAAAGTCCAAAGAAGAGAAAAAGGGCAACAAGACATCAAAAGATGAAAACAAGCCATTCAAAAGGCAATCGTATCACATTGCCATAGCTTACCATATCCATCTCAAGCAGGTCAAAACAACCAAGCCTCCAGAATACGTGGACCCAACCTACGCAGCTCGCAAATTACGATAGCAGGCTCAGAGATAAGCTCAGGGAGGTTGAAATAGTAATTTTTTGATAGTGCAGTTATTTTAAGTTACAATAATAGACTTATAGTTATAGTTAATGAGACATTGATTCTGGCGGAGCCAACAAATGAATATTTGAGTTATAGGCGCTAAGTTGTATTTATTAAGTTTTAGAAGAGAGTTTATATATTTATTGATGAGTAATAGTAACCAACCTATGTCAAGCAACCAGTGGGGATCGCCAACCTCTTGGGACAAAACTCCTGCATAATTTCAACAACAAATTAAATAATAAAAAGCTAGATAAAGAAGGGAACAAAGGTAGCTCAAAAAAAATTGGGGATAGCCCAGCATCTGGAATAAATAATACAAAAGTATAAATCAAACTCAGAATAGTATAGGTCAGTGGGGCAATCCTTTTGGATGGCTGGAATCAATGGGAAAAACAAATTCTAACATTATTTAATAACAGCTCGTCAAGTAATCGGGATTTAACAGCAATATCCAAAATCAAAAAGGTTGGTCAAACAATCAGAATCAGTGTTGGCCCTCTCAAAACAGCAATCTAGTACAAAGAACTTCTAATAATTCAGGATGGGGAGCTTTCAAGTCTAATCTTAACCAGATAGAAGAGGCAAAATTAAAAGGAGATCAGTTCTTCCAGTATTTGAAATAAAAGGAGATAGATGATGAGGTTATCTGTATGTTAGCAAATGAGGGCATTAACTCATTACAAATACTGCGTGCTTGTACTCAATAGGCTTTGGCAGTCAAAGGAATCAAACTCAGTGAGGTCATAAAATTGAAGAGTATCTGATATTTGATTTGTCCAATTCATTTCGTTATGTAGTATGATAATTAAAGTGAAAAGTAAATAGCATTTGAGATAAATATCAATTAGGACTAAAAATAGCCTTTCTGGTCTTTCTGTCGTATGCTTTGGCTGTCTCTCTTCTCTTTAATATTTCTGCCTTTTTATCTACTTTTTCTTTCTTTGGCCTTATCTGTCTATCTCTTTCCCTTTTATCGCATAAAATTGGAGCTGTAAACTGTTTAACATCCACATCAAAACACACACCACCTCTATTTTTGAATATTTCTTTTTTGGATAGATTTTACCTGACTGCTTTGTTTTTGGGTTCCAAATAGTTTTTTTGCTGAACTTGCTCTCTTCTCTATGTATCGGAAGAGGAAGAACTGGAATATGATTTGATATAGATGGGAGGCTGATTTTTTATTCGTGAGTTAAATGTCATCACATTTTCAGTGTGTCCATTATTTTATATAATGATACTCTAGTTTTGTCTTGAAGATTAGTATTACTCTTCTTCATTTTCTACAAATTTGGCTCCTTTTGTCTGAGTTTCTCTCAATTAGGGTCTTCGTTTTGATTTTTATGAACTTATTTTTTACTTTGAGCTTCGTTTTGAAGAGTCATCTACTATTTTAGGAGAGGGGATGGCTTTGATTATCACTTCCTACTCACTTGAACTTGAGCTGCTTTCTTTTTCATTTCTTATGTTTTTCTTCTAACTAGTTGGCTTTTTTTATGATGAAGCTTATTTGTTAGACTTCAAATCTTTCAAGACTTCGTCTAGTCTTTCAATTTTGTTGCGAATATTTCCGATATTTTACTGCAATTTTTATTTACTTGAACTCTGCTTTTCCTCATAACTGGCAATCTTTTGCTTTATTTTTTCATAGTACTCCTCTGCCTCTGCCTTACCATGCAGATACGAGCTGATTTTATTTCTGATACTTCTCTCAGGTAGGGGAGGTTTAGCAGGTGTTGGTTTAGGAGGGAGTGTCGTTATGATGTTTTTCGGTGACTTCTCTTCAAACTTATATGGACTAAACTCGTCTTCATTATTGCCTCCTCTGATTTTAAAATAGGAGAATTCGGAAGGTTCGTCTTGGAAGTGTATATTTTTATTGGAGTAACTTCGAATGAAGCCTATCTGCCGACGCTATGTCATATATAATATTTAAATAAATCACTTGACTTCTATCCTTTTCTGTACCTACAGTATCATGTCAGCTATTGTTTTTCTGACCTCCGTTTCTATTTTGATCCTTTCGATAGCGGTATTTCTGGAGGCTTACGCAGAACTATTGCATCTTTTTTGTATGTACTTCATGAATTCGTTCAGTTAGGGTAGTTTCATCATTGCTCTAAGTACATACAATTGTACTCGTAGATTTAGTTTCTTTCGATCTAGGTTCTATCCTAGTCAAAAAGAACATCTAAGTATTTTTTTATGTCTTTGAAATCTAATCGTACGTTTATTTCAACATTTTTTTACCCTTTCACTATCAAAATTTTGGGCAGAGCACGATGGAAAGTATCTAGGAAGAAGAAAAATTCATTTCTATTGATTTTGCCTGAGTTCTAAAACCCAAAGATATCAACTATTGTCTTGAGGTAGGTTTCATAAGAGCCTTTAGAGAGGGCTAAACAAGAGGCATACAGTTCAGATGCATCAATTCTGTCTCAATTATACAAAAAGTACTAAAGCCGCGAGTATCAAATGTTTTGAAAACTGTACGAAGCAATGGTTTATTTTTGGATATGGGCTACATGGTGTCAACATTCGGAAAGAAAAATGGCAGAGGAGATGATTTGTTTTTGCTGAGCTTATTTATCACTTGCTTGAAAGTTTCAAGATACCCTTTGTTATCATCTTCTTACATCCACCACATAAACTCGTCAAAGGTTAGACGACAGATTGTGTTTCATTGAGTTTTTTGAAGAATCTGTCAATGAAGTAACTGCTCTGCTTGGTTTTGAGCATCTACTTGAACTCCATCGTATGTGCGGTAGTGAGTTACTATTATTATAAGTTTACTAAAAATGATCATTTCTTAAGATTTTTTATTAGATTTAAAGCCTTGGTGGTACGTTCTTTTGCCTATCTAATTCTTTACTCTAGCATTCGATTTTGTGAGGTGCTGTTGTCACTTTTCTTTCTTTACTTCATGGAGTGTGGGGAGAAGAGAAGGGGAGGGTCGAGAATTTACTGGTTTGAGAATTTGGTTTCAATGGTTTCTTTCTTGTTTGGATCTTCATATTTTTCTGGGTCTTGAGAAAGTTTGTCCTACTACATCTTATCTTTGGATCTTTTGGCGAAGTACTAGAAGATTTCTTCCTCGTTATTTGACCTGCCTGTGAACAGATGAGTAGGATTTTACCCCAAATCATACTCTCTGACTGTGGTTATTTTCACTTTGTATGAATCTTTCCTTTTCCTCCTCGGATCCAAATTCTGCTTCTGCTCTACTTCGATTTTTATAGACTTGGCTTTGGAATAGCTACGCTAGGGTTCTTATTATCGATCGTTATGATTATTGTGATGAAACCTTGATTATTCGGATGGATTGCCGAATTGAAAACTATATTTGTGAGATTTTTTGGATTTGTTATCTTATTGTTTATCGAAGTTTTTGAAGAGATTGGAGTTGCTGTTCAATTAAAAATGGCCACTGCTCATTTTACGAGGCCTGAAAGACTGAGAATTATTGAATTTTCTAGTTTATCTCAAGGAATGAACTTGGCTCGTATCTTCACGCGAGTTGTTCATATTTTAGCTGGGCTCATAGGTCCTTTGAGAATTGTTCTGTATGTTGTTCTCGATGAGCGAATAGATATTCTGCAGTTCTTTGAGTATTTTTTATTTGTTTTGATTGTAGGCGATAATGAGTTGTATTTCTGGTTTGATGCCCATTTTTGATTTGGGGCTTATATACAACTTTAACTTTTAATCCTTACTAATGCCCAAGTGGTGCAGTGCAAGTTCAGTCTAGATTTTCATTTTTCCGAGGTAGCTAGTGAGAAGAGTGAGTTCAAAAATTATTTTTTTTTTGAAAAATTTTTTGTTCATTGACCAAATTTATGCGGACTATTACCTCCATTTACCTCTGAGATAAGATTCAAAACTATGGGGCACAAACTCATAGTGGTAGACTAGGGTCATGCCTCTCTCTTGTATGGATTCCATTTTGATGATGGAGGGATTATTGATGAGTTCGACTTTCTTCGTGAGTTCTTTTTTTTTCTATTGCAGTTATTCAACACTTTTAAAGTATTGAAGTTCTACAATTTTGGCTGGTTGGTGTATTGATTGGGCGAAAGGGTAACGATAATTCTATACTTGGAGTGCGGGTGTCGACATTGACTCTGTTATTAAATGTATAGCTTATTATGGATTAATAATTGGAGGTGTTAAAATATATTTTGGGCTATTAGTCATAGGTATTATAAGTATAAAATAAAGAAGAATAATATCAGCTCACAGATGGGCGTACAGGGTTAGGTTGTACAAAGATAGAGAACACGCGATCCCCACATAAAATAAGTAAATGCCGACCAAATAATAGAAGAAATCGTAGATACGAGGAATCTTGCGGTCATAACGTTGACTGAATGTCATTCCCAGCCAAATTATCAAACCTGATAACCAAAAGATGTTGCCACTTATGGAAGTGTTGAGGTTAGGCAGTATTGCAGTGGGTGCAATTGAGTAAGGATACAAAGGATTGTACATACCATAAAGGACAGTTGATGTTTTGGAGAAGATGTAGCTCATAAAACTTTTGGCGATAACTAGTTTACCTACACCTACGACAGGTATAAAACTGAGGCCATAACTTACATAATAGATGATGCCCCAACCAGGTAGAGCTGGTGGGTTAGCAACAACTCTCTACCATTTTCTGACAATATGATTCACAAAAACATTTCTAAAGATGAAGTAACCTAGAAGATAGTAGAATTAGACTTAGGTGTATCCAACTATCAAAATCATGCCTGCTCCATATCCAATTAGCATATAGTGAATAACTGAAAAGAGACCTTTTACATCATCTTCAACCTTTGTGCCAAGCCATAGGCAAAGCGAGTAGAGGATAAGATCGAAAGCTGGATAGGCATAAATGATCAGGAAGATAGTACTCATTGAGATAGTACTCATTGAGGAGAGATTAAGATAGTAAACATGGTAGAGACTAGGTAGCAAGAGTGAGTAAATTAGATACAAAGCAGCGATGATAAGTAAAGGGAACATAGTATTGCAAACTGCTTATTTGGTTCGATTCAACCCGTTGTTGCATATAATTGCCACGATCAAAGTCAATACGAAGTAACCAGCATAGTAAATCCAGTCATTATAAAAACTGCTAGCGAAGATCGTCAGTAATATGTCCAAAGCTAATAGGATCAATAATTCACCAAAGAAACATACGAATTTAAGCACTTTGTTTTATTGCTTCTCAATTAGATGGAATGCGTAGACCATTAGAGGACCTTTCCAGAGGAACCAAGAATAAACTAAAGACATTGCTACTCCTGCAGTATCGAAGGGACTGATAGTTGTAAAAAGAAGTGTGGAATCTGTGATATTGGTGTTGTCCGTGTTGGGACTTACTAAGCTTGTACTTTTATAATAATAGGAGGCTTGTCTCTGAAAGACGAAGTAGTCGATTGCCCACACTCCAATATAAATGGCCGTTGCCACTATGAACGCCACCCAGTGCAAAATGTATCCGGCCAAAGTTTGTTGTTCCTCTGTTTCTGATGAGATGTGTTTAGAGTCGACTTGTTTGTCGTTGTCATATCTGGGATCTTCCCTGTGTTGGTTATAATTCTGCATTTCAATTTCTTTGGTTTCTTTGGCTCGTGGCCTTTCTTCTAGGTAGCCGTTCGGTTGTATGGTTTATCCACGGTTAGCGTACATCTTTTAAAAATGAATTATAATTTCCCAATGAAACTAAGATCTTACAAAAGAGTGCGATTTTTCGTTTGGATGTGAGAATGGAAGTTTGTTATAATTCTGGTGGTTTTTTACAACTTTGGTCTGAATTATTGATTATATTAGTTGATGAGCAGACTCATTAGAAAAATACTTGTGGCCAATAGAGGAGAAATCGCGTGCAGAATCATACGTACTGCCAAGAGGTACACTCTATCTCACTTAGACTTGGGGTCTAGACTGTCGCCATCTACTCAGACATCGACAGACATTCCCAATTTGTGGATATGGCTGACAAGGCGTATCGAGTTGGAGGCAATCCTTCTTGTAAATCTGGCTTCATTTAGCTTAGTCCTATCTTAATAGAAATAAAATTTTAGAAATTGCTCAAGATTCACACTGCTAGGCACTCCATCCTGGATTCGGATTTTTGTCAGAAAATGCAGGATTTGCCCTAGAATGTGTTTCTAAAGGTGTTAAGTTCATAGGTCCACCTCCCTCAGCTATCACAGCCATGGGAAGCAAAAGTGAGTCCAAAAAAATTATGACTTCTGCTAACGTGCCCGTTGTGCCAGGCTATCATGGATAGGACCAAGCACCCTAGAAATTGTTCTAGGAGGCGAATAAAATGGAATACCCTGTGTTAATCAAAGCTGTTTCAGGTGGAGGTGGCAAAGGAATGAGAATCGTCAGAAGAAAGGAGGATTTTATGGAGGCTCTGGAGAGTTGCAAACGTGAAGCACTTAAAGCTTTTAGTGACGAACGTGTTTTAGTTGAAAAGTACATCACTAAACCTAGACATATCTAAATCCAAGTTTTCGGTGATCAACAAGGCAACTATGTGCATCTGTATGAAAGAGATTGTTCGATCCAACGTAGACATCAAAAAGTTGTTGAAGAAGCACCATCAAACATCACTGAAACTATCAGATCTTCAATCTGTCACTCTGCAGTTGAAGCAGCAAGAGCTGTAGGGTACTATAACGCAGGAACAGTTGAATTCATTTTTGATCTTGACTCAAACAAGCACTATTTCATGGAGATGAATACAAGATTGCAAGTTGAGCATCCCATTTCTGAGATGATTACAGGTTTGGACTTTGTTTAATGGCAGTTATTGGTAGCAAGTGGTTTCCCTTTACCTAAAAAGCAAAATTAAATTCAAAAGAAAGGTAATGCTATAGAAGTACGTATCTATGCTTAGGATCCTTTCAATAACTTTTTGCCAGGAAACGGCACATTGAAATATTTCAAGTAACCAAAGCCAAACACCGGAGTGCGTATTGAGACAGGTGTAAGATAAAAAGATACAATTTCGACCTTCTATGATCCTATGATCGCCAAGTTAATCACATATGGTAAAGACAGAACTGAAGCTATTGAGTTGATGCAAAAAGCATTGAGAGACTATAAATTGGTAGGATTCAATAACAATCTTAGATTTTTGAAGAGAGTGTTCGACAATGCTGTTTTCCAGCAAGGAGACTACGATACCGGATTTATCGAACAAAATATCAACACTTTGCTTCATAAAAGTGCAGAAGTCGATACCTTTGATTTAGTAACTGCAGTTGTGGCCAGAAGCGTAGATCATGCCCGAAAAATCAACCTACCAAAAGATTTAATCAACTTCCGCAATGTTAAGAACCAAAAGGAGTTACAGAAAGTAACAGTCCATGATACTTCTCTTAGCAAAGATTTACATTGGAATATCGAGGTGGAGAAGTTAGGAGCACATAGAGGAGTAGTCACTATCAATGGCAAGGCTTATAACTATCAAATTCAATCCTCCAACCAAAATCAACTCACTTTGGTAGTCAATGGTCAAATCAGGCACCAAGAATACTTTGTATAAAAAAATGTTGTGCATGTTTTCAACCATATTGGAGATCAACTTGGTTTTAGATTTGAATCTGATGAGATGAAGGCAGCAGAGGAAGGTCAAGGTATGGGTGACAAAGCTTTGCGTTCTCCGATGCCTGGTACAGTGACGAAAGTGAACCGTAAGGTGGGAGATATAGTGAAGAAGGGTGAGTCAATTTTGGCGATATAGGCAATGAAGATGTAGTTGGTGTTGAAAGCTGACTTCAATTGTAAAATAGTGAAGATCAACGTCAAGTAGAATGACTTTGTGTAAGCTGGGAGTATTATGGTG
>Ga0194117_10004707_pt1 | contig 12839 bp, 9 predicted proteins | sample TA2MahsurfametaG_FD_160579 | JGI IMG/M metagenome (GOLD analysis project Ga0194117, IMG submission 160579) | Freshwater microbial communities from Lake Tanganyika, Tanzania - TA2015009 Mahale N1 surface | ecosystem: Environmental > Aquatic > Freshwater > Lake | place: Tanzania: Lake Tanganyika...
CTTATTTTTATAGAGGTAGTTGATAAGAACATAGCAGGCCTAGTAACTAGCTCTAAAACTATAATGATATGTCTCTTATATTATAGCCTCTATTTATATTTCAGATATTTAACCAAATAATAAACTAAAATGCGAATCGTCAACAAACTAACCAACTATTTCTCCACAATGCCCAAAGATATCAGCAAAACACATTTTTCCAAACTCAGCAACAGGAGTCTACTCATTGTCAATGGACCATAAACTAGGAAGTAATAACTCTGACACATAGATTAATCCAAGGACTTATCACCAACGATGTCAGATAACTCAAACCAATCCAGTACTAAAGTACCAAAACCAACCGAGTTGGTCTATACACTTTGTTTCTGCAACAAAAGGGTAAAGTTTTGAGTGATGCTTTCATCATACAGCCCAGAATCTACAAAGATGGCAAACCAATCTATGTGGAAAATTAACTATGGATCGATATACCCAAATAAGCAAAGGTAGTGGTTCGATAGCATATCAAAAAACACATGTGGAAGAAACAGGTCTAATTACACGATGTCGAACAAGGCGATTAAGATAACAAACCCACAGTCTATGCTGGCACTGTAAATCTAAAGTAATCAAGAATCGAGACAACGAAGTACCACCTGAAATTCTTGGAGGATCAGTCGAGTTAGATGAATTATAGCAAGGTTAAGATGGGACTTATGCCAATCTAGTTTTTTTCGATCCTAGAGGCAGCAAATTCGGCATAAGAATCATTTCTATGCAACCAGACATGGCAGTAGCGGGTCACTACTAATAGAAATCATAGAACCAATCAAATTTGATTAGACAGCAACTCGGTTAAATCCCCTTCGAGTTATGCGCAGGTAGATTGCCATTCCAGTTTAACTTCGATCTCATGAATGGGATTTCTTTGAAGAAAGGATGCTACTTAGGGCAGGAAGTAGTTTCGAGAGGTCTGATGACAGGAATCATCAGAAGAAGAGTTTTCCCATTTGTAATTCATGGTACAGATGAGGCATTACCTGATAATACCGTACTTAAAGGAGAAAATAATGAGTAACTAGGCAAAGTAATAGTGTGCAAGAACAAACAAGGCCTCGCTTTGGTAAACTATATCCCTTTCGTATAGAACAAAACTAACTGGCCTGTTAATTTCACATCACCAGTACGAGGTTCATTGATAAATCCGTTCGTCAACTAGCTGCAGAAATACTACGAAGACATAAAACAAAAGCAGAAGATACTGACTGAGTTGGACCTCTGATCTTAATGATATCGTTAAAGTTAAAAATAATTATATTCAGAAGACTTATCTAGATACTATCAATGTTCTAGTCGCTCCAGCGTTAATCGTTGCTTACTTTCACTTTCCAGCTCTTACTTTATCTTTTTTTCGCTTGTCCCAGTCACTTGTGATATCCAGAGGTTTTGCTAGGACTTAGGCAAAAAGTTTCCGCATATTTGAAAAACCAGTTTAGTGATCGAGTGGCACTTAGCTTGTAGCCAAAAAAAATCTTTTGACATTTCATCTTCATGAGCACCTATAGTGAATCGAACCTAACCACCTAGATGCTGAAAGCAAGTAGTTACAAACCAGAAAATGCACTTTTGTTCAAGGCCTGCAAACAATATTGAGTAGAATTGGTAGAATTTACTTACAACTTTTTGAGGGAAGGCCACTTAGCTTTGCTGATGTATACAATCCCAGAGTTTTTTAAGGGATTTCCATTCAGCTTTAGCACTTGAAGAAAATGTAGGAACCAATTGAGAGGAATCTAGCACCATTTGGACAGATCAAGTTGTCAGCTAGGTTCAAGGACTTAAGGAACTTTGGTTCATGGTAATGCAATCCATTGTAACTCTCTCTAATTCTGATAAAATCAATACCACAGGCTACGACTTTGTTCAGTTAAACGCTTACCTCAAACCTGCCTATGATAACATGATGAATAGTACCAAATTAAATTTCCACTACTCTCTTCTCTCTCAATTCCAAAAAACTATAAACAATCAAACTATATTTCTGATCTCTGTCATTGTGATCTGTTGTTTTTTTTTCTTGTGGTTTTATTGGAATCTAAAGACTCATTGCTAGAATATGGATGAAGTGTTGAAGATAATCGCTCAATTCAGTAAGAAAGATTTAAGAGAAATAGTGTCTTACTAGAAAAAGATTTATAAAGGATTTGTGGAGTAATAACTTAAAATTGAAGGATAGGACGCAGATCTAGAATATTTTTCAATTGTAAGTGTTAAAACTATGAATATTCTTGAACATCATCGAGGAGCAACCTTGATCCTTAAATAACCGGAAATGAACCTTACAACGAAGGAGAAAACATTTTTGAGCAAAAAAGTTGAAGATGAATACTTGAAATTCAAAGTCACTATTTTTTTACTGATGATCAATCAGATCACACCTATCATCACTCTTATCGTTTATAATCTGTTATAAAGTCAAAAGCTACCAGACCTTGAAGCTGCAGGATTTTAGCTTTTCAAATACTACCCAACAAACACAATCCTTGGCTATGCACTCTCCTAAAGATACTACAGTTATGTTAAACCAGAGTAAAATACCTTCAATCCTGATAAATTTCGAGATATCCTTTCAAATCTTAAAATAATCGCATAAACAGATTACCTATCCAAAGGCAATCCTAATTCTCTCTTCAATAACAAACTTAAAGAGTACTTTTTTGGTAATCCATGCACAGCCAATCCAGATGTACTAGTTTCAATCAATACAAAACTTGCTAAATGTATGAGCTATTCGAATCAAACATTAACTAATGGCATCATTTCTTACTTTAGGTATGTTACACCTCAGATAACTGATTATATTTAAGGTAGAGTTAATTATACTGGAATGGAGATGGATGCTCTCACAAGTGGTGTTGGTCTTGCAGGTTACTATTTAATCGATGCTATGCAAACTTGGACAGATGAGTTTAATGGTGAGCTCATGGCACTGCAGAACATAAACATCAAGTTGTTAACAATCCTCGCTATTGTTATCCTACTCTTGCATATTTTTGCCTTTGAATGTTGGCTAGTAAGTTGGCTCTAAAAGGACTACGTGCTGATCAGATAAATCTACAACCATCTCGTTCCTCAATAGCTTCTTTTGCGTGAGAAGGTGATTCGTCAGAAATTTAAAAACACAGGTATTTTATCCTGTTGATTTTTTAATATTTATTAATTATAAGCATTTAGATAAAGTATATTAAAATCTTTGTGATTATGTCAAATCCTTTTGAATTTAGAAAGCATCACCTTCTTCCCTTTTTTATACTGCAAAAAGTTAAGTACCTCCATCTTAGTTTTAGCTGGCACATTGAATAATTTTTCACTAATTGCCCGTGAATTTATCTGTTAAGTGGCCACACTAATCCCCACACTGTTGATATCTGACTGTCCATCTAAGGTGTTGAGATCTCGTGATTGCTGCAATGTTACTTTATTGGATTGGATTGATCTACTTTTGATCCTTTCCAATATAGACTTAATATTGGTGAGATGTTCATAATCTTAGTTGGCTTGATTTTCCTTATCATCTTCCCATACTTTATTTTTATTTTTAATGATCTCCCGAACTATCGTTAATGTGCCATTATTCTCATTCTGTTGCGTCTTGCATTGTGATCGAGCACTTTTACCATTCCTTCCTCTGAAAGGAAACATTTTCTTCTGTTTGTTGGGATCATTCATGCGTTACTAGAACAACATATACTGCATGATATAAGGTGATTTAATCTTTCTATGAAAAGATGAAGTTGAGGTAGCATTAGGTATCATCTCTATTATAACAAATGACTAACGGTAATAATTAGTTAGTAATTTATAGTCTAAATTATTGAATGTATGATCATAATATTTTAATTATGTTGACATCAGTTTTTTTCAGAAAAATAAAACACATTAAATACTCATTGTTGAAATTCTTACCCGAAAACAATTATAAAAGAAAAATGTAAAAGAAATAGTAAAATCAACCACAAAAAAACTTAGAATCACAACTCACCTTTTCGATTGCTCCCATGATCGACATCTCCAATACTCACTTTCGATACTTTATCAGACTAATTACTAAGCGTTCTGTTGTCTATACCGAAATGTTACATCATGATGCTGTCATCCACTCTCATCACTTTCTACTTCCATTCAGTCCAGAAGAGCATCCCATCGTATTACAGCTTGGAGGTTCTGAACCTTAAAAATTAGCAGAAGCAGCTCTATTAGGTCAAAAGTATGGCTATGATTAAATTAATCTGAATGTTGGCTGTCCTTCTCCAAGAGTACAAAAGGGATCTTTTGGTGCTTGCCTTATGAAAGAAGCTGCTCTTGTGAGAGACTGCATGGAAACTATGAAAAAAGCAGTGAAAGTTAATTGTACTGTCAAATGCAGACTCGGCGTTGATGATTTTGACTCTTACTAATTTGTGAAGTAATTCGTAAGCGAAGTGTCACGAGGAGGCTAAGGACCAATCACCCATTTCGTGATCCATGCCAGAAAAGCATTTTTAAAAGGACTTAATCCAGCACAGAACAGGACAGTTCCTCCACTAATGTATGACAGAGTCTATAAATTGAAAAAAGATTTTCCAAAACTTTCATTTGAAATCAACGGAGGACTAAAAAGTGTGGTAAATAGTTACAAAATCTGCACATAGAATAACCTCTATGGATGTATGGTTGGTAGACTTGCATATGAAAATCCTTTCGAATTGATGAAAGTTGATGAAGTCTTCTATAGAGAGTAAAACTACCTCAAAAAATATCTATCTGATAAACAGGCAAGACTATAAATCATGTTAAAATACGCAGCATATGTTTAGAAGTTATAAAACGGCAATATAAAAGACTAATTTGGAAACGTCATAAGAAAACCCAATCCATCAGTCCTTGTCAAACCAATCATCAACTTCTACAATGGAGAGAAATGTAGTGGAAAGTACAGACAGTATCTGTCTAATTTGGCCAAACTTAAAGAAGGACCTCTTCATATTGTGATCCGAACAGCAGCATAGCTAATGGACCAAGGAGGCTTCTATACCAAATGGAATCATTAAGGGACAGACTAAGGAAACGAGAATGAGTAGAAAAAGTTGGAAACAGTTGTCGAATAGTAGAAAAAGTGAAATGATTGCATGCTAATATTATATTATAAATGGGTGTTTGTTCAAGTAAAAAGAAAAGTGATAAGCAGACTTCTGAATCAAGTCAAAAGAAATAACTCAAGCCTTCAGAAGCTGAGATTTTAAAGACTGAATAAACATAAAGGAAATAGAAGAAAGACAAGTTCGATCATTAAAAGTTCGACCCTGCCAAAATTGTATGCAAGTCCAAAATTGTCTCCAGGGCACTCCAAAAAAACAGCTAGGCTTTGAAATTCTCAACACAAATTCCAAATTTAGAATTGGCTTCTCCCTATGTTGAGGCAGCATTCTGATAACTTCATCTTATATTTCAATTCATAAATAAAATCAGTATTTTGAATTCATTACCGTTTCTCAAACAAAATCATACTTCTTTGGCAATGGATGGATTTTTTTTCATGGCCATTTATCTGATTTTTGCTATTATTTTGCGATTAAGCACATGAGACTCATCTACAAGATTTGTAATATATATAAGCCCATCTTTTTCTTTATTACAGCGGGCGCAACACATCTTGGGGATCTTTATGCTAAAAACTACCAAAAATGGCCACTTATATTTTTAAAATTCCTTATGAAAAGCATAACAACCTGTCATATCCATCTAGAATTCTTCAAATTCTTTGTACTCTCTTTGAATTGAACGATCTAACCTTCTATCCTGGATTTTGAATAGATTTTGTATTAATATTTTTTACTCAGGATTAGTCGTTTGATTGGTTATGTCTTTTTTGTTTTTTTCGATATATTTTGATTGAATTTAGCTTCCCTCAAAGATGAAATTTTGGTCCTAAGGTTTAAGTGTATTCAATCTATACTAAAAATTCTCTTCTAAATCAAATACTCCATAATACAAAGTAACCGTATCTTTTGTAGTCCATATTTCTTTTCCTTAACATTTTCTACACATATACTTCAGTTTAAGAAAAGATGTATGTTTAAACATTTTTTTTCTATGTTTTTAAACAGCTTGCAAATTACCTTCACATAAAAGTTACAATCTCACAGTTTAACAATCCATTTATCTTCTTATCATCTCCATCTTCAATAAACTTGCCAAAGAATTCTAACAACGTTCGTAATAATAGCTGGGTTAATAGTTATGATCCTTTACATACTAATAAACTGTGTCTCCACTTGACTCTTTAGACACAAAGTTATGGGGAGTGAAGTTGTAAGTGGGGTATTTGTTCATGAACATTATTTTTCTAATCAATTCATAGATAAACTGAGTCCTTATCACATAGAATGAGCTTTAGGTGATTTTATAGAGATGATACTCGTCACACTAGTCACAATATTCTTGTCCGCAGCTTAGTTCAAAAAGCAAAAGGTAAGGATACTTGCAAAGGACAGCCTAGGGTGAAATTCGCATGATTTTATAGTGCACAAAAAATTCCCCAACCATCCTCTTTTTAGGTTATCGCTTATCTTTGTTAGGGCAACGATATTCAACATGACACTTATATGTTATTGTTTAGTTTTCTTCTCCTTTTTTTAAGCCATACTGCACATAATGAAGTTTCAAACCTTTCTATTGATAGATTTTGAGCAGATCTTCGAATAAAATTCCACATTCTATGTTATTAAACAGTCTCTAACGAGGCTCACATTCCACTAGTCCATTAGAGTCTATTATTCTTTGATTTTTCCATAGGCTAGGCTTAGATTATTGAACTATCTGCATTCCGCCAGAATACTATTTTTAAATAAATTTATAGATATATTTCGAAGTCTTTAAAAGGTATTTAAAATAAAACTAACATTTCAAATCTACAATCATTCTTTCCTTTTCTTTGCCAGTTCTCTCTCCTTTATAAAATCTGGACCCATATAGTTCAAAAATACATAGTTGTTAAGGCATTCAGGGATCGAGTTATAAAGCGCACTTTGCAATGAATGAGTCCAATGGCCATTTGTTTCTCTCTCATACCCCATATCGTTCAATAAACCTTTTGCACAATCCTTCGGTAAAATTGTCATCAAGTCGGGTTTCTTATGGTGAGTCATAGGAGTTGATACTTCAGAGGGTCTCAGAGAAATTATGTCGATTTCCTTTTCATATTAATAGCTCAATGCTCTGGACAGAAAATCAACGAAAGCTTTGGAAGCTGAGTAAACGTTATGCAAAGGCAAAGGTATTTATCCTAAATTAATTGAAATTTACCTGCCAGAGAAGCGACATTAACTATAGCTGATTTCAAGTTCCTATCTCGATATCTTTTATCAAACTTAGGTATGAAGTACCTACAAAGCAAGCTGACTGAAAAACAGTTGATATCTATGAGTCTACTGATTTATTATTCACTTAAATTATGATAGTAGTCGAGGACATCCACTCCTACATTGTTGACAAGAATCGAAATGTCCAATTCATTAAGCTCATCCATTTTCTCTTGTAAGAAGCCAGGTTTGGCTGAGTTTGAGTAGTCCAAAGGTAAAATTTTTACATCAATTCCTGGGTAGTTATTTATAAGCTATTGTTTGGCAAACTAGAGCTTACTCTATGTTCTCGCAGATAGAATGATGTTAAAATTTTGACCAGCTAGCTAGAAAGCTATGGCCTTACCTATGCCATCAGATGAACCAGTAACCAAAGCCCAGCTGCCTCTACCATATCTCTTTTTCAAATTACGCCTTAGTCGAATAAATGTCCTATAAAATGCGGCGATAACTTTAAGTACTTTTCTAAGAACAAGCAGAGCTCCGATAACTTTGAGTATGTTCATAGTTTTTGGATACATAACTGATAGAGCGGATAGTATGAGATTGACCTTCTTGATGAAGTTCATAGCTAATTTATAAAAATCAAAAATATGATATTTTCATAATAGATATTTATTAAATTAACTTGAACATATAAATCGTAAGTAGACTTTAGATCTATTTTACGGTATCACCACACATGGAACTCAGGCATCCAGCTACCTATTTTTATCTTCTACTTCATCTACAATTTCATGAAAGATCTTATCCATAGAGAATGATTCTTTTATTAAAGTCTTCGCCGATGCTTATTCGACTATAAATTTTAAGTGAAGTGAGGTGATTTTACAATAAGGTTTGAAAAATGCCAAAAACTACATACATCGTTAAAAATGTATGTATAGTCATTTAGTACATAGATCTATTTATATGAAGTCTTAAATAGCTTTCTCACTGAGAAAAGTATATCAATCATCTAACCAAATCCCAAAGCAAGAATTTCCAGTTTGTTGAAATACTTCTCGATAACTTTGATAACATCAGAAGTAATATTAGTAGAGCGAATGTCCAGTTTATTCAAGTTGGGGAAGTGGCATTTATAGATGTTAATGATTCCTAGATTTCCTAGATTATTATAACCTAAATCAAGTTGCTTTAATCTTTTCAAGTTGATCTAAGATAAAAACTTAATTCCTTGATGAGATATCTTGTTGAATGAGAGAGTCAAAGATGTCAAAAACTTCCAATTGCATTATTCGATTTTCTTTAGTAAATGGTCATCTAAGTATATTTTCTGAAAACCTAATCGTATTACGAATCTAAAGTTCTTCTGGACTGTATCGATGAAAATGGGGAAAATTTAGCGAATTTATGATCTCTTTTGGTCTTCTGATAAATTATATTAGTCTACTTCGAAATGCAAATTAGAAATTTTCAGATGTGAGTATAAATGTGTTATGAGTTTCGCTTTTTACTTGATTGGTATAACATCCTTCACATAAAATTTAAAGTTTTTGTATGTCTGTGTGTAGCTGCAAGATTATTGATCAGTTTAGCATGAGAGCGATTAACTATCTTGTTAGAATTTTTTTGTCAGAATGGCAACCAGCCCATAAGTAGGAAAACTTGTGTATCTAGGCATATCTATAGATTCTCATGACCTCTGCAATTAGAGTAAGCTCTATATAAAAGAACATAAAAAGTAAAACTCGTTTTTAGTTTAATTTATATATAACTCTACTCATACTTATTTATAGAAAGTTACCTTAGAATCCATTATTTTAGACTCAAACAGATGGATCGTTTAGAAAGCATCAGTAGTTTAGAGGTAGAATTATAGCCTTCCAAGCTGTCGACCCGGGTTCGATTCCCGGCTGATGCATTTTTATCACAACATAACCAACAAAAATAACTAAACTTTGGCCAAATTTTTACAAGATGGACACTTTACTTAATCTGTATTGTTAAAATTTAGCTTGTATTTTGATATATTTTTATTACCGTAATGAAAAATTTCCGTAGTTCCAAAAATCTAAGAATAACGTAACTACCCAACAAATAGTAATCAGGATTACGTGCGAAAATAAAAATGCTGTAAGAACAAATCTAAATGCTTCAAAAATCAAATCTTAACATCTTCATCCCTCTCTCTGAACACGAACAAAAACCATAGACCAATTATGAAGCAATTATCAATAAATTGAAAACACAGGTTCTAGGATTACAACAAGAGGTTCAAAGATACAAAACAAATATCAAGAAGTTGGAGAGCGAAAAGGAAATGCTCAAAATTACACACCAGAAGGAAGTAGATAATCTAAGATAAGACATCGAACAACTAAAGGAAGAGAAAAAATAACTCTAAAATGAAATTGAATATGTCATAGAGTAGCGCGATAGCGAAAAAATAAAAAGACAGTAAAAATAGAAATAGAACATAGAACTCAAGGTAGAAAACAAATTTTTAAAGGAAGATCTTGAACAGCAGAAAAAAAGGACAGAAGTAGCATAAAAGAAATATTTTGATCTCAACAGTTTCGTACTCTGTGTCAACTTTAACTCCAAAATATACAAAAGCAAAGATACCCAGATTACGGCCATAGAAACTGCAGAGTTAACAAAACTCAAAGATTATATCGATGAACTCTAAGCAAAAATTAGAGATATCGTTGCAGCGAATCGACAATAAAAAATCACTTTAGGAGTACCCAAGAAGAACATCGGAGAGGAAATTGTACGTCTAAAAAAAAATATAGATTTGCAACTCGGCCTCCCTTCAAGCGAGAAAACAACTAAATCATTTTTGTAAGTCTACAACGAAACTAATCTACGCTTTGACGAACTGATAACTAACTGTAAACAATGATTTTCTGTAAACAAATAAACAAATTTTATATATAAATTTGTATGATAAAAATTTAAGTAAATCATGCTGATTGGACTATTCCATTTTCCACCAAAGCATGTTTGATCAACTTCTCACTTTGAAATAGCCACTCAGGTACCATACAATTGTAGATTTTGACCATCAACTGATGTTTTTAATTGAGTTTACTAAAAATCAGATACTAAATCATAACAAAGTGAAGGAGAAGCAATATAAATGCCAAACTAAAGACTAACTATATGTTTGTATAGTAGAAGCTATCTAGTTTTTTCTAAAATTCGTTAAACCAACTCTTTATGATGTCAGAAAAAAAATATGATGCCAACTATACCCCACTAGATAAATCATCCATCTATTGAAGAGTTAAATTTTTGTCCCCTAAGGAAACTCAATATAATGGGTTCTACCTCACGCAGGTAGCTTACCAAACCATGTTTAAACGCGCCATTAGCATATCTGAGATAATTTTAGACAGTATTATCAGCTGATGCCACCACAGATGGATTATAAAGACAAGGATTTCCGAATAGATAATTTTTCTGCTTGGCAAAGAACTCTAACTCTAGCATGTTTTCGTTATTATAGGGCGTATTCGCGATAATATTCAACGTTGATAGTGTGTCTTCGAATTTTTATAAATAAAAAGAATACTAATCTGGATAAAGTTGATCGTAACAACGTTGCAAAATGGCTAGATTAAGTACTGAACCCGTTGGCGTGTGTATTAGCCTGTTATAGCCCTTGTTTTCAAAAAAAATCAAATTCTAAAGTTTGGTGAGGTTGAGTAAGGGAGTCACTAAAGATCCCATAAAGAGTATTAACACGAACAAGAAAATCAATGCTAAAAATTTGATACTTTTGTATCTGTGCTAAGAATCAATCGTAACATACTTGTTCCTTTTAATAATCGACTTATCTTTTTTATCTTTTTAAAAGTGCTTGCATTATTGCAATTTTCTTTTCTATTTTAATTCAGACAAGCTATGAATATCATAGTCATTAACCCTTATTATGGAATACACTTCATAGATATTCGACCAGTATTCTATAATTTTGCATATATAATCGTTATCCAATTTGATAACAATCATAAGAAAATCATCCATTTTCTTAAAATAACCATAAAAAAGATAGCACTCAAGAATGTTCACTGCCACAAAGATACATACCAAGCAGATTATTATCAATACTTGCTCAAATCTGATTAAACTCATCTAACTCTGTAACGTTTCATGCAGTTTAACCTTAGTTTTATTTATCATTAAGTCATATGACGGTTTTATGTAACTATCTAGTCTCAAAAAATCTGCACATTTTCGATCTACCATTGATGCATTAGATAAAGTGATGATTGAAGAGTATACTTGATAATAAATGTCTATTTGGTCATAAACTACCCCATCATTTGCATCATTTTACTTGAAAGGAGAATAAAGTCCTCGTTAATTGATAGTTTCGTCTGAAAGTATTTTAATCGTGTATGAGTTAGCGACATCTACAAGTAAAGTTTGAGTCAATTGATTGATCTGCAAGCGTGTGACTGAACCATTTCCTATCCCTAAAAATTCTTTCATGTAGTTTTTGGCCAATCTGATTGGATTTTTATAAGAATTAATCAAAAAATTTTGTCTGTTAGCCATATCTATCACATCTTATGCAGATGAATCAAAAATGAAAAGAGGTACTATTGTAAACGTAATCAAAAGTATTATGAAAATTCTTAGAATGCATTTGCCTTTGGAAACCAAAGCATGCTCCTAAGCAGCTTACATATCTACATCTTTCATAGAAATCTTCTACTAGTTAAGATCCTGAATTTCATCGAGTTTGAAGCTGTCTTGTTATGAAAAATTCAAGTATTGATTTCTTTTGAATGATCTTAATTCTTAAGGCAATGGGATTAGCTGAGAAGTTGTTGGCTCTTTGGAACCCTTTGCTGAATCGACCAGTCTTAGTAGAGTTACAAATTTCACTGTTGCATCTTCAGAAAGCAACTAAATATAGATTTTGAAGATTAAAATACAGGGTACTTCGCACCCATTTTTATCAACAAAGTAGGATTTTATGATTTTGTAAGATTATTAATTAGCAGTATTAATTTACAACCAAGCAAATAGTCTTTTATCATGAATCTATCTTTCTTTTTCCAACATTATTAGAGTTACAGGGTTATTGGCAACTTCCTCTTATGTGTAGTAAGTCAAAAACTTAAAATAATGACTAAATTTTTTAAAGATAAGCCGTTCCTTATAGATAGCAGCCCCAAAAATCGAAATTTATTTTATATTTTATGGTATAAATGCATCATCCAGATGCAATAAATACTATAACAAAGTCACTATTTTCGACCTAACCGATACCACTAGTTTTTAGGCTCTATCTCTCGACTTTTGGTGATTATTGTCCTACATTTTCTTTTTCTGCTGAAAATTTTACCTTCTTTTGATTAAACGTTATTGGTTGACTAAAAGTTTTTTTATTATAATGAGCGAGCCTGCCCACAAAGTATTGGATTCTCGGAGTTTTATGAATTTGAATATATGATAAAGAGATAAAAATCACAACTTCAAATAAGCAGGTTAGGATTG
>Ga0194117_10004715_pt1 | contig 12829 bp, 8 predicted proteins | sample TA2MahsurfametaG_FD_160579 | JGI IMG/M metagenome (GOLD analysis project Ga0194117, IMG submission 160579) | Freshwater microbial communities from Lake Tanganyika, Tanzania - TA2015009 Mahale N1 surface | ecosystem: Environmental > Aquatic > Freshwater > Lake | place: Tanzania: Lake Tanganyika...
AACATGACAAAGTATTATTTTTTTTGCTTAGGCAAAAAAAATAACAGGGAGTTATGTTTTTCGCTTAGACGAAAAACATGACAAAGTATTATTTTTTTTTGCTTAGATTTTAACTTAAGCTTCGGTTATTTTAGGAGTGATTGTACCCCATCCAACATTTTTCTTTATTTTTTCGACTTGTTTCATATCTTCTTCGTTCAAAAGCATTTCACCGTCTAATATTCTTTTGAGACCCCTTTTTGTGATCTTTTTTGTTCTTAACCACTTTGACCCCAAAATAATTGCCAATTTTGCGTCTTCTTCGGCTTTTTTGCGGGTTTGTGATTCTACATAATCAAATTGATCCGCCCATTTTTCGAATTTGTCGCGAACAACTTCATTAACATTCACTTCATTGGAGTTATAAAGATCACATATTTGATCGTATTTTTCAATTGTGAATTGTTCAACAAATTCTTCAAAGCGGTTTGTATCCCAGCTATTTTTCTCTTTCAGTGTTTTAATAATATTTTCCTTGATATTTTCAATAAGAACATTATGATTTTCGGGGTGCTCTTCATGGTAATGCACCATTTTAATGAATTGGGGAAGACAAGTAGAGGGGTGACTAATTAGCTTTTCTACTTGACTTGGTGTTATGTAATTTAGATTTTCATTACCATATGAATTAATCTGAATATTCTGTTGATGAACACTTTGATCCAAATGCTGATTAATATTATATGAATATGTATTACCAATTTTTTTGGTAAGTTCAAGAATTTGTTTTTCAAGATGGTCGATATGTTCCTTATAAATTTTTTCTTTTTCCTCGATGATATGGGAAGCCTTGCTCGCCATAATGCATTTTTTGAGGTGTTTATTTAAATTATACTTTGCGGAGTAAGATTTTTCACAATATGGGCATGAAATATTCTTTTTATCTTCTTCTTCTTGGACCGGAACAATAAGTATGCATTGTTTTTTGGTATCATTTATATGTCTTTCATAATTATATTTTCGGTCAAATATCTTACCACATCTTTTGCAATTATATTGAGTCATTCTTTTGCTATTACATATATACTATTTTTTATTTTGCTCTAAAATACTCAAAATATTCCTAGGGCTGGAATACAATAATGGGTAATTCTGAAAAATAGTTTGAAATATTTTTATTTTTTTACAATATTTTATTGTGACTATTTGAGGCAATAATGGGATGATTGTAAAAATATTTTTGAGCATCTGGAATATTTTGGAATGTATTGGAATAAATTACTGGAATAAATGAGTAAAAATAGTGGAAAATACTTACGATGCGACCATTTTTGGGGAATTTTTTTAGCTCTTATTTTTTAAATTATGGTTGTATTACTACCATAATTTAAAAAATATTTTAAAAATATAAAGTATTTATTTTGCAAAAATAGCGGTCTAGTTACGATGCTACCATACCATTAAAATTCTGCATTTATAAAAATTTTGAAAATGGTATTGGTTTTACCATTTTTGGGCTTATTACCAGGGTATTACCATGTCATTTTTTAGTGAAAAATCTTAAAATTCGTGGTATAAAATGGTAATCAGGAGAAAAATGGGATGGTGAAAAAAAATTTTTTATGGTAAAAAAAAATGGTAGTGTTTTTTATTTTATGAAGCTGGAATATCAAAAATGGTAAGAGATGGTAATAAATTTGCTCTTTTTTTTAGAAAAATCGAAAATTTAATTTTCTCGAAATTTTTTGATGAAAATGAGACTGTAGATTTTACGACTTTTTTTTATAAAAAAATGCGGTAAATTTTTGTGTTTAAAATATTTTTTGCATTACCACCGATGGTAGTCAAAATAAAAAAATCTAAAAAATACTGATTTTTAAGGTCTCATTTTTGGGTTTTTTAAAGCGGAATGATTTTTTCATTACCATAAAAATGAGTATGGTAATGAATTTTTGAAAATATTTTGGTGGTCGAAAAAAGGGGCTTTAGTGTCCTTCATGGGTCAAAAAAAAATGTGATAAAAATGTGATGACGACTTTTTTAAGGTGGCATCTCGATGGAAATACTGATGGCTGATGAAATGCCATTTTACGACCATAATACTACCATACTACCATATGGTAATAAAAGTGCCATTTTACTCATGGAATAAATGTTCAATTTTTTTGGGTCTTACCATTTTTGGTACTAAAAAACGTCAAATGACCATTTTTGTGGTGGGCAAAAATCTCAAAAAAAAATTTAAAATGAAAAACAATACCATTTTTGGTAAGGGTTCCATTTTCGCATCAGGGGCATCAGATGATTTTTTTAAATTCAAAAAATCGTGTTTTTTTTGAACTGTATTATTGATAAGCCCTTACCATTACCATAAAATAGAAAAAAAGATGAGGATTTTGGTGGTATTTTAATACCATATTTTTAAGGAAATTGAACAAAAAAAGGGGTCATTTTTTTACATGGTAGTACCCATCAGACACTAATTTTTTAAAATAAAATTTAAAAAATATAAAAAATGACCAATTATGCATCAGATATTATTTTTATAAAAAAATATCTAAAAAATGGTCATTTAATTTTCTCGATGCATTACCATAATTCATGGTAATAGCCTACATATGAAAAAAACGTGCTGAATACCAAAAAAGTCATTTTTTTGGACCCCCTGTTTTTGAGATTTTTCTCGATTTTCCTATAGTTGTTTCTAAAAAATATTTTTTTTTTTTAAAAATTTTTTTCCTGTGTACGATGAACTTCAACAAAAAAAAATTTTTCGATTTTTTAAAAAATGCGAAAAAAGTCAGATTTGAGGGTCAAAATTTATTTATTAGTATTTATTGATATTTTATTATTATTATATTCTTTAAAAACACATAAAATACTGATTACTGACCCAGGAATAAAATCAATCAAAAAAGTTCAAAATGCATTTGAACATGGTAATGGTATGGTAGGTTTTGATATTGGTTTTCGATTTTTTTTGCTACCATCAAATTTTTCATTTATGGTAGATCAGAGAGAGAAAAACATCAGTATTTTGGAAAAAAATCATAAAAAACAAAAAAAACGGTTGATATAAGCTCGACTTTTTGAATTATGGTAATGTCCGGACCTCAAGCTTTTTTGCATTTTTATGGTAGCGTATGGTGGGAAAAAAAAATCGTCTTTTCACTGGGACATGGTAATAACCACCATTTCCTGGTAGGGTAGAAGCGTGTAAAAATAATCCGTATGGTAAGGACTACCATAAATTTCGTCTTTTTTAAACGAAAAAATGCAAAAAATGGCGAAAATTTTATGGTAATACGCGATATTCCAAGGATTTTTCAGTGATGGTATGGTAGTAAAATGATAATAGGGTTTTAAAAGGCTGGGATTTTTAAAAAGGGCTTATGGTGGTCAAGACCATTTTTAATACCATAAAGTTTTTATTTCCGAATAGGTGTCATGGTAGGATCGTAAGCGTTTTCGTCATGGTACTGGAGAAGCAAAAGTTTTTTTTCAAAAAAATGGTCGTTTATGGTATGGAAGGTGACCTTGGGATTTTTTTGACCCCACCATCGCGTACCATAGCCATTACCATGGACTTTTTTGGCGGATTTTTGTCTCGTAATCCTCATAATAAATCTTGAAAAACCCACCATGCATTTTCCGCTCTAGGTAGTGGATGGTAGTAATACTACCATGATTTATGAAATATCTGAAATAGGGGTGCCTGCATATTTATGGTAAGAAGAGAAGTTTTCACTTTTTTTCGACTTTTATACCATACCCCCTTACCATAGAGAAGCGAAAAAAATCGCGTTTATTACCATGTGGTAATAAAATTACACCATCCATTTTTGGAGGATTGCGTGAAAATGATTTTTGAAGCCGATGGTAGTAATTTTATTACCATGATTTTTCCCACCATTTAAAAATTGGGGTTTTAGGGTTTGCCACCATTATACGGTAATACAGATTTTTGGTGGGAAAATTCATTACCATCGAATTTTTTCCAATTTTGACCCTAGAGGTTTTTTTGGAAAAAATGGATTTTTGTCATTGTGATGCGTGATATGGTCTCATTATTACCACATAAAACCCCATGGGTCAAAAATGGGTATTACCATTGGTAATGCCTTTTTTTCAAAAAATGAAAAATGTTCCAAAACGGTGCCAAAACGGTGCCAAAATGGACAAAAATGCAAAAAATCGGAAAAAATCAGGAAAAAAAAATCCGAAAAATTGACCCTAGAGCGCAACTAAGTCTAAAAAAATGGTCATTTTTTGTCATATGTCGATGCCGCATTGGTTTTTTCTGAAAAAAACGCGATTTTGACCCTACGGTTCGGGCGGTTAAATACTGATAAAGTGCAAAAATGATGAAAAATGGGGCATCAGTAATTATTTTTTTTAAAAAGTTGCCGGAATGGCGAAAAATGGCGAATAGATATAACGTATTTTTCCATATTTTCTTTAAATAATGATCTATAAACTATCAGTTTAACGAAAAAAAGAAAAAAGTTGATCAGTAAGGATTTTTGTTTGAATATTATTTTATAAATTTTTCAAAATTTTAGAAATTATGGTCGTCATGGTCGTGGCGAATTTTTTAATTTTTAAAGGGGGAAAAATTGGTTTTTTGAATGTAAAAAAATGCATGGTCGTCATGGTCGTCATGGTCGTAGAAATTTTTAAAATGGTATAAAATGAAAAAAGTTTTTTTGGGGTTTTAGAAAATTTGTGGTCGTCATGGTAGTCATGGTTCTGGCGGATTTTTAAAATCCCAAAAATGGGAAAAAAGTATTTTTTGAATTTTTTAAAAGTATGGTAGTGATGGTATTCATGGTAGTCATGGTAGTGGCAAATATTTGAAATTCTAAAAAGGAAAAAAGCTTTTTTAGAATTTTAAGAATTTTATAAAATTATGGTCGTGATGGTCGTGATGGTCGTGATGGTCATGGCAAATATTTGAAATTTTAGAAAATTAAGTTCTATGCATAAAATATAAAATGAAAGATTATGGTCGTAATTGTCGTTTGATACCCAAAAAAAAGAAAAAACGAAAATTTGAGGCAATTGTGAATACAGTTACTAAGGGAATTTATTCAGATTTTACTTTGAGGAAAGTTGCAAAAAAAGTTACAAGCGAACATGTAGGAAAAAAGAAACACATTATTTTTTATTTACGAGAAAATGTAAATTCAGGTAAAATTAATAATGTAGCCACTATAAATTCACAAGCGAATTTATATGGACCCTATATTGGAAGTATTCAGAATGGAAAAGTGGTTGTGAAGGTTTATAAAATGAGTGGAGGCGATTTAATAGATTGCGTTTTTAACAGTATAAAAATTAATAATTTTAGATGTGATGGTAAAAATCCGCCTGAAATAAAAATAACAAAATTTTGTGTTACAAGGGCTACCATAATATTTTTTGATTTTTTAGAGTATAATCAAAAAAAATATTATAAATATGTAATTTATAGAGAAAAAGATAAAGTTTTTGTTATCGAATTGAAAATTTCTGATCATAGAAAATTAGAGCTAAAACCAATTGGAATAAAAGATATTACAGAAGAATTTTTAAAAAAAATTATGCAAAAAATAAAAGAAAAACAATTAAAAAATCCAAAATTTGCATTAAAAATACAAAAAGAAATACAAGATAGATTGAATAACATAAATAATAATAAAAAAAAAATTTTTAATTCTCCTGAAATATTTTTTAGCCAACCGAAAAATACATATGAAAATATAGAATCAGAAAGAATAAATAGAAATTTAAATAATGCATTTAAAAACTACAAACCAAATATAACTCTACCTCCAGAAATTAAAAAATTAATACAGAGTTCTAAAAAACAACCTATAAATAACTCAGAAAAAGAATTGTTAAAATTTTATATTTGCCCAACTGAAAATTTTGCAGAAGTTAGACAGAATTCTTATGGTCAAATAGTTTTTGGATTTGACCCAACATTATTCATGGATATTTTGTATTATAAGTATATATATTTTCCTGATAATACTTTTAGAGAATTAGTAAAAAATGATAAAGGCTATCTTGATATATCAATTGACATATCTAATATTTCTTTATATGATTTATTATGTTTAATGGAATTTGCAAAAATGAATAATACTGGAGATTTATTAAATTTAATTATTGATAATATAAATTCAAGAAAAAGAAATGGCTTATTTACAATTTCTTTATCAGACCATAAATTTTCTAAATTAGAAAATAGTAATTATAATAAAAAAAGAACTACAAATATAGGTAAAATTAAAAAAAAAGATTTAACTAAAACATACTACTTTTTTGGAAGAAATACACCCAATAATTTTAAGTATGCATGTTATCGTTTGGATGATAAAATTTTTTATTTTGAAATTGGAAATAATATGAAAGAAAAACTACTTGAAGAATTAAAAGATAGAGAAGCATTACAAGAACTTAAATCATTTATAATTTTGCGTGGATTGGATACGAATGATCCTACTTTTGGAGATAAAATATATCCAAAAGTAAATGAAATTATATGTAAATTGAAATTAGATCAAATACAAATATTACCAAAAACACAAATTTCTGTTTTACCTACAAGTAGATAATAATTTAGAGAGTTGCATATTTTATGCTAAAATAATAAAAGAGACTATCACTCAATAATATTTTTGTTTAATAATAAATTTATAAATTATAATAATTTTTGTTAAGTAGTAAAAATATTTTATACTAATAAGTATAAAATATGAAAAAAAAATATGAATCAGATTTTACAAAAAATAAAATTGTAAAAATTAATAAAATGAAGGCTGGTGCAGTTTCTACTGTTGATGATTATGATTTTAATGTTTCTAATGTTAAAGATTTTTTCTTACAAAAATGTAAATATATTAATTATAAACAAGAACAAACAAGTTTTAAAGTTCTATATAAAAAAATGCACACATTAGGTTTAATATTATTTGGGGTAAATTTAGAAATTATTGATAGTTCTTATTATTTACCATATATTTATTATTTATTTAAAGATAATGTAAAATTCAAAAAAATTGAAACATCATATTATGGATTTAATTTTAAAAATGTTACTTTTGAAGAATTATCAAAACAAAAATTTGAAAATAAATCATATATTAATTTATTATTTGAATTTCTTAGTGATCCAAAAAAACATAATATAGAATTTTCATTATCAAGAAATGATGAATTTAATAAATTACTATTTAAATTAAGTCAAAAAATAACAGAACAACAAATTTCGCAACAAATGCCGCAACAAATGCCGCAACAAATGCCGCAACAAATGCCGCAACAAATGCCGCAACAAATGCCGCAACAAATGCCACAACAAATTTCGCAACAAATGCCGCAACAAATGCCGCAACAAATGCCACAACAAATTTCGCAACAAATGCCGCAACAAATGTCGCAACAAATGCCGCAACAAATGCCGCAACCATATCAGCAACCATATCAGCAATCATATCAGCAATCATATCAGCAACAAATGCCGCAAAATAAAATAGAAGATTTAATGAAAGAATCTAATACTCTATTTAAATTCCAAAATAAAATTTTACGTAATCCTTTTCCAACCAATCAAAATAAAGATGATATACGAGACATGATAAAACTTCAAGAAAAATTAAAAAAAAATATCGGAAATGAATTAAAAAAAATAAATAGTAGTCCAAGTTCGGGAAATATACAAAAACAATTTCAAGAACAACAAAAAAAAAAATTACAAGAAAAATTCGATAATTTAATTAAAAGAGAGCTAGAAATAAAATCATTTAAAAATAAAAAAGGAATTTTTAATATAGAGAATGAAACTGATGAATATATATGTGATGACCCAACAAAAGAAGTACTTGTTAAATCAAATGGAAATATATTTTTCGGTTACGATGAATACTTAATATTAAAAACATTAAATGGTTTATATAAATTTTATTATAAATATTCTTATCGTAAAAGAGAATTCTATGAATTAAAAACAACTTTAGATGAAAAAAGTAAATTTAGAATAAAAAAGAATGGAGAATTAAAACAAGAAAAAATAGATATTAGCTTAATACCGACATATGATATTTTATGCTTAAATTTAGCTGTCGAAAAATTACCAAATATAATAGGATTACAAAAAAAACTTACAGAAAGAATAGATAAAGCTAAAGAAAATATATCTAAAACTGGTGAAGCATTTTTTAAATTAGACAATTCAAATTTTCAAAAAGAAGAAAGAAAAGAAAAAATAAAATTTTTGAATAAAAACTCTCAACAAAAAAAGATAACAAATATAAGTCATAAAAATTTTGGAAAAGTAAAAAAAAGAAGAGTAACTGAAAAAACATATATATTTTTTGGTGCAGGACGAACAACAATCAATGTTAATAGAAATACTCTAGATAACTTTGGATTTGTATGTTTTAGAGATGATGATAAAGTTTTTTATTATGAAAAAGGTAAATTAAATGAAAAAAAACCATTATATAATTTTCCATTTATTTATCCACTTGAAGACCTAATATCATTTATATTATTGCGAAGAATGATTATTCATGATAATAACTTTGCAGATATAATTTATAAAGAAGCTCAGCGCACCATAAAAGCTCTAAAAACAATTAAATTTACAGAAAAAATCACAAAAAATAAAAATCCTAATAATTGGCAAACTAATCGTAGTTCTAATAATCGTCTGGTTCCAACAAAAAAATATTTAAATAGACAACAAATCTCAGTATTACCTACAAGCAGTAATAAATCATTACTGCTTTTAGGTAAAAGTTTTTAATTTAATTTAAAAAATTTATAAAAAGTTATCTGTTTATAAATTATAATGACAATTTTTTCTTTAGGAAACGCATGCGATTTAGAACATTTTACTGGAAATACAAAATTGGAAAATTTTGATATGCCCCAAATCAATTCTCCAGTCATGCCAATGCCAACTGACCCCCCATTTGGCAACACCAAATATCAATGGAAAAGTGACAGCGCCGTTGCCAGAGATATGACAACAAGGATGTCTTTAGGTAGCACCTATCAGCCCGAAGTTGATCAATATAGTCGTGAATTTGGCTCATTCCAGAGTTATGGAAACGATTATTGGGGCGGTAATACCGTAAATTATGAATATGATAATAAACTCTTGAATGCTCCAAATAATATGCAACCAGCACAAGCAGAACCAGGTATGCGTCAGCAAAATGTATTCATGCCCCCAATGAGGACAGAAAACATGGAGAAAAAACCAGTGGAAGTGATTAAAAAGAAAATTGTTGAAATTGTTACTCTCCCAGATTTTCCAAAAGATAAGATGAAGAATGACCAAAAAAATGTCTGGATTGCATTAATTATATTATTTATTGTTGTTGGGTTCATTGTTATGCACAAGGCAAAGATGTTGTAAAAAAAAATGATTAATTTAATCAAGCATTTTTTTTATTATTGTTACAAAATAAAATGTCGTTACAACTTATTGATTTTATTCCCCTGTTAAGGGCTTCTGACCTAAGACCAAACGCCGTATGGCTGGTCTTTGTTGATCGCAGTGGTTCTACATATTACTATGAGAGCCAAATACGTAAAATATTCCAAATGGTTTCGCGCACAGCGGCGAGACTTATCAACTTTTCCTTTTCCTCTGACATTATGCAAGGAGGAGAAGTACAAATGGCGATTACCAATCTTGCCCTTGTTTTTCGCAAAGCCAGTGAGTTAATACTCAATGGAACAATTCAACCAGGACAGCCACTTATCAAGGTTTTTGCAACCGATGGTTGCCACAACTCAGGTGAGAGTCTAAAATCTCTCTACACATTGATGGCGGAAATGTTCATGAATGCACGCGACAGGAACATTCCAGTTCATCTGATTATTGTGGCATATGGAGACTATCCAGTAACATGGATTGCCATTATCACCGCACTTTCTCGTTTGTATGGAGTGACCAATCGCGTGGATATCATTTTCAAATCAGCGCCAACTACCGTGTTCAACCCTGAAACTAGCACCCACATTCAGGACACTCACTGGAATGGATCAAATCCAGTTGGGTCCTATATCATTAACAGTTTGGCTGCTCAAATTAACTGTCACGTTGGTTGGACCACTCTTGGTCTCGCCCATTTGAAAGCTCAAAATCTTTCAGAAGACGTGAATCGGCTTATTGCTGAGTTTGAGTCAAGCATTCATGCTGAATTCAGATCACAAGAAGTTCCAATCGCTTCCTCTGAAGAAGGCAGCCAAATTAACATCATGTTATTGACCCAATCGGAAGCACTCCAAACTCAAGCTGAAGACTTGAAAAGAGCTATTGCAGCTATGACAGCAAGCCCCCCAGAACTCCAACTTTTTTCGTCCAATGGATTCAATGCTTTACTGCGTTATTACACGGACAGAATTGCAGAGAGTTACTATTACTCCCCAAGTTTTATGGAAACCATGACAATTGCGAACCAGAGGAAATTAATTACTCAAGATTCCGTGCAACTTGCCAGGTTTCCGTTGTTCTTGGTGGATATGATCAGGGCAAACCCAGATTGTTTCACTTTGATTCAGCTACTGATTAACCTAACGACCACTAAACCGGCGTTATACAACGCTATTTCTGGTTTTCTTACGTTGATTATAGCTGTTAAGCCTGATGCAATCACAAACAATCATGTTGGCGCAAGTCGCATTGGTTACGATGCGAAGCGAAAGCCAAAAATTATTTTCGAAAATTTTGTCACAGCTCTCTGTGACGCCATTTCAAACACAACAAAGTTTTTGCTTGTTATGACACCTGAACTAACAATTCCCAGTGTTATTCAATCCCCTGAGTTCTACGCGTTTCTGGCAGAGATTCTTACTCAAACTGGTGACACAAAGACTCACTGGAATGTGACTGAGGAAAATCATGGTTCTTGGTGGAATCCAAAAATTGTCAAAAAAATTTCACAAAAATGTATTTTGGACCTCATTATTCGTCAATTCACTTCCATGGCAAAACCTTTTTCTCTTTCATGCGAAGAAACTATGCGCATGTTTTTGGACATGTTTGCCATGCAGGAAAGAGACGGATATGGATCTCAACTCATCAAAATTCAAGACATTTCTTTGGCTTTGGCTAAACTTCAATCTGACCTCATCAAAGATTTGGATTTACCACCTGGTCAAGAACAAGCTGTTCAAGTCAGTCAATACTTGATGTATGGATTTGGATTTCAGTGTGAAATCCTTATGATGCAACATCGAATGGAAACAACTGGTACAGCTATTCCAGAACATATAAGGAAAGTTTTGAAGAGCTTTCGACAACTCATGGAGAAAATCTTGATTGGATGCACAACTAGTGAAGAAGTCAATTTGGCAGACCCATCTGTTTTGATGGATGAAACCAGCATTGGCTATTTTTACCTGGCATTGACCTATTCCTATTTTTATGACGCATTTATCAACAAGTGTTGGTTCCCTGAATTACAAAAGTATATAAGAGGTCAAAAATTAGATGAGTCTTGCAAAGATGACCCAGCATTCAGAAGAAGAGTTATTCAGCTCTTGATTGACAACGGCAAAATTAATCTTCACGATAAAGGCGCCGGTGTCTCACATTCGTACATGATGACTCAACTTTTGAAAATGATGGATGACAAAAATACAGATGAACAAAACAAACAAATTTATTTCCAAAATCAAATAGTCAAACCGTATATTCTCAAAGCTTTCAAAATTCCTTTATGGATTCATCAATCACTTTCGGGATTATTCCAAGTTTTGGGTTCCCAATATTCTGATTTGTTGAGTCCTCTTGAGGCAATCGAGAGAGCAATGTTGAATACTCAAACTTTTGTTTTGCATCGTATTGGTGATAATTTGCCGAATGAGACTACAATTGGAGCCGCGATTCACATGAAGTTTATGCGTCTTGAAGAGGACCTCATTACATCTGTTCGTTTGAGTGTTTGCATGCTTCCTCATGCTGGAAGACCTATTCCTATTTGGCAGCGTAATTCTATAAATACAGATGTCTGCATGCATCCTGGATGCTGTGTAAGACGACTTAATAAGAGAGGACACACCGACCATGAATGGGCAATGCTAACAGGAGGAAGAGAGCCTCGCAAATTACCGATGCATCTTCTTTCTAAACTCATTGACTTCACCAATCTTGGTAGTCCAAAACTCTACTCAATTCTTGCTCAAATCCAATTGATGCTGAAGATGAATCCGAAAAAATACCAGACTTTCGAAGAAATGTTTGGTCCAACTGAATCACACTTGCTTAATGAGTGGTGGAAATTTGGCGAAGAATCTGCAACTATGAGATTGGACTTTTTGCTTAAGTATTGCTCAAGTCAAGACAAGATTGTTTTTTTGGTGAAGCTTTCAGAAACTAAAGCTATCTATGTGAGAGTATCAATTGACACTCTCACAATTATAGAAGTGTATAATGTTACTGACAATCGCTTTACAGACAATGTGATGCAATCTAACTTAACAAGTGTTCCACATATTCAAAAGTTCATTCGCAAAATTTTTCAATTTGAATCTAAGTACCGTATTTCTCATGAATCAGTCCAAATTTTTCATCAGTTGTCTGAAACATTTATGCGGGACCAAATTTTGAAAATGCAAGGAAGAAGACGAACTCCAATGATTTTTGAGCATGCTTTTCAGAGTATCACTATTTCGCAGAAATTCAAAGTGAGATATCTATTGTTGTTGAGTTCATTGAAATCAAAGATGATCAATCGCCTTGTGCCAACTGGTAAAAAGGCTGATCCAGGACAAAGAAATAACAAGCTGTTGGAAATGGTGCATTTTTATGCATCATCAAGATGTTGAAATATTATTCTAAAAATTT
>Ga0194117_10004726_pt1 | contig 12810 bp, 7 predicted proteins | sample TA2MahsurfametaG_FD_160579 | JGI IMG/M metagenome (GOLD analysis project Ga0194117, IMG submission 160579) | Freshwater microbial communities from Lake Tanganyika, Tanzania - TA2015009 Mahale N1 surface | ecosystem: Environmental > Aquatic > Freshwater > Lake | place: Tanzania: Lake Tanganyika...
AATGTGCGTAGATTGTTTTCGACATTTTGATCTTTTTGAGAGTGAAGTTTATTATAGTGATTCTTGGTACTACTTTTGGACTTGTCTGTTTTGGATAGTTTCTTTTCATCTGTCTCAATTGAATGACTGAAGTTGGGAATTTTGATTTAAAGTTTTCTAATTTGTATATTGGAACTTGACGCCTTTATTTTTTGCATCTCTATTCTCAAAGTTTATTTATAACAGTATTTGAAGTTAATTTTATTACTGCTGCATGCTTACACCCCTTAAACTCAACTCTTCCCTATCCTATCGTGAATAATAAATTATACAACTCCCTCCCCAGCAGGAAGCCAAATCATCAAGAGAGAACCATCAAATTCAATAATTTTTCTCACCAATCACCATTTCGGATGTCCAATTTTCGGAAGATCCTAATCAGAATAATCATAATCCGATGCAAAAAACTTTTAGGGCTATTACCCACAATCTAACCGCAAACGCAGCTAATATTTTCAGTAAAGATATGGATATGTCAGGAGTTAAATTCGGTAACACAGCCGAAAAAAGATAAAGGATCGCTTATGTACGTTACGAAAACTACACATCTACGTGTCCGAGAAAAACGACTTAGCAAAAAAGTAGCTAATATGGTAATTAGTCTTTAAGATCAATAACTTTGTAAAAAAACTTACATAAAATATAGGCAAGGAGGACGAGGTACCCTAGATTTCATAGACCAAATTTAAGGCCTTGAAGAAAATTATATAGTACTACGATATCAAAAATCTAGAAAGATCTTAGTATTCAAGTATTTTTGCAATTATCTAGATGTAATCAAAACATTTGGGCTACAGATTGGCTCTGTGAAAGCCGAGAAAAGACCGAACTCTTTTTTCAGCTAGTAGAAGAGGAGTGAAACAAAGAAATTGAGAGCTTTGTCTTTGTTTAGGCGAGCTGAGAAGAAACTAGCAGTTAAAGAGGGAATGGATCTAACTCTTTATGAATCAAATTCTATCAAGATTGAAATGATTCCGCAAAGAGAGGTGATGGCTTAGCACTAATCTAAAATTAAATCTCCACGAATGGATGGGTAAAAGCAATTATTCAATAGTCCGCACATCCGAAAAGATAAATTCAAAAATAAGTCACCAAAAAAATTTAAATTTAGTAGTGGATAGAATTGTATAATTTAGAAGGTAAACAAATATCGATAGTTTTTATTTATCCTCAACTATTCTAACAGACTATATCGTCCTCTAGATCTTGAGGAGTATCCAGTGAACCTAAAATTTTATGTAGGAAAAGGGAATAATGGAAACTTGATCCGGTCGTTAATGAAGAGGAGATTTTGGTTTGAATAAACACATCTTGAGAAAGAGGCCCAATTTGTTTGGACACAAATCAAAATTTCATCCATTTTCAATAGACAAAATTCATTTTATTTAACGAAGAGCTAAAATAGTCTTAATTCCCAAAAGATAACTTCTAAATTTACAGCTAGCAAGAGCGATCCCTTAGGACGTATTTTGATTCCTGAAGAAATCAAATAAATCGTAACACTTCAATAGCTCATCAAGACAAGAAAAATCCATGCTTTTGAAGATCGTTTGAAACTTCTAAGCAAAAAGTTCAAAAAATAGCCTATATAATTCCAAACTATTCACAACCATCTTCCAGGAAACGGTTTACTTGGTAACAAAAAAGGAATGTTTCTATGTTTGAGAGAGTATTGTAAATTAGCTAGCTTAGATGTTTTTAATATAGTTCCTCTAACATTTATCATAAGTCATGGTTTGCAAGATCCAGATTATAATCGAATTTTCACATATTTCAGTTAGCGAAAACAGCAGAAGAAGCATAACTATTGGATAATGAAACCAGGGTAATTTAGTAATAGAGGTAATGGAATTTAGTGTACAAATAAAATTGAAGATATTAAGAAGAGGGTGGTCAAAATTTTTAGAGAGAAGAAGAAAGGTTCACTGATTGTTCAGGAGTACATAGTGCGACCTTTGCTTTATAATGGTAGAAAGTTTGACATTAGGGCTTATATGATTATCACTTGGCATAATGGCAAAGCAAAAGCTTATTGGTACCAAGATGGTTATGTTAGAACCTCATCTAACTTCTTCAATCTTAGTGAAATGAGCAATCCCTATATCCATTTAACAAACGATGCAGTCCAAAAAAATTCAGATCAATATGGACAATTCGAAGATGGAAATAAACTGAGTTACCCATAACTCCAAAGATATCTAGATAGTTTGCCTGCTTTGGGTAGAAATTTGGATATCCATAATACTCTGATACCTAAGATGAAGGAATTTGCAGGATTGACTGTCAAATCTACTTGGTTGGGTCTCAATAAAGAAAATCGTGATAAAAATTTTGAGTTGTTTGGATTGGATTTTATGGTTGATGAGGATTTTAAGCCGTGGCTTATTGAGGTCAATACTAATCCTTGCCTTGAAATGAGCTCACCTGTACTCTAAAGACTGATTCCTTACATGGTCTAGAATGTCTTGAGAATAAGCTTAGATACTCTCTTCCCTCCTCCAAACAACTTCACTAATAACTATAAATACAACATTCCTGAGAACTCCCTCCATTACAACAAATTCTAACTGATATTCGACTCCTAAAGAGATGGTCCCGCCATATAAGCTTTATACTCAGGCAGATAGTTTTTCAAAGAAGTCGAGGGACTGTAATAGGACAAAAACTAATATAAACAAGATGGCTAGCTTCTCAATATGGAGGAAATATGATTTTAATGTATTAAATTTAATCTAACGTATTCTGATACTCGTCAGGAATAGTATAATTAAATTTTCTGATGCATAAGCATTTATTCTCCTAAATATAGGAGTATTATAAATTATGACTTAAGCTAAACAAACTGACAAATCCAAAGGAGGCCCAGCTAAAACTTCCAAAACAATCACTTAGATCCTGACTGCTTCAGCCAAAACAGGAGTTGCTGGAGCAAGTGCAATGGCTATTCAGGTCCTCTCACTTATGTGGATGAGAACAACTATGAATTATCAATTCAAAAATGGAGGAGCATTCATACCCACTATTAAAAAACTGTACTCTTAGGGCGGCATAATCCGTTTCTATAGAGGAATCGTTCCAGCTCTCGTTATTGGTCCAATTTCTCGTTTCGGAGATACTGCAGCTAATATGTTGGCTACTACACTCTCTTCTAGTAGACCGTAGCTTAGTAATCTACCAATTTTCATACAAACATCACTTGGATCTGTGTTAGCAGGATTTTGGAGATTATCTACTCTACCTATAGATGCTTGGAAAACATCAAAACAAGTTTATGGAGGAACGGGGCTTCAAGTTCTTCTCAATAAATTTAAATCACATGGAATTCCAGCATTTTATCAAGGAGGAGTGGCTTCAGCATTGGCAACGATGGTTGGTCATTATCCTTGGTTTGTTACTAACAACTATATGGAGCATTATCTCCCAAAATATAGTTATAAATAAGAATTTTTAAAAGCTATTTTGAGGAGTGCAGGGATAGGCCTCGTTTGTACTGTCGTATCGGATGTAGTATCTAATTCGGTAAGAGTAGTTAAAACTTTCAAACAGACTTCACAGTAAAAACTGACATATAAACAGGTTATAGGTGAGATAATAGCAAAAGATGGAGTATCTGGACTGTTTTTGAGAGGTCTCCAGACTAAACTGCTGACAAATGTGATTCAGGGAGTTGCTTTTAGTGTTATTTGGAAATACTTCCAACACAAAATGAGTATCAAAGGACAGTGATCTTAATTGTATTTATAGCTTTATAATTATTATAGAAATTAATAAGAAAGTTATAGTTTTGAGGAGATACAATCAATCATAAATCCAAAGTTTTGCATATTTGATTACAAAACTATGGATTTCTATTATTTGCTTTCTATGTTTTAATCAAATTTGAGATCGTTTTTTTGGCTATCAACCCATGATTGGATGCTATGTTTACAAACAGTGACGAAAGAGAATTACATAGTTCTTCATTCACAAATTCGAATTTCAATGGTTTAATAAGAAGTAATATTTCAGGATTTTTTACTACTGACTATCCGATTTGACTAACAACTAGAGTTATTTTTTGTACATTCAACTCAGGGATGTTGATTGTTAATAGTCTCCTCCATAATCGCAAATCATTGCCTTCGTCTTTTCCGATTCCAAACTGTTATTTGAAATAATCGAGGTTACCTTTTTTGTATTGATACAAATTGAAGAGAAGTAGACCGATAGGATAGTTGTTTGCAAATTCAGTGGTATCGCTTTCAGTTTTAAAAAGAGTCTCAATTTATGTTAAGATGTTTTATTTTAAAGGTAAAGGAGATTCTAAAGTTTAGCTGAAAGCAAGAAGAAGCCAATTAAGCTTTAAATTTTGAGAGTAGGCCAAATTACTATTTTGAGCCATATTTAGCAAAAGCCAAGCTATACCTTCATTTGCAAAGAGTGATTTGTTTGTATATTACTAAGGTATCTATATTTTGCCCAAACGGTGAGAGTACTTAGTAGCTCTAAGCATATTCACATAGAACTAGCCTACTTATCTTAGAGTGTAACATCTCAAGAGGTAGTTTTTACACTCTCTTAAAATGTCTCTTAGTTTTTCTCCTTCAAGTTCTCCAGCTTTTTAATTCTAGAGAAGAGCTGCGATAATCTGACTAAAAGCAGATAAGACAGTATGTTTATCATTTTTCTCAGGTTACTTAAGAGATGAGATGAGTTTAATGTAGGCTGTTGCTAACCATTCCTCACATTTTGTGATAAGGATTTGATCGTTTTATAATCTATCTTCGTTTGATTTCGCAGGTTCATGTTTGAGTTTTAGATAGCTTTGAATTGCAGTAGCTGATATCCTCACAAAAGAAGCCAAAAACCATCCAAAATCTTTACTTCCCAGACTCCTTGCCATATTCTAAGCAACCAAAGTAAGAACAGAAAGGCTTCTCCATGTGTTTTAAGCATAATTTTTCGCCAAATCAACCAAAAGATAGCGAGCTCTTTCACTCTCCGCCTATACAACTAGTGAATAAAGCAAATCTGAAGCAGGATTGTCTTTCTTATTTTATAGCAGATCTTTACAGATTTGCCAGGTGTGTAGAGGCAATGCTAGTCTGAAGGCATACTTCCAATGTTTGAGGAGTACAGGTTTAAGTTTTTAATAGTTGTGATTGAACTGCAATCTTACTTCATGTATGTTTTGTTTGAGATTAACAGAGAGTACCGTTTTGATGACTTATTTTTGTTCGTTGAGAGGGAGATCAGGATTTTCAAGTATTTTCGAGAACATAAAATCCAGATGATGAATTAATAAACAAATTATTATTATCGATAGAAGCAAACATGAGATGTAACTAGACTGACATAGTTTATCAAATTTGTTGTATTTTGAATAAACTATGTTTAAGCTGAAATAAAAAGTTATGTTAGTTCTAAATAAAAAAGATTTTCTCGTTTGCTTAATTATTAATTCTAAGGCAATATAATTATATGTAAGCCTTTTTAAACACTAGGAAATTGAGTCACTTCATACCCGAATGTCCAGAAGATATTAGAGAGGATGAAGGCTTCGCAGAAGAAGAAATCTAATCATTGATAATTCCCAAACCGGACATTCAGGATGATTTCTCTGTCCCAAAGCCAAGATCTAAACATAGAGTCGTCTACCGCGAGCCAAAAATAAGTACTTTTAGGTTGAACAAGAACTAGTCTATGTGACAAAGTAGAAGGACTCGAAATAATTTGTGCGTAAGTCAATTATTCAGAAGTAGTCTAAATTTTAGGCTGGAAAATCATTAGAATTCTCTAAAAAATAAAGTCGTAAATCATTGCAGGCTGATTTACTTGCGGAATGTGTTACTCGAATTAAACGGTATTTTTGTTAACACCTAGGGCGTATGTTGGATAAAACATCACTATTCCTATCTTTGGGTTTGTAGATAGTAAGGCAGTTAAGAGTTATATATTGTCTTCAGGGGCAACTCTAGTTTATGAGAAGACAAACGAAATTAATACTCACGGCTTTATAAGAAAATTTTCTTAGAATTAATCCAATAAATTACTATAAAATGATTTGAATCAACTACTTAAGATTAAGCTGCATGAGTCATTTTTGATGCCAAAAAAAAAAGTTTCTCCCAACCACAGCAGATCTATTTCGTTTTAAGGAGACTATTAAGGAGCAAATCTATAATTTGTTAGTGAAATCGCTGAGAAGTAGTATGAAGTTTTTCTCCGAAATGATACGAACACACATGGTCATCAAAGCTGGTTTTTATTCAAAATTCATAACAACAAAGCATAGTCTCAGACCATAACTATCAACATCTGCAATATCAAAAGAAATCTGATTTTTTTTAATGAGGGAGCTAAAATTTACAAGAGAAAAATTGATCATATTCAAGATGTGTAAAGTTAGTGGCAAACTGCAGGTGAAAATCTTCAGTTCAAAGCAAATAACAATCCAAAATTTGCAAACTATAGAGTCTACAAACTATCCTTTTCGTTGACTTTGGAACCTGAAGAATAGATTGAAATTGCTCTACTGCCTAGTTATACTTACACAGATCTTATCAACTAAATCAAAAGCATATCAACCTGTGAATACTTGACTGTCTAAACTTTAACTTATAGTTTGGTAGGATTTGCAATCCCTCTACTGACTTTCACTCGAGGTGACAATCCAAATAAAAATGTGATTCTAGTGTCTTGTAGAGTGCACCCTGGGTAAACGAATTCATCTTTCATGTGTCGTGGACTGATGAGATGGCTAGCTTACGATAGCATTCAATCCAAAGATTTTCTGGAGAAGTATATAGTCAAAATAATTCCAATGATAAATCCAGATGGAGTTGTGTTTGGTAACTTTCGTACAAGTAACTCTGATAAAATATAGATTTTTTAGGCGCAGATTTGAATAGAAGTTTTGATAGCTAAGACTAAATAACGAATCCCTAGATCTTTGCTTTGAAGGAACTTGGATTAAAATTAAAGGAAGATTATGGTTAAAAATTCAATATTTTTATTGATCTTCATGGCCATTCATCGTAAAAAAACATCTTCAGTTATGGGCCAGATTACTAGACTACCTAAACTAATTTTTACCAAGTGAGACTACTACCCAAAATTCTTAATCTAAGATCAAAGATGTTCAAATATGGATCTTGTACTTTCAAACTCGAAGATTATAAGAAACATACAGCCAGAGGGTTCTTCTTAAACACAGTGGGAATTCTCGCCTATACAATTGAGGCAAGTTATGCATTCTTTCAGGATTAGGGAAAATTCTTATCAATGAGTAACAAATAATGGACTGAGTTTGGAATTCAACTGGGTGAAGGATTGGCTATACTTGCTAAAATCAACAAGATATCTAACATTCGAAATAGGTCTGATATTAAAAAAGCTTTGGGTGAAGCTGATAAATAGCAACTTTAAATTATTAAAAAGTTCAAAAGAGAATTTAAGCATGAAAAGTAAAATCCCTTTAATGTATTGGATAAAAAGAAGGAGAAAAATGGAGAGGATTCCGATGGAGAGGCAGAGACCTAGGATTATAATCGCGCTGAGAGAGATGAACTGATTAGAAGAGTCTCATAAAGTATGGCTCCTAACATAGTTCTTCCTCGTGTGCTAAAGCCATCAATCGTTTATCCCACTATAACTCCTAAACTGTTCAAATATCGTTAGTAATTTGAGTAGTCAAACCTCAAGATCTTGTATACGAAAAGAAGTTACAAATACAGTGCGATGAGGATGCCAGGAAACGGCTTTATTCACAGTCTGAAAGGCTTATAACTGTCTAAACCATAAGCGAAACCTATCTTTTCATGATTTTAATATTTAAATCCAAAACATACCTTTTCTTACTAATCTATTCACCATATAGTGTTTTCTTTATGACTAAGAATGTAACTTTCAGTCATCTACGTCTGGGGGACTGTATTAACTTCCCCCAAAAAGGATAGCTCGTAGGTGTACACTACACTCTTAGAAATTAGAATGGACCGATGGAGAGCACATATGAATGGGGAAAACCTTGCTAATGGAGAGTCGGACAACCTTCAGTCTTGTAAGCTTTGGACTAGTCAGTTTCCAAACTTTCGCTGGGTGGTCGTGGTCGTCTGACAGTTGAGTTAATTGAACCAAAAGATGGTTTTTCAGTGTTAACATACGATATGTAGTTGCTCTATATAAAATGATTGTCATATTAGAAATTCATAATTTATAAAATAAATATCGTGAAGAAACTCACTAAAGTAAAAGATCAGATTCTTTCTCGACCTTGATTTCAATATTTTGCTACTGGAGTAATTTAAAAAAAGTTGTAAGTAGTGAAACGAATTCTTTACGATCGATCGTTTCATCACCGTTGACATCAAGGAGATTAAAGATGTCCTCAACGTCTTCACTTGAGGGTTATTATCCGCCGACCAGATTTATCAGTGATTTCATTACTTGTGGAAATTCCATTTTTGTGAACCTGTGGTTTTTATCTTGGTCAAACTAGCTGAAAATCTTTTAGACCATGATGGGGATGTCTTTTTCGTTGAAAGGTCTAAGTTTTGGGATGGCACGGGAAGATCTAAGCTGACTCATTTATTTATTATTATATAAATAAGATTAAAAGTTTTTGATTATATGATATCAAATAAAATTAGTAGATTTAGTGAAACACTAAATGATAAAAGCTATCCGTTACAGTTAATTTTTTTGGTTGGGTGTCCCTGCATTAAGTGAAGAATACAACCATCTACACTCAATTCACGCTCAAAAGAGACTAGATCGAGAAGGTTAGCTCAACAAGCAACAAACTTAATAGTGATATTTTTAACAAATATATATTTTGAGCCTTATGACATTTCGGCTTATTTTGGTTGTTTGAAGATAAGCTATCAATTATAAACCATAAAATATCAGATAAAATGTAGACATCTGCCTATTGGTATGCCTACTTCGACTCCATCTTCCTCAAACCTCATCCCAAACTTTCCTCTTCTTTCATCAACGAGTTCTTATGAATTTACATAGCATGCATCTCGAAAGAGTCACTCAAAATCATTGGAATAAATGCAGTATGCTGCCACAGCTACCAGTTTTGTTCGAATTTTTATAAAAATTTATAATCAACACAGACTGGAAGCATTCTAATTGTACAGAAATCGAGAGTATTAAAATTTAAAGCAATCTCAATAACTTGCTTTGCCTTTTACAAGTATAGAAAGTTTATGGCCGTTAATACTGGCGTTAGAATGAAAGTAGAGTACAAGCTAGTGTAGTTCATCATTTTTTCTACTTAAAAATGCTGATTCTGGCAATCATTCCGTAGAATTGTAGGTCTATCAGTTAAGCTCTGGCATCTAAAAGGCTATGCATTGAAATAACTAAGATAGAAGTACTTAACTCTCTGTAAAGGATCTTATCAACAATTATCTTCAGAATTTGAAGCAGTTGTATCTTTTTCTGCACAAAGACAAGTTTAATGAAGAAAGAGCGTTGACTAAGAAGCTATTTTAATCGATCAATAAATTTTGGGATAAGCTGCCCCAGCTATCAAAACAATAGTTGTCTTAGATACCTAAAATAATGAGGTATATTTGTCTTAACAATCCCTTGGATACGAATACGGATAATCTTGAATCTAACAACGTATTAGGGTTGAGAAAGAAATCGGAAACGATTGAAAATAATGGAAGAATAGCGAAGGTCGATAAGAAGACTGAGAGTTGTTCTGACAGAAAGTCAGATCGATTGATAAATAGATAGAGTTTAGAAAAACAAATACGCTATGATTCCACTGTGAAGACTGAGTCTAAATAAAAGAATTGTGATAAAAGGAAGAAAAAACTACTGTTTTTCAGGTTCAAAAAATAGTCAGTGGAAAAGAGTCCCAGCAGAAAAATAGAGAAGAGTAACACAATCGTTTCTAAGTAAACTATAAAAAAAAAGTTAGATTTGCCTCATTATGATAGATTCAGATCAACAACTTTTATCCCTGACCAGTTTTCACTTGCACTAAAAACTAAAACTTCAACAAAAGATAGTCGTTTAACTGTCCAGAAATCAAAAAGTATTATATAGGCAACGGACAGGTTAAGAAAGAGATCAGTTCATAGTGATCTCAGTGTTGACAATCTGAAAATTATGCTTGAGAGATGCGATGAGCAATAGTTGTAGAGAAGAGTCAAAAAGAAAGGAACAAAATTGTTAAAGTAGAAGGTTAAATTGAATACGATTTCAATTTTTATGCAACTATAAACAGGAAAAGTCAAAGGATGGGCTTTAGTTCGTTAAAAGATGAATTAAAAAATCGTAAGAAATAAGTTGAAAAAATTATTACTCACTTGAGCCTTCTTCCGTTTTAATTTTATTTGATATGGGTCCTTTTAATTAATCTTATATTTAAAATCTATCATGAGATTGGCTATCGTATTCCTACTCATCACCTTGGCATCATGTGACAACTGGGCTGTTCTAGTGGCAGGTTCTCACACTTGGTCCAACTATAGACATCAAGCAGATGTTTATCATGCTTATCAAGTACTCATCAAAGGAGGTTATGACCCAAACAGAATCATTACTTTGGCTTATGACGATATTGCTAATCATTTTACCAATCCTTTCAAAGGAAAAGTTTTTAACCATCCCACCTATAAAGATCCAGGAGTTGATGTTTATGAAGGAGTTAAGATTGATTACTCAAAAGGTGATGTTACTCCTGAAGTCTTCCAAGCTGTTTTAGAAGGAAACAAAGACTTTGTCGCCAAGAAGGGTACTGGTAGAGTTCTTGAATCAAATAGTGCTGATAATGTCTTCATCTTCTTTTCTGACCATGGAGCTACTGGATTGATTGCTTTCCCTACCAAGACTCTTTATGCTGATCATTTGCTTGCTACTTTTGCTAAGATGCAAGGAAAATACAATAGACTGGTTTTCTATTTGGAAGTAAGATTATGTTTATATAGGCTTGTGAGTCAGGATCTATGTTCCAAAAATTACCAAACAATACTAAAATTTATGCTCTATCTGCTGCCAATCCTACTGAATCTTCTTGGGGCTGCTATTGCTCACCAGACGATGTTGTAGGAGGTAAGCACATTGGATCATGTTTGGGAGATCTTTTCTCAGTAAATTTTGTTTAGGACACTGAGAAAGGCAATTATTACTCTGAAACACTTAAAAATCAATTTGAAATCATTCAAAAGCTAACAGACAAAAGTCACGTATTGCAATGGGGAGATATGAGTTTCCAAAATGATTTAATTGGCTAATTTTTAACAGGGGGTAGAAAACAAAACAATAACTTGAGATTTATGAATCCTTTGAAACGTTTTGGCTATAAAGTTGGTAAACAGAGTGTAGTTGACAGTAGAACTAATAAATTACAATCATTGGCTGCTTTGTATTCTCGTGACCACTCTGCTCAAATTTTGGAAGAGATGAATGAATAAATCAAATCTATGCAAAGATTCGATAATATTTTCAATAGTTTCTCTGCAAATCTAGGAATTTCAGGAGCCTATGATGCCAAAAATATCAACTTTGACTGTCTTAGAGCTACAGTCAGCAATTTCGAAGAAAAATGTGGTAAATTCAGTGACTATGGATTATCTTTTATCAAATACTTTGCTCACGGTTGTGAAACCATTCCCGCCGAAATTCTCATCAAAGCCACCAAATGTTGATCATAACATAACCTCATTCTTTACATGTCTTTCAATAACTATTTGATTAATTAAATATAAAAGAAAGTATATAATGTTGAAATAGTAATAAAGCAGTTTAGTAGAAACGAACGATCCCCTCGCTAACTTGTTTTAGTAGGGTATTGAGGAGTTCGTAAAGTATGAGAGATAGAGAAATGCGGATTATATGAGTAGAACTCAAAAACATAAGGAAAAAATTGCGAAACTTTAGAAAGATCTCGATGATCCCGAGTTAAAAAAACAGAGGAATAGAGAAAGAAGGCTGGTTGAAAAAGCCAAAATTCATAAAATTATAGACAACATGAGCGAGGAGGAACTCAAAACATTTATGATAGAGCGAAAGAGGAAGAAATAAGAATAACGCGAAAAGGTAAGAAAATCAATGGCTACAGGGCAAGTATTTATGTTGGATCTTGTCTATGATGAATACATGAATGGTAAGGAAAAAAAATCATTGGCCAAACAGATTTAGCTCATCATGAAAGCACTTAAACACATTGATTCACCACCAAGCATACACCTATGCTCATTTGAGGGTGGAATCAAGACTCAGCTTGAAAAGATGGGACATCAACATTGGCCAATTTCAACTTACAGATAAAATATAGTCTAAGTGGGCAAAAAATTGGGAAAGAAGCTTATTTATCTAAGTCCTGATGCTGAATAGCCTTTATAGAAAATCGAATAAGGTACTTTTTCTCTAACTAAGATACTGCTTACATCATGGGAGGTTTGATAGATCGAACAATCATAAAAAATGCAAGTCTAACAAGAGCAAAGTAATTGGGTATATAAGCTCGAAGATTGCCAATACGCCCTTTTATGAAGAGCAGGATAGTTGTAAATCTTGACCATGTTGTGATAATGGTTTGCAAGTATCGTGAGACAAATGACTGGAAGAGTGCGTTTGATTTTGCTGCGCCTAAGAGATGGAAGAGAGATGGAGGTGAGAGTAAAGAGAAGTAGGAAGAGAGTGAATCCGAGTAGTAATAAATATAGAAGCAGTAAAAAAATATTATGGTTTAAGTTGATAAAGCTGATAGTTTAGAATGACATATTTGAAAAAATTAAAATCTAAATATTTTCATTTATTTTG
>Ga0194117_10004727_pt1 | contig 12808 bp, 8 predicted proteins | sample TA2MahsurfametaG_FD_160579 | JGI IMG/M metagenome (GOLD analysis project Ga0194117, IMG submission 160579) | Freshwater microbial communities from Lake Tanganyika, Tanzania - TA2015009 Mahale N1 surface | ecosystem: Environmental > Aquatic > Freshwater > Lake | place: Tanzania: Lake Tanganyika...
AAAACAGACTATACATGTGCAAAAACTAAAAAATAGGCTTGCAGATATCTACACTTAAGCAAACAAGATACATTTTAAACTCTTTGATGTACTGATGAATAACCTCCATATATTTGAAATACTCTTTTCTTTAAAAAAACCTGCCACATAAACTAATCCTTGTTAATCTGCTAAAACCGATTAATAATCCCGAATATTGTTTTCTTGAAATTGGTCTATCCTTGACTAACTTGCCGATTAAATCAAAATAGAGTTAAAACCATTGAGAAAAATCATAAGAAAGCCACATCAATATTTGTTTCAAAAAATTTAACTGACAATAAGATTTCTCATAGGTTTACGGTTACTCTATACTCCCCATCTATAGTTCAAATCGAGAAGTTATCTGCCGAACCAAAGTCAGGAACTATTCATCATACGGATGAATCATCATATAGATTCTTGTTATGTAATATTATCTCATATAGAGCCTCTTCAGATTCTGATTTGCAACGGCCATTTTTTTCAAGACCTTTTTGTTGATCACAGTTCGAAGACTTGATATAAATTATGCATATTCATTTTACCGATTTTAGAAATTCAAACAAACTAATATTTGTCGTAATTTCAGGATTTAATAATAAGTCTATTCCTACTCCTACTTGATTTGTAACAATTCTTGAGTCTAAAATTTATAGATGGGATTTTCCAAACATAAAAAGTAGGTCTTTAAAACCCACATTTTCCCAAAGCATTTGTATAAGCGATTTTAAAACAATAATTGTAACTCATTTTTACTCTCACATTCGCAAAATTTTAGTAATCTTAAGTGTATGATGTCAACTCTCTTATCGTCATTGAGTATTCTAGAATCAATCTCATTTGCTTCTTTTACAACCTGCAAAAAACTTGTGTACTCACCTTATTTATCCTAGGAATAATATTTGCGCAAGAAGAACTCGTGAAGTTGCAGTTCAGTGAGAAACTAAGAGTCTACTTCCTTCAAAGACTATATTTCACTTAAAATACTTTACTATGAAGTAAAACTCTTTTTTTTCTATGAAAAAAATAGTAATAACCCAATTAAACTTATTATATCTTGGTTATTGTATGTTTTCAAGTAATGTCTGTACTAATCATAAATTTTTTAAACCGTTTAAGTCCGTAAAATTTCTTGTTAAAGACTAAACATTAATTGTTATTTGAGCCAAGAAGTGATATCAAATAATTTGTAGAAGATTCTCGGAAACTCTTTTGATTTTGGATTGAACTTTAATATTTACTTGATTTCTTAAATCAACTCAAGATGTGAGAGGCAATTGATGAAAACTAAGTTCATAATAATCAAAGGAATCATTTTTTAATAATATATTGTGAACGTTTTTTTATAGAAATTTAAAAGATATTTGAGACATACTGACAACAACTTAAACTAAGATGTTAGATTACGAGGCGAGGCGGACAGTTTTTATAACTTCACGAAGACCTTGCTTACTTATTTTTTCTACTAAAATGTCGAATAGTTGGCTCTAAAATCAACAAACTAGCAGAACAAAGCATAGTATTTGTATTTTGGATATTTTTTGAGAGAAATTTAATCGAACAATATTTTCCATTTATTATAGTTAATTATAATTTTGATTTTGTTAAAATAAGATAGTAAATATTAACTTTCGCTATCTTTCTGGATACCAAATTTAGCAAAAAAGTAATTTTCGTCTTCATTCTGTTGTTTCTGCAGCTTCAAGATGTGCCTTTGCTTTTTGTTCTGCATGTTAATCAATATTTTTATTTATTTTTAAGGCAACCTTGATTTTTTAATGATAAGTTCATAAACTTTCTACGATGTACCATTCAAGCTTCTCTCGTTTATAAATTCGAGAATATTATGTGTATTACCCAAAATAATTTATTAATTTTCTTGTAACAAGAGAACTTTTTTATTATTCATGAAGATTTCGTATTTGAGTTTGATTAATGAAAAAAAAATTGTTATCTTTAAAGTTTCATCTTAGATTGGGTTATTTAAGACTTATTAAGACACTTCTTACATCCCCTTTTAGTTATTTTATTGATGGATAGTTTGGATTTAGCTTCTTTCAAACTATAACTATTGAATGGCTGTTTTAAGCCCATAATAATCGTTGAAATATAAATCGACTAGACCTTCTCCTTTCAAGTATATTAATCTCATCTAAGGACTATTATAATTGAAAGTACCTAAGTAGTTTGTATGTGTTTTGAGCCCAACTTTTTATTTTATAACCTTCGAAAACCCAAAATCACAAAACAAAAACTAGTTTTTTCGTCTACAGAATAGTATGTTGTCAGGTTTGATATCAACATGAACAATATTCAGAGAATGAAGTATTCTTAATTTATGTTTTAAGAGCTGTAGATATTCAGACTTTAGCATGTTGAAGCTATTTTTTTAAGTTTAGCATTCCTCAGTGAAAAATTCGATGCAGTCATCATAGATAAACAAATCAAAACCAAAATAATTCTAGCAAGGTATCCCGACTCCTAACTAGCTGGCTACTCTTAATAAAAAGTACTACTTTATAACTTCGGCAAAAATAACTTTAGATTCATCTTTGTTTTTTATTGAATAGCATTTTACCACGTAATTGTTAGTATTCTTCCAAAAAAATATTTTAGAAAGATTGGTTTGTATAAATTTCAGCTCCTGTAAGTGGAGTTTACTTTTTTATGTGGAAATGAGTATTGAAATTGTAGTTTCGAACCATCCATATTTGATGTTTAGAAAGACTATTTTAAAGCGTTAGTCATGCTTTGCTATCCTTATAGTCATTTCATCGTGAAATTAAAGAGTACTATACTTTATCTTCTCATTATTTATTTTCTTGAGATAGTCATCTATAGGTATGTCCTTTGTTTAAAAATACTGCCAGTAAACTGACTAAAATTAAGATTGGACTTGTTGGGAAGAGTCAATCTTTTAACCAATTGCTGGCGATTAGACTTGGATCTTTTAATCTTTATTCTAATTTCCTTATATCATAATTTTTTCTTTATTTATTCTGACTAGATCTAAATATTTATAATTGAGTTTTCACTTTTATCATTTAATCAAATTCCCATGATTGCAAATCATTGATTTCGTTTATTGAGTTGAAGTTGAGGAAATATTTGCATATACAGATGGAAAAAAATATATTATGAGTTATTGGATTGTTTTTATGTATAGAGGAACTCAACCCTATTTTTAAGCCTACCTCAATCTTTAAGTCACGGTAAACAATAAAGTTGATCTTAGTATAGATCAAGAACTGGTTGATAAAGCTATTAACAGATCCTACCTTAAAAAAATGGTGGGATGTGATACTCTTAAGGCTGAAGAAGTTGTCAATACTGTCTTAAACTTTGCACTTAGCTTCATTTCATAGCCTGATATATAAAAATAGCTCGAGGAATTCTGGTGTATAGTGGCACTGAATTAAGATGCTTTACAAACCCAGCAAGAATTGTTTGCCTGCCAAAATCATTCATTTTTAAGTAAAATTGATCAAAATAGTTTGAAACTTTACCAGTTATTCATTAGTTTAGGTTCTAAGTAATTACGCTTTCAGTTGCTTGAGAATTCTAAAGGGTATTTTGCCGTCAATATTGATACTGTGGAGACCTTGATGGTGTTTAGTGATGTAAAAGAAAAATAAGGCCGAAATCATATAAGGTACCAATCCTTTGACTCATGTTAGTAGTTGAAGGAAAATACGCTTTAGATTTTTATTTTACAAGGAATACTCTGCCTTTTGGGGTAAGAGAAAAAGTTTCAGAACAAGAATCCAAGAAGATATGCAATTAGATAGCAAAAAGAACAGAATTGATTATAAAAAAATCTATCTAAGAGAGCAAAGGAAAAATTTATAGATTAAGGTCCAAATAACTACCAGACTAAGACTTTTACAATATAAAATTGAAAATACATAGCGTAGATATGCAACTGAACAACAGTTTACGAGATATTCTCAGACTGGAGATGTGATTCTTTTCAGAGACAATCATACGATGGCAAAAGTTCAACGATTCCTAACTAACTCTGAATGTGATCACATTGGTCTAGTTTTTAAAGACTAAAAGTACGGTCTTTGCATATTTTAATCAAATTCTGGCACAGGCGTGAGTTTGACAATGTGGAATCAACTCATTCGCTATAAATGGTTCTAGAATATAGAGGGAATCTACTGGAGACGTCTCAATATGCAGAATAAACCTCCTAATTTTGAAGATAAAATAAGAGAATTTGTGAAAGTCAATCTAGATAAATAATATGGGTTATCTTTAGGAAAGCTTCTTTCTTTCAAATAGATTGTCTATAGTGATCCTCAATAAGAGAAAAATAGAACCTATTTTTGTTCTGAGTTAATAGCTGCCCTTTATAAATATATGGGACTGCTGGAACCCGACAAACCTTCAAGCACCTACTTGCCCAAAGATTTTACAGACAAAGGTTCATTAAACATGATAAATAATACAGCTTTATAAGCTGAAAGACGTTTGATTTTTGACCAACAAATACTTCGAGAAACATACAGATTCTATGAATGAATCAATTATATATGAAGATTACATCTAGCTAAAATTATTAATTATCAATATTCTTTAAATTTATTGAGCATATTCTCGATAGTTCCTTCCTCACTTTCTTCATTCAATGCAGATAACTCTTTTGATAAATTTTTTTATAGCACTTTTTCATATGATTTTGGGGAACTTTGAAATTAATCAACTAATAATCCGTCTTTGAAAATACCCGCTACGGGATCTCCATCTTTTATTTTAATCTTGCCTTTTCCTTCTTTCACTCCCATAACAAAATACCCCTAATATTCATATTCTGCTGTTCTCTAGAAACCATATCCATCAGGTTTTCCAAATTTGAAAAGTCCTCTAAAATAGTAATTGGGTGCCTTTAACACTCCATTTCCATCGAATTTATTATTAAAATATTCGCCTTTATATTCACTTTTGTTGGCAAATTTCTACCATCCATTTCCCTCTTTCAATCCTTCAGTGAAGCTGCCCTTATATTCAGAGCTTATTGTATTTAAATGCCCTTAGCCATGATATTATCCATTTTTTAAATGTCCATAATACTTTGTTTGTGCCGATTCAATAGAAAAATAGCCAGTTTTTTGTCCATTTTGAAATTTCCCTTTCCAAACTTTAACTTCATCTGAAAGCTTTATTTCAATACCTAATCCATTCTTTTTGCCACCAACCATTTGACCGTAATACAGGGTCTTTTTGAAATACCATATCATGCCTTTGTAGGGAGTGAGCTAACTTGGTTTGTCTCCGAAGTATGTGCAATTTTTATATCTTTTGATAACTGGTGATATAGGAGGATCAAATTTGGCTAATTTATATATCGACTCAAAAAAGCTAAAAATTTCTTAAGGATTGGATTCAAATTACAATATGCCTATAGTTTGAAGATGTGAAACTATAAGATATGTATTTATAGACTGAACTTCAAATTATTCATGGTAAGACTTCTATTATCTTTGAATGTTTATATGTGGATTATTTTTTATACGAAACCTATATTGCTTTAGATTCGTTAACTAATTTTCAGTTTTTTTACTTATAGAAATAACATCTCTTTTTGATGATAAAATCACATCTTTTGGTTATTAGATATCTAAAAGTTTACGATTTATTAGTTATTTTTTTAGATCCAAGTTGATTGCTTGCAATCCTTTTAGTTGGTATCTTTGCGGAAGAACAAATTCTCGATCTCTTTCGTTTTTAGAAAAAGTATTATCGTAACAGGGTAGCAGCTGTTTCTTAATGATACCTCGACTTTCCTAAAGTCTTATACTTTTATTAGATACTCCTTAATGTTTAGAATCATTAAAAGAGTCGTCAGAACGATTGGGCCTGTCTCTAAAAGAATTAATTAATATTTTGAGTTTGTTATTATCGCTGTCGATCCGATCTATAAGTGTAAAAGTCGCTGACTTCTTATGTTTTTAGTATGGATGATGATAGTTTTATTCCTGTAACATGATGATTATAAAATTATCTGTCTACAGAGTTATATCGAACTTGAAAAATTTCAATAAAGATAAAGTTATTAGAATCAACAAAAGTAAGTTCTCTACTATTTCTTTTCCAAATGAGACTATATTTGATCAATCAACTGGCCCTTTTTGCTTAGAGAAGATAAACATTTGAAATATGGGCTTTTTTTATTTTTCAGTATTTGTTCTTATTGTTTTTTTTATTGCTTCTCTCTTGATTTTGGATTTCTTTTCTACTACGAAAGCGAGACAGAAATTCCTCGACTTTTGTTACAACTCTTACCTTTTTTGTAACCAGAAGGATGATTCTTTCCACGCAGTTGTTTAAGAGTTAATAATTTCCAATCTGTAAGATGGGAATTTGTCACTTGATATTTGACTGAATCATACACATGATTTGATTCTATATGGGTCGTAATTGATTTATCATACATGTATTTACCGCTACTTACTGGACTCTGAATTTTTACTTGTAGAAAATGTAAGTTATTGTTTTGCTGTTTTTTTTATCCTTAATGCTGAATTTATTTTTGCTCTTTTGAAAGACTATCAGGTTGCTCGTGGATTATACTATTAGGGAAGATTATTTCCTGTGTAGGAGCATGATTTTTGATATTTGTATTTCGTGTAATAAGCTTCATAAGATTATAAGGAAGTGTTTTCTTTATTCAAATTGAAAAATAGAAGTAACGTTAATTTCTAATTTTTAAAAAGTGCATAAATACTATAACAACTCTTTTATGAGAAAAAATCAAGTTTATTCATTGTGATTTGGATTTCACACAACATCTCTTCCATTTTCTGCGCCGACGGTTGGCAATTAACATAAATGAACTGTACGAATTCATCAAATCATTTGAATATTGGTATCCTTCATCGTCATCTTTTTATTCATAGTCGATTTACCAGCTCTAAATCCATTACCATCCAAAAGGTGGATTTTTTTTCATCATTGCTATACATTAATAGTCTTTGTCAGAATATTTTATATCTTAATCGTGCCAGCCTTCTCCTAAACTCCACCTCTCATAATGGTAAAAATAGAACTAACGTGAATTTTATGCGAGGGTTACTTTTTTCTCACTCACAAGGATGTTTTTTAGGCTTGCAGTAATCGTATCCATTATTTTGGCATACTCACTTACAAATTTCAAACAAATCGGCTTACCGTATCCTTTAATACCCTCCTTCAAAGGAGAAGTAAGTAAAAGACCGATCCATATTAAAACCAATACTAAATGACTTACTCTTATCACAAAGAGTAAGAGAATTACCAAACCACCAGTTTTACAAAGTATATTGATGATATAAAGAAGTAGTGTCTTATCTTGTTTAAATATATATTGGGCAAAAGTCTAATAGATGTCACAGTAAAGTTGAAGAATATTCCTGAGAAAAAATATATTCTCGTCAGGCAAGATAGATTTACGAACACCACTGTCATATTTATGTATTTTTTACAGATTCTTGATGATGAAGTTACGACAAAAGTATAAAGATAGACCACCAAAAAAGAGAGACATTTTAGGATAAATTACAACTAATGTTAAAAGTATTCCGACCAAAATGGTAATAAAAGGATCTTTCCAATAGATTATATGCTTGATTTTAGTGCATATAAACACAAGTGGGTCCAATTTTGACAAAAAGTTATAAACAAGTAAACCCATCTTCAGCATCTATAGCTTGCCAAGTTCTTCTTCTATAATAGTCGAATCCTATTTTATTTATGACTTGCTTTTGTTACTCTTAGCCTTATGACGATACAGAAAGGCCTCAATTTCACTGACTTAGTAAAATAATGTGAATTGATTCGAATCCTGATCACCTAATACTATGTGATGTTTGTTTTTCTATATCAAAGAATTGCTACAAAATTGCTAAAAAATACAGTTATTTGAGCCAAATTTTGATTCGTTTCTGACAGAACTGTGACCTCGAGGTAAAGAGCATCATTGTTGCTCACGTAGAGCGTATGTTTTTCAAGAAAGGCGTACCATTAATTTTTTAGGTATACAATTTCGGTACAAACAACAAGTGATTCTCCAATCTGAATTAGCAAGCAATACTTTGAACTTGATTTTGATTCCTCGGTTGTAGCCACCTAGAGCCTTCATTTTTTGAATGTCAAGTATAATTTTCATAATATTATTAGTTTTTATACAAAATAACTAAAACATAACAAATAAACGTTATACTATTTTGTTAAAATAAAACTAAAACATTTAAAAATTATTTTGACAGTCTATTTGACGGACTGTAGCTCTAGAACATTATTCATCGTTTCCTAACTACTTTCAAGACACTTAATCTTCTATTTAAGAATAGAGTGTATTTCTGTATTCCATTTATTGTTGAGTTAATTACGAGAATAATCAAGAGTAAATTTGAGTCGTTGATTAACTATTTTCAAATATCAAATATAAATTAGATGTCAGGTGAAGAAAAAAGCTTTTTGAAAAAGTATCCCAGAGTAGAGGCAGGATCTGATTAATGGAAGTTAGTAGAATTCAAACTCCAACTCTCACTTGGTACCACCGCAGCTGTAGTCAAAAGAATATATGATATCTCAATTACTCATTTGAGCTCCGCATTTAGTAGCAATGTTAAGGGAAGTATCATTTTGGAGTCTTTTCTACCTACAGAAGAGCTAAACTAAAACAATAAACTTTTTAAAGTATGCCAAAAGGGTTATGAATTTCCAGAATCAGGAATGATATTCAATGTTGGTTTCCATCAAATCCGTGACACCAAGAAATAAGTCAGCTGCATCATGAACAAGGTTTCAGTTGGAAAATCTTATTGCTACGGCAAATCAAAATTTGTGAATGACCCTATAAGTTGTCCTTAAGGCTTTGAATCAATCTATCTTTACAGTGAAGATTAAAACCCCCAAGTTTTCAGACATCAGTATGTTATTTCAAAAAATTATCAAGTCCTCCCTATCTATGTAATTGACTATGTAGTTGATACCTATAAATAACAACAGTCAAGAGCACCTTTGTGCTAAAATTGCACCAAGATTCCTCCATAAGCAGCCAAACTTTTTTGTGTAACTGAAAATGCACATTTTTGTATGGAATGTGATCAAGATTACCACGCAAGCAAGTTGGCATCTAAACATCAGAGAGTTTAAATTACTTAAAAACCAAAAAAATTTGGACATTGCGATAAACATGAGAACATTGACTTGTAACTATATTGTAGCGTGTGCAGTGAAGCTCTCTGCGTCAATTGTAAAATATTCGGAAATCATATGAGTGGAGAAATGGCCAAACATGCTCTTATCAAACTGAAAGATGCTTATTCATAAATTTCCTCTAAAGTGAAAGAAATCGATCCCAACATTGAAAGAAGGAAAAATCAGTTAACTGATGATTTGAGCAAAATTGATCTAAAAATTAAGTAAATCAATGCCAAAGCTACACATATTGAAGAACAACTATACGCTATCTTCCAAAAAGCACTTAGGTAGCTTCAACATTAAACCGAAAAGAAACTAAGTTTCCTGATTTGCGATCAGTTAGAGCTAAAAAGACAATATGACCATATCCTATGGATGGATAGTTTCATCAAACATCAACTTGAAATTCAATAGCCTCATGAATTTTTAAGCAGTTGGTACAAGTAAATTTGTTTTTACTTAGGTTCTCAAAATATAAAAAATAAGTACTCAGTCTCAGCAATCTATCTATAAACACTGAAGTAAAAGCAGACATGAAACTAGAAGGAGAAATTAAGATCACAGTTTAGGGGAAATCAAGACCAGGAAATATGAACAATCAAAATTTAGAAAAATAAATGATGCTAATCAATGAATTTATGACTCCGAGCAAGGAAGCAGGAAAATCAGCAGGTGATAAAGACATAGGGTCTACGCAGCTTCGAAAAACAATCTTCAAAAAACACTATACTTAAAAAATCAAAGAAATGGGTTATGAGCCGGGTACAATCAAAGGTTCGATGTCGACACTTAATAAAATGCCTTAAGATTACAAGGGTTGAAGTGATATATCTCCTTTATTTATGGATTTTCATAGTATTGTTTTTGGATTGTGAGGTTATTGAAGTAACCCAGATGAAATGTTATACTACTTATGGAAATAGTAAAGTTTGATAAGTAGGTAAAAATAAACAAATATTTTTTGCCATATTCAATTCAAAAATATGTAGATAACAGTTTGTTCTTTAATTTTTGCCCTTAAACATTAACATATGGAGTTGGACATCTGACTTAAATAATAAGGACTAAATCATGCTACTACTGATTTAGTTTAAAAATTTTTTTTGTATTAGTTTGTTGAATACTTAAGACATATTGCGCACTCACAGGTAAGGTAGAGATGAGGGATAAGATACAAGCAATAATTATGAAATTTAAGTTACTTTTAGGCGGTTCTAATTAGATTTTATCAGTGAGATACTTAAATGTTAAGATTGGAACTTATCTGTAACAATAAAATCCATTGTGCAAATATTCGTCAGGATGTGGATCTTCAAGTTCGTTCCCCTGCAAAAGTTGTGGAACTCCTCTCTGCAAGCAATGCAACCGTTCCCTCAAAACAGGAAATCCCCCTTCCTCAGGCAATGCAGCACAATGTGGAGATTGTAAGAAAAATTTCCATTGATAGTCTGAAAACCAATATAATTTCATTTGTCGCTATTTAATATCGAAATTTCACTAGAATGTAGTCTTTTAACTGATCTTAACTGATCCGTTAAAGTATGAAAATAAGATTTAAGATTATCAATTTGTTTTAAGTTCAAATTGATTATTTAATTTGAAGAAAAAGTTCGGCAAATAATGATTACAAGAATTAAATTTGCTTAATAACTTCTAAAAGTCTTTATTTTTTTTAGATTTATTATCTTTTCCAATTTAACCTTCTATAATTCTTGATTTATTAATTTTAATCAACTTTATCTGAGTCTACAACTTTTACTCTAGTTTTCTAGTTATTTAGAATTTTATTTTTAGCTTTAGGATTATTTTCTTTTTTTCTGAGTATTTTATCTTTTCTTGTTTAATTTAGACACATTTAGAGTTACAAATAATTTTCTCAGAGAGTCCTAAACAGTAAAAAAAATATATACAGTTTATATGACTTATCAAAATTTAAACATGTATTTTTCATTCTCAACAAATAACAAATACGATCATTGTAATTTTTTAAAGCTCCTTGCCCTAATTTATTCTTCATTCGGCTCAATAATTTTTAAAAAAAAATTATAAAAATTCTCTTTAGTTTTGCAAGCACCTTGAAACTTTTCTGAGTCACATTCATAGATATTAATTATAAGCCTAATAATATGAAGTATTACAACTTTCTGAACGTAGTTATAATTAAAGGAACTTTCCTAGAAGACTTTGGAAATGATCTTTTCTTTCTTCGATCCAAGAGAGTCCAATAGACAATCAAAATAGGGCGCCTATTTTTAAATCATTGCATCCCTATGTTTTCTGTTGAAGTCCTTGTTTTTATGAGCTGTTAGATCATCTATGTTAAGATGATAGCGATATCATTGTAACTATTTGATACTGAGACTGAAATATTTAATTTGTCTGTGAGTACCTGATCAAAGTTTTATAAGGTCTCTTACGAAATAGATTTAATGATTAGATATTGAAAATTAATCACTTCTTTTGATATATTAGCCTCTTCATGAGTTTCGGTTTGTAAACCTAGCCGACAGCCTTGTAGAAAGTGTTTACTTATGTATTTTTTATTATAACGAAACCAGGCAGTTGACAACAGGCTAAAAGTTTGAAAAAGGGTGAAGATCATGTTATATAAGAGATTGTAATACTCACTTAGCTTACGACTGTCTATCTCTTATATATACTTTAGGACTCTTCTTTAAATTTAATATTATAAATCTTCGAACTTTATTTCTTTTAATTAATTTTCAAATTTTTGCAGGTTTCTTTTATATTATTGCAAAATTTTTTAAAGCTTGCGAGTGTTTTCATCGATAGTTAGTTTAGATTTTTCTAGATTGACTACCTTTATGAACTATTTGAAGATTTATCTCGAAATAAGCTTAGCTTAGGACTCAATGTCAACTCTTTTCTTTTGTAGGGCTATTTTCTGAAGAAACACAAGCTACTTTTGCATACATTTATATTGCTAGAGGCATCTTTTTATGAAAATTATATTGTCTTGCGTAAGTTTGTATTTGGATTGAAGAGATTTCTCAGGTTATGATTTAAATGACTTTTATCCGAGTTTATAATAATACATAGATTACTCTTAATTTCCCATTTTTAAACTAAATTCTGCAAAGTTAAACAGATATAGAGGATTATTAGGACTTAATTTAAGGGCAATTTAATAATCAGCATAAGCTCCTTTATAGTCGCCCATTTCATCTTTGGCATTCCCACAATTGTAATAAGCATCTGAATAATCGTTCTTTAAATTTATAGCTTTTCTATAATCTTAGATAGCTCCTTTGAAGTCTCCCATACTATATTTATTGTTTCCACGACAGTAGTAAGCCTCTTAATAGTCAATCTTTAGGTTTATAGCTTTATTCTGGTCCTATATGGCCCCTTTGTAATCTCCCAAGCTATTTTTGCTATTTCCACGATTTTTATAAGCAATAGCAAAGTCACTTTTTATACTGATAGCCTTATTGTAGTCTTAAATAGCTCCTTTATAATTTCTCATTTTGTATTTGGTAACTCCTCTATTATTGTAGGCTTCTGCGTAGTCACTCTTCATCTTGATGGCTTTGCTGTAGTCCTCAATAGCTTCTTTATAGTCTCCTATATGATCTTT
>Ga0194117_10004728_pt1 | contig 12807 bp, 10 predicted proteins | sample TA2MahsurfametaG_FD_160579 | JGI IMG/M metagenome (GOLD analysis project Ga0194117, IMG submission 160579) | Freshwater microbial communities from Lake Tanganyika, Tanzania - TA2015009 Mahale N1 surface | ecosystem: Environmental > Aquatic > Freshwater > Lake | place: Tanzania: Lake Tanganyika...
TTTTTTGGAATGTCCTGCCATAAAGGGTTCTGGGGGAATTTTTAGGGGTTTTGAGGCGTTCTGGGGAGGGGCTAAGCGAGACTCAGGATTTTAAGGGACCCAAGGGCTTCGACCTGGATGAATTGAAAGCGTAATGATTTGATGTAATGATGTTTTGATGATATGATGCGTGAGCATCAAAAAGGAGTAAATACGATGAGAACAACCGTGGACCTCGATGAGGATGTACTGATGGCGGTGAGGGAACTTGCGCGACTTAAAGGTGAGTCCATTGGCCGCGTGTTGTCGGAATTAACCCGCAAGGGGCTGCTTTACCGCCCCATGCCCGCGTCCAGTGGGGGCCTGCTTATGGCACGAGAGCCCGCAGAAACGGAGCAAAAGACTTTGGCAAGTCTTGGCATTCATCCATTTCCTTACGAAGGCGGACCGATACCGACAAACGAATTGGTGAATCGCATTCGTGAGGAAGAGGGCATTTGATGAAGTCGCTTTTAGATGTCAATTGCCTAATTGCGCTGTTCGATGAACCGCATGCAAGCCATTTGATCGTGAGGAGCTGGTTTTTGAATGCCGAAAGTAGTGGCTGGCTGACTTGTCCTATCACGGAGAATGGTTGTATTCGCATTCTTTCTGCTCAAGTTTATGCACGCCCAAAGCCAGCCATTGCAGTGATACACGCCCTGCGACAAGCATTTAAAAACCCGAATCATCATTTTGTTGTCGATGATTTTTCCTTAACGGATAGCGGTTGGTTAGAGCCGTCACTGCTGACATCATCCCAAGTCACTGATATTTATTTGCTGAAACTTGCCATAAAAAATAATGCGCGATTGGTGACGTTGGATTGTCGAATTAAGCATTCGGCAGTCGAAGGCGCTACACCCGATCATTTACTTGTCTTAAGGGATCCGTAAAGCGCTAATTGTGCGAGAGGGGCTGATCTCAGCGACATACAGCACCGGGCTGAGGCGATCCGTTAGCGCTTATAACGCTTCGGCAAAAACGGCAGTTTTACGATCTCTACCGTAAGCCGCTTATCTCGAACGATCGCAAATAACGGCTGATTCGCCGCGTTGGACTGAATCAGCGCCAACATCATCGGGTGGCCCAGCGATGGTGATACCGTGCCGCTCGTTACTTCTCCCACCTCTAAACCATCAGCGGTAACAATCTTGGCATGTGACCGAATCGGCGCGGATTCTTTGGAAATCATGCCTACCAGCTTGCGCGCAGTACCTTCCGCTAAGTGCTTTAGCACAATGCTTGCGCCGGGGAATCCCCCGGTCTTTGCGGGCGAGGTCTTTGTGCCATCCGCATTGACCTTGGGCAGTCTGCGCGATGCAGCGATCGCAAACGGCAGTCCTGCCTCGACGGGGCTGATGTTGGGCGAGATATCGTTACCGTGTAACGGCAGTCCTGCCTCTAACCTTAAGGTATCGCGCGCGCCTAGGCCAACAGGTTTGACGCGATCGTCTTTCATTATTTTGCGCACGATTCGGTCTGCATCAGATGCCGGGATGGAGATCTCATAGCCATCCTCACCGGTATAGCCCGAGCGGGTGGTGAAACACGCTGCGCCACAGAGATTAAGTTCGGCCGCCTGCATAAAGGTCATGGATGCTGCAAAAGGATCTAATGCCGAAAGCACTGCCTCGGCCTCGGGACCTTGTAGGGCGATTAAGGCCGCATCAATCCATTCAAACTTCAGATCCGGCGCAAGCTGCGAGAGCCTTGCGAGATCGGCATCGCGATTGCCAGCGTTTACCACCATCCGTACTTCTGACTCTCGCCAGACTAGCATTAAGTCATCCTCAATTCCGCCCCGATCGTTAAGCAGCACCGAGTAGCGTTGGACATCCTTTGGCCATCCAGTAAAGTCACATGGCAGGGCTGCTTCAAGTGACCGCGCAAGCTTTGTCCCGCTTGGATCATTGGGCGCAGTAATCCTGAGCTGCCCCATATGTGAGACATCGAAAAGCCCTGCATGACTGCGGGTATGGTGATGCTCTGCCTTGAGGCCCTCTGGGTACTGAATCGGCATATTGAATCCCGCAAAGCCGCCAAATTTCGCGCCCAACTCACCATGAAGCTTTTCCAGTGCAATTGATTTCATGCGTAGCTTTCGATGGGCGGGCAGGTGCAGATCAGGTTGCGATCACCGGCTGCGTTATCGATTCGCTTTACCGTAGGCCAAAATTTCGCGGTACGCACCCAGGGCAGGGGGTAGGCGGCTACCTCGCGGCTATAGGCATGTGTCCACTCGCCAGCAATCTCGCCTGCGGTATGCGGGGCATTTTTCAGCGGATTATCGAGTTTATCGAATGCGCCGCTTCGCACACTTTGAATTTCCCCGGCAATTGAGATCATGGCATCACAGAATCGATCAAGCTCAGCCTTGGATTCTGATTCGGTGGGCTCCACCATCAATGTGTCCGCGACTGGAAATGACAGCGTTGGCGCATGAAATCCATAATCCATCAGCCGTTTTGCAACATCTTCGGCCGTAATGCCAATCTCTGACTTCAGACTGCGCAGATCCAAAATGCACTCGTGAGCGATCCGGCCCTGCTCCCCTTTGTACAGAATTGGGAAGTGGCCCTCCAGCCGCGCTGCAACGTAGTTGGCATTCAGAATTGCAACTTCGGTCGCCTTGCGAATCCCAGAGGCCCCCATCATACGAATGTACATCCAGGAAATCGTTGTGATGAGTGCACTGCCAAAAGGTGCTGCGGATACGCTATTGCTCTGATCGCTGGCGCCATAAGGGTCGACTGATAAAAAAGTTGCGAGATGCTTAGCCACCGCAATCGGGCCCATACCGGGCCCGCCACCACCATGGGGAATGCAGAAGGTTTTGTGCAGATTCATGTGGCAGACATCGGCACCGATATCGCCCGGCCGCGTGAGGCCCGCCTGGGCATTTAAATTCGCTCCATCCATGTAGACCTGGCCGCCCGCATCGTGAACCATGGCGCAGATATCTTTAATTGCAGACTCAAACACACCATGTGTTGACGGATAGGTCACCATCAGTGCACAGATTTGATCCTTGTGGGCTTGAATCTTTGACTTTAGATCTGCAACATCCACATTGCCTTGACTGTCGCAGGCCACTACAACGATCTTCATTCCCATCATCTGTGCACTGGCCGGGTTGGTGCCGTGGGCAGATGAAGGAATCAGGCAGATATCCCGATGGCCCTGGCCAAGGGACTGCTGATAAAAGCGAATCGCAAGTAATCCTGCGTATTCGCCCTGGGCGCCTGAATTGGGCTGAAACGATACGGCATCAAAACCGGTGATTTCCTCTAGCCAATCGCCGAGCTCTCTGAGCATCTTGGCGTAGCCCTGCGCCTGATCGGCCGGGGCGAAGGGGTGGAGCCCCGCAAACTCTGGCCAGGTGACTGGCGCCATTTCGGCAGCTGCGTTTAATTTCATCGTGCAGGAGCCCAGCGGAATCATCGAATGCACCAGTGAGATATCTTTATTCTCAAGGCGCTTTATATAGCGAACAAATTCGGTTTCGCTGTGATAGCTATTAAAGACCGGATGGGTGAGCACCGCATCTTCTTGAGCGAGCGCTGCGGGAATCGATTCAGGCTGCGTGGTGAGTCGTAACGCTTTTAGTGTTTCTGTCGAGGTTGACTTGCCGGTGAGTACCTCAGCCAAGTCGGCGATATCGGCAAACCCAGTGGTTTCGTCGCAGGCAATACCAATATCGCCATTTGGGAGGTAGCGAAGATTGATCCGTTTTTGCTCTGCCCGTGATCGGATTGCAGCGATTGAGCCGAAAGAAGCCAGCGCCGCCGCTGAGAAAACAACCGTATCAAAAAACGCAGCATGGGCTGGCGTGAGCCCCGTTACTTTAATCAGAAGTCTCGCCATGGCGTTCACACGTAGCGCGATCCGATGCAGGCCCTGCGGCCCGTGGTAGACCGCATAAAAAGACGCCATATTGGCCAATAGGGCCTGGGCGGTGCAGATATTGCTCGTGGCCTTATCACGCCGGATATGCTGCTCTCGGGTCTGAAGCGACATCCGGTAGGCAGGTTTCCCGCTGGCATCGACTGATACACCGATAATTCGCCCCGGCATCGCCCGTACTAAGTCTTCCTTTACCGCCATGAATGCCGCATGTGGGCCACCATAGCCCATCGGTACACCGAAGCGCTGGGCACTTCCAATTGCGATATCTGCGCCCATGCGGCCTACTGATTTCACAAGCAGGCCCGATAAAAGATCTGTGCCGATACAAATCCGGGCACCGACGGCATGCAGCGCGCCGGCAAGTCTACTGAAATCCCGCAGCGCCCCCCGCGTATCGGGGGTCTGCACGTGGGCGCCAAAGAATTCAGCAGTTGGCGTGAACACCTCGGCATCGCCTACCACGCATTCCAGCCCCATCCAGTGGGCGCGCGTCTTGATAACGGCAATCACCTGTGGGTGGACCTGTGTATCAATAAAAATCTTGTTGGCGGCTGCCCCTTTTTGCGCACGCTTCATTGTTGCCATAGCTTCTGCAGCAGCGGTGGCTTCATCGAGTAAGGAAGCGTTTGATGTGTGTAGTCCAGTCAGATCCACCACCATTTGCTGATAGTTCATGAGCGCCTCGAGCCGGCCCTGGGCGACCTCGGCTTGGTAGGGCGTATAGGCGGTGTACCAGCCGGGATTTTCGAGAACGTTTCGACGAATGGGCTCGGGCGTAAAGGTGCCGTGGTAGCCAGCGCCGATAAACGAACGCCAGATCTGATTCTGATTGGCAATCGATCTCAGTTCGTCAAGCGCCTCGGATTCGCCCGCAGGATCAGGAAGATTCAGAAGATCCTGACGCAGAATTGCTGCTGGCACCGTCTGCTGAATAAGTTCAGCCCGCGAGGCTGCGCGAATGCGGGTGAGCATTTCTTCTTCCTGGTTTCTATCGGGGCCAATATGGCGGCCATGAAATTCATCGTGGCCGAAGAGTCCCTCAATGCTGTCAATGGGCTCAAATGCATGCATCTCAGCGGGCCCCCGGTCCAGCGGTGTATTGCTCCATGGTCAGTAAAGCCTGCTCAGCACCAGCGGCGGCGGGCTTGAGCCTAAAAAGCCAGCCGGTCTCGTAGGGTGATGCATTCACGGTCTGGGGCGCGCCCGATAGCGCCTCATTCGTAGCAATCACCTCCCCGGCGACGGGCGCGTAGACATCCGAGGCGGCTTTGGTGGACTCCACCACGGCGCAGGAGTCTCCAGCGGCAACATTTTTACCAAGCGCAGGAAGATCCACATAAACAAGTTCGCCAAGAGAATCTTGTGCGAGGTCGGTAATTCCGATGGTCAGCGTGCCATCGGACTCGAGGCGCACCCATTCGTGCGAAGCGGTATAACGCAAACCAGCAGGGAAATTCATGGTCAAGGTCTCCTTGGCAGTTATCCCCCTCTGTCCTTTGTGCCTGAGACCTTAACCTTCGGCGAACCCCTATTGGAAGGGGCCTCTCTCCAGAGTGTCTTACAAGCGCGCGGTCCTTTTGCCTGAGAGTTTTCGGGGTCTTGCACCTTCGGCGTCGCAGAAAAGCTTTTCCTGCGATCTCTCCCGCGCGCGAGAGTAGACTTAGTGGAGTGTCTTAAAGGCATGCTTGGCTGTCAAGTTACGGGTCTGCCCTGCGCAAGGGCAAACTTAAAGTAAATCATCAGGAGTTCGTCATATGTCACCAACAGTGAAAGCGGTCCAGCTCTCCAGCTTTGGCGGGCCAGAAGTAATGAAACTTGTGGATGTCACGGTGGGTGATCCCGGCCCCGGCCAGGCCCGGGTGCGACACCATGCGATTGGCTTGAATTTCATTGATATTTATCAGCGCTCCGGGGTCTACCCGAACGCACTTCCTGCGGTGTTGGGCATGGAGGGTGCGGGCGTGGTCGAGGCGGTGGGGTCAGGCGTCTCCCACATCAAGCCAGGCGATCGGGTCGCATATGCGAATAATCCGATGGGGGCTTATGCGGAGTCCCGGGTCATGCCGGCCTGGGTCTTGGTGAAGATTCCGAAAGCCGTCTCGTTTGAGGTTGGCGCTAGCATGATGCTCAAAGGCGCAACTGCCCACTATCTTTTCAAGCGGACCGCGAATCTGCAGAAGGGTCACACAGTTTTATTTCATGCAGCGGCGGGCGGCGTTGGTTTAATTGCCATGCAGCTCGCTAAGCTCATGGGGGTCACCATCATTGGCACGGTGGGCTCGGATGACAAAGCCAAGCTTGCGAAAAAATGGGGCTGCACTCATACGATCAACTATGCGAAAGAGAATTTCGTGGATCGGGTTAAAGAAATCACCAAGGGCCGGGGTGTCGATGTTGTGTATGACTCTGTTGGTAAAGACACTTTCCAGGGCTCGCTCGACTGCCTGCGTCGATACGGTTTGATGGTGAGCTTCGGCAATGCGTCGGGTAAGGTGCCACCGGTTGATTTCGCAGTCATGAAGGGCTCGCTATTTATCACCCGGCCATCGCTGATGGCTTACACCTCGACACGGGAAGATCTTGAGCTTACCGCCAATGATCTGGTGAAGATGGTTGCCAGCACGAAACTGGTGATTCCTGTGGAGCGGACTTATAAGCTTGCCGATGTGCAGCAGGCCCACCGTGACCTCGAGGGCCGAAAGACAACCGGCTGCTCGGTGTTGATTCCTTAAGCCTGGTGATACCCCGTCACCCGCTGAATCTCTGTTTTGGAGCCGAGGAACACCGCGACCCGCTCGTGGAGTTTCTCGGGCTGTAGACCCAGGATGCGCTCGTGGCCATTTGTCGATGCGCCACCGGCTTGCTCGACTAAAAAGCTCATTGGATTGGCCTCATACATCAGCCGAAGCTTGCCAGGCTTATCTGGTTCGCGGGCATCGCGGGGGTACATGAACGTTCCCCCGCGGGTGAGCACCCTGTGCACATCGGCCACCATGCTGGCAATCCAGCGCATGTTGAAGTCTTTCCCGAGTGCCCCAGTTTTGCCGGCAAGCATTTCATTCACATAGCGCTTCACGGGGGCCTCCCAGTGGCGCGCATTTGAGGCATTGATCGCGAACTCCTTAGTTTCTGCGGGGATCTGCATGCGCGGAGTGGTCATCCACCAATGGCCCTGATCCAAAGTAAAGGCCGCGGTACCCGACCCAAGCGTGATAACAAGCTGTGTTGAAGGGCCATAGGCCACATAGGCTGCCATCACTTGCTGGCTGCCGGGCTGAAGAAACATTTGCGAGAGCGACGCGCTGGATTGGCCCGCGCCAGCGGGCTTACTGAGTATCGAAAAAATAGTACCGATGGAAACATTGATATCAATGTTGGATGAGCCATCTAGTGGATCAAAGAGCACCAGGTAGTCATTTGTTGGATTTGTATTGAACTCCGGTAATTCCATTTCTTCAGAGGCCACAGCGAAGGCCCCGGCTTTTTTTGCAGCCCCAAGCAAAATCTCATTGGCGATGACATCAAGTTTTTTCTGGTGCTCACCCTGCACATTGTCAGTGCCTGCCTCGCCAAGCACTCCTGCTAGCGCGCCACGACGCACCTCCCGGCTGATTAATCTGCAGCCAAGAAGCAGCTCGGTGATCAGGCCCGCAAGCGGGGCTGAGGCCCTCTGCTGGGCGAGATAGTCTGAGAGCGGAATCGCCATAGCGTAAGATTATTCCATGACTCAGTCCAAAAGAATTTCAGGGGTTTCACGCCAGTTTTCGAGCGCTGCTCGGCTGTTTTCGGCAGCCCAGTTTGCTTGTCTGCGTCAGGCCCATGTGGGCATAGTGGGCCTGGGTGGGGTCGGCTCCTGGGCCGCGGAGGCGCTTGTGCGATCAGGCATCGGGGCGATTACCTTAATTGATATGGACCATGTGGCCGAATCAAATCTGAATCGCCAGGTCCAGGCCCTGCACTCCACCCTGGGTATGTCGAAGTGTCAGTCGCTCTTAAATCGATTAGCTGATATCTCACCCGATTGCACAATCACGAGTCGCGATGATTTTTTGGGGCCTGAAAACGCGGCTGCGATACTCATGGATCAGGCAGTTGATTTATGGATCGATGCCACCGATGATCTGGCCGCAAAGCGGGCGATGATTTTGATTCTCAGTGGGGCAAAGCGATTGCCGCATCTGGTAATGAGCGGCGGTGCGGGGGGTAAAATCGATCCCACAAGGATTGCGCTTGCAGACCTTTCCGAGACAATCCACGACCCGCTTTTATCGGCGTTGCGTTATGACCTTCGCAAGCACCATAATTTTCCACGTAAGGGAAAGATGAAAATCCAAGTGGTCTTTAGCCCCCAGCCGATGGCGCAGGCCCCGGACTGTGATCCCTCGGCGAGGCTTGCCTGTGCGGGCTACGGCTCACTGGTTACAGTAACGGCATCAATGGGCATGGCAGCGGCCCAGCAGGCCATCACCCGCCTGATAAAGTCTGCGTAAGGACTCCGCCTCATGAATGCCCGCGACTCGCTTAGCTCTACTACCCCGTCTTCTTCGGTGATTCGACGTCTGGATTACACACCGCCCAGTCATCGTATTGGCCAGGTCCGGCTCGATTTCACCCTTGGAATTGAGTCTACCCGTGTGATCAATGAATTTGACTTTGAGGCAGCAGGCGACACCCAGTCGCTAGCGCTTCATGGTGACGAACTCACACTAATCAGTGTCTCGGTCGATGGCCGATTGCTGGCCGATCACGAATTGGATTATTCGTCTCATCACCTGCAGATTTCAGGGCTTTCCAATCGCGGCTCGATTCGAATCGAGACCGAGATTAAACCGGCTGCGAACACAGCCCTGATGGGCCTTTACGCTTCGCGTGGCGGCTTATTTACCCAGTGCGAATCAGAGGGCTTTCGACGCATTACTTATTTTCTAGATCGGCCCGATGTGATGGCGGTCTATCGCGTTGTGATGCGTGGCCCCAAATCCGAATTTCCCGTGCTACTTTCAAACGGGAACCTGACCTTGCAGCAGGATTTGCCAGGCGGCCTGCACGAGGCCCACTGGCACGACCCTTTTCTAAAGCCCAGTTATTTATTTGCGCTGGTGGCAGCCCATCTTGATCGGCTTGAGGAGACGATCACCACGCAAAGCGGCAAGAAAGCATTGCTTCAGGTCTATACGCGGCCAGAGGATCGCGCCCAGGCGGGATTTGCTCTGCAGTCCTTAAAGCGTGCGATTTTTTGGGATGAAAAGCGGTATGGCCTTGAGCTCGATCTGGAGCGCTTCATGATCGTGGCAGTGCCAGATTTCAATTCTGGCGCCATGGAAAATAAGGGCTTAAATCTTTTCAACACAAAGTTTGTGTTGGCGGATCCACAGACTGCAACCGACATTGATTACGACGGCATTGAGTCGGTGGTTGCCCACGAATATTTCCATAATTGGACTGGCAATCGCATTACATGCCGGGATTGGTTTCAGTTAACACTGAAAGAAGGCCTGACAGTTTTTCGTGACTCAGAGTTTTCGGCCGATATGGCTGCAGAGGGCCTAAGCCCGCAGGCGGCTGCGAGCGCCCGTGCGGTTCGCCGAATCGACAGTGTCCGCGTGCTGCGTGCCGCCCAGTTTCCGGAGGACTCCGGGCCCATGTCGCATCCCATACGGCCAGACAGCTACCAGGAGATTCGCAACTTTTACACCGCAACCGTCTATGAAAAAGGTGCGGAGGTGATTCGGATGCTGCAGACGCTTCTTGGTGTTGACGGATTTCGCAGGGGCATGGATCTATATTTCGCTCGGCATGATGGCCAGGCGGTGACCTGCGAAGAATTTGTTAATGCCATGTTTGATGCCAATGCATCGACAGCACCACAGGCTGATCAGCGCTCTCACGCCCTCGCAGCGCAGTTTATGCGTTGGTATGACACCTCGGGCACTCCCAAGGTCAAAGTAAGCGAGCTTTATCAGCATCAGCCAGGCGATCGGGACCAGTCAGGAATTTACTCGCTGACCTTTACCCAGGAGCTTACAAAGACCAGCCTCCAGCAGGCACCGCTGATGATTCCGATTGATTTGGGCTTACTTGATGTAAGCGGTAAATCCTGCCCCTTAGCCGATGCATCGATTTCCGGAGATGCGGAGCGCCACGGCAATGTACTGCTTTTAAAAGGAAGTCAGGCCACCTTATCGATTCCTTGCAAGAGCCGGCCTGTGCCATCGTTACTCAGAGATTTCTCTGCACCGATCGCGCTGGAGTTTGACTACGGCAGTGCGCAGCTTTTGCATCTTTTAGCCCATGATCCGGATTCCTTTAATCGATGGGAGGCTGCCCAGCGGCTCATGCTGGACGCGATGCTAAAGCCGGGCAATGTGGATCTGGCCCTGATGGGCTTGGCGTTTAGCGCAATCGCTAGAGATGCCGCCCTTGATCATGGCTATAAAGCATCTCTGCTGTCGCTGCCGTCTGAGCTCTATATTTCGGAACGGGTGCCAGTGATCGACCCGGGTTTTATTCGATCTGCAAGGGATACGCTGCGCCAAGAACTTGCGCGGCAGCTTCTTGAGCCGCTGAAGCGGTTAGATGGAGAGCTGCGTGCCGCCGCAAGTGCACCTTACTCACCAGATCCGCTTTCGACAGGAAGGCGGCTTTTGGCCAATTTAGTGCAGCATTATTTGGCCCTTAAGGGGGCGATCTCCGAGGAAGAATTGCTGGCCCGATTTACTGCAGTCAGCAACATGACCGATCGGATGGCTCTGCTATCCACGCTCATGGAGTTTCAGGGGTCCCAGACTCAGGAGGCGCTTGAGCGTTACTTTCATCAGTTTCAGCACCATGATTTAGCACTTGATAAATGGTTCGCTGTCCAGGTGACCATTCCAAACGATCAGGCGCTGACCCATGTTCAGGCGTTGATGCACCACCCAAAGTTCGATGTTTCAAACCCCAATCGCGTTCGATCGGTATTCGGCGCATTCTTTAACCAGAATCTACCCGGGTTTCATCGGCAAGATGGCGCCGCCTATGCGCTTTGGGCGGAGGCGGTACTCACCATTGATCGTCGCAATTCACAGCTTGCTTCGCGAATGGCCAGAGCCCTAGATCGTTGGTCTCGGTTTGAGCCGGTACGCCGCATGGCCATGCAGGCTGCCCTAGAGCGGGTCGCAGCAGATGAAAAGCTCTCGCCTGATGTCCGCGAAGTTGTTTCAAAGGCCTTTGCCCATTGAGTCTGGCATCACAGACCTGGGTTATTTTTTGCCGGGTTGTTGATCACTTCGGTGATGCGGGTTTTTGCTGGCGGCTTGCAGTTGCGCTCAAGCGACTCGAGATTGGCCATGTTGTGCTGGTCATTGATCAGTTGACGGTTTTAGAAAAGCTGCGCGGCAAAGAGCCGCTCGACGGCGTATCGATATTCTCTTGGAGTGACACAGAGGCGCGCTGGAACAAAAGCGGAGTCCCGTCATCCGAGTCGGCCGATATCGTCATCGAAGCCTTTGCCTGCGAAATACCTGAAGCTTATGTGCGCAGTTTAGGGTTAGGCTGTCAGTGGATTACGCTGGATTACTTGGCGACTGAGCCTTGGGCGGATCAGGTGCATGGAAAACCATCGCCACTGCCGAGATGTTCGCACCCTGCTGCGTTAAAGCGCAGATGGTTTATTCCTGGGTTTTCTGCCGCAACCGGTGGCCTACTGCACGGCAGCTGGCGCAATCTTTCCACCCAAGAGCGGCGCTTATGGCGTCATAGATTAACGGGTGAATCGATTGGCGATGATGTATTTCTGATTCTGGCATTTGGCTATTCAGATGCCGATTGGGAATTCTTTTCAAATGAACAATTGCCGCGCCCGAAGGGCTTTAAGTCAGTGCGTCTCTGGAGGCCAGAGGGCATGCAGCTCTCTCAAATCGAATTCGATTGCTCGCTGCAGGCCTGCGATTTGAATTTTGTTCGCGGCGAAGATTCTTTTGTCCGGGCCCATTGGGCTGCTGCGGGTCCATGGCAGGTACCCTTTGTCTGGCAGCCCTATCGTCAGCCAGATCGGGCCCATCGCCATAAGCTAGCCGGCTGGGCGGAGCAAATCCTGCGTGCGCCCCAGCTCTCCGTTCTGCGGGATTTGCATTGGGCCTGGAATCAGCTTGGCCCAGCAGGCCAGGAATCGGAGTCCCGCAGCGGGCCAGATCTCCATCGGGACTGGAGCGCTTTTTGTCAGCACTATCGGCAAGTCCAGTCTCATTTACATCGATTTTGTCTGAATTTGGCCCGCCAGCAGGGCCTTGAGGTAAATCTCATCGGCTCCATCCGCTAGAATCCGGGGTTTTCCTCTCCCGCTTTAAAGAATTTTTATGAAAACCGCACAAGAACTTCGCGTGGGCAATGTGGTGATGATTGGCACCGACCCCATGGTGATCCTGAAGACCGAGTACAACAAGTCGGGCCGCAATGCTGCGGTGGTCAAGATTAAGATGAAAAATCTACTCTCGGGCTCGGGCCAGGAGACTGTATTTAAGGCCGATGAGAAATTCGATACCCTGGTCCTGGATCGTAAAGAGGTGACTTACTCCTATTTTGCAGATCCGATGTATGTCTTCATGGATGCCGAGTACAACCAATATGAGGTTGAGGCCGAATCAATGGGGGATGCACTGAACTATGTCGAAGAGGGCATGACCTGCGAGGTCGTCTTCTACGAGGGCCGTACGATTTCTGTAGAACTTCCAACCAGCGTTGTGCGTCAGGTCGCCTACACTGAGCCTGCAGTGAAAGGGGATACATCCGGAAAAGTCATGAAGCCAGCTCGGATCGCGCCGACCAATTTCGAGGTCTCGGTACCCGCATTTGTAGATATCGGCGATAAGATTGAAATCGATACCCGCACCGGCGAGTATC
>Ga0194117_10004729_pt1 | contig 12800 bp, 7 predicted proteins | sample TA2MahsurfametaG_FD_160579 | JGI IMG/M metagenome (GOLD analysis project Ga0194117, IMG submission 160579) | Freshwater microbial communities from Lake Tanganyika, Tanzania - TA2015009 Mahale N1 surface | ecosystem: Environmental > Aquatic > Freshwater > Lake | place: Tanzania: Lake Tanganyika...
TGGTTTCAACAATGATGTTGTTAGCTTTGTTAACCTCCACCTTTGATTTCTATTTCGCGACTTGTGCATTTAAAAAGGTTTGCTAAGCCTTTTCTATCAGTTTCTCCACTAGTTCTCGTGCTTTTTGAAGTTCTTCTCTTCTCTGTGCTTTGTAATCAGCTCTTTCTTGCTTCTTTGACTCCTTAAGCTCTTGCTCTACTTTTTTCTGATAGAACTCGCGACGTCTTTTCTTGGCTCCGATCATGCCCTTTAAGTAGTTTTGGCGTTCTTGATAGTCAAAGGTGACTGCGCTGTTTTTTTTATTATTTTTATGTAGGTTATACTTCTTTTTATGCTTTTGTTGGGTCATCAATTATAATTATATTCAATAATCAAAATACTGATGGGTCTCCTTCTATTTATTTTTGTGAATTCTGCTTAGCAGCTTTCTAAATTCTGGCAGAATTTCTATATTCCTCCTTCGAGTGTTTTTTGGAGTCACCGGACAGTTATTCTTCGATTTCTCTTGGACCATTATGACCGTTTTCTATTGAAGCATTATTACCTTTTTCCTGTTGTATTTTACCATTCATTTTCTATTTCATTTAATCTTAGTTTTACTAAGCTCCTTATTGAATGTGCTAATTTTCTTCATCAATTCCGAATTGTCTGATTTCAACTCCTTATTCTTCCACCATCTATTAATATTGTCTTTCTTCTGAAGAGGAAGAAGAATCGCTTGCTTACTAATTCCTCATTTCATTTTCGTTTATTTCAATTTGAACTTATCTCATTTCGATTACCTTTTCTTGTAAGGAAACTTTATTTTAGACGATTTCAGAAGGAATTTGAGATAATCCGACTTTCGTTCGCTCAAGCATCTCATCTTTTTTATATTCTGTAGTCATTTTAGGTTGTTCGTTTTCAATTTATGAGCCTGGCTTTGTCTGAAGATTCGAATTTCCTCTTCGAGATCTTTCTTTTTGTGAGGATTTTCTATGCTTTTCTTTACCAGTTTCAGTTTCAGCTTTGAACTAAGGATTATCTTTTATATCCTGTTCTTTCTCTTCGTTGGATAGCTTTGTAGGCGCAACTCTTTTATAGTTGTTTTCCGTAACCATTTTCTGTAGTTCTTTCTTAAACATCTTGTTCATGAACTTCAGCCTTGAGAAAAGTTTTTCTGTGAGAAGTGGATGGATTACATTCTGGATAGGGATATCTTTACCGTTTTGAATATATTAACGGGCACATGGTCAGGCAGTTCAATAAATCCAAACATCCTGATAAGATTACAGTTGCCCTCCATTTTGTAGATTTTGCGGGGGATGAGTTCGCCAAGTGGATATTTATATCTCGTAATCAATCTATTCTTATGGTAAATGAGTAATCCATTATTGAAATAATTCAGCTTTCTCTCTACATAAACATTTGATTACTTAGATCGTAAAGGTAATAAAGCTCAACAATTTTGAATTAGAACTCAATCAGATTATTAATCTACAAAACGTTCTTATATTTGCACAGTTTATCTACCTTTTAGAGATAAGCTTGAGTCGGTATTGAGATTGGGTCAGTATTTCTTACAGATAAAGCGATTAGAGTTGTTTAGTTTTTGAGATAAAGGCAGGTAATATATGCTTTAAGAGAGACATCTATGCATTCGGAAATATAGTAACCTGCTTTTTACAATGTTGTGTAGTTAGAGTAGAGCCCATTTATAATGTCATTATTTGCGAAGTTTACTTTTAGTTCCATTTACTATTCTTGACTAGCTGAAGGATTCTGTATTTTTGGCTATAATATAAATAGAGTGTTCTTAACATTGTATTGAGAAAGGGCATCTTCAATCAGTTCTCCATATCTTTCTTAGACATATTTACGAGCTTCATTCATTTCGGATGTAGTACATTATTTGGTTATTACCGAGTAGGTATAAGTTATAAGTACATACCTATTATTTTTATACTGATCTGCTTCTTTTTTGAATAAACACACTCGCACTAACTATCCATTTTAGGAATAAGAGATATGCAAAAATCCAGAACCTAATCTTAGACTACTCATTTTACAATTGCTGCCATATTCCAGACGAAGGTTTTATTTGTGAAAAGCTGTTTTAATTTTCTTATCAGTACTGCTTGGAAGGAAGCTGGGACTTGCTGAGAAGCTGGCCATCGAGCTAAAAAACTATTCATCACTCCATAACAATTTTGCATTGTCTTCAACCCTTAAAGCTTTGATTTTTTGTCGTCCTATTTAATCGTGATAGAAAATATTGATAAAGGTTGCACCATGATTGAAACCATTATCAATCAGAAAACCCACAGCAGCAAAAGGAAACGGTATACTTTATGTGATATCTTAAATGATTTAGGCTGAAATAAAGTGATCTTTAAGTGTGATCCTTTGTTTCTAATAGCATTTCAAACAATTACTAATTTTTGGTAAAGATCTGATATGATAGTTCAGAATATTTATTTAAAGCAGCTCGTTACTGACACTGTTATAGTTATGTATACCTCCAAAGAGCACAAATTTGTTTTTTTAGATGTTTGAAAGAGTAAATTGCGAACGAAATTTAAAGCGGTTACTGTTTTTGACTGAAATTTTGCGCCAAATGTTGAATTCGATGCAATAGATCCATGCATTACTTACAACTGTGGCATCATCGAATTTTATGCCATCCTTCATTTTGGTTTGAGAATTCTATCCACCCAGTAACAGTATATAGCCATCACCTAAATCAGCTAAAGCGTGTCCTGACCTTGCTTCAGGCATCACATCACTTATAAGCCTATTTATACCGATTTTACAGGGAAGACCACGTGTAGTTACAGAGATGTCAATCTAATAGAAGTCATTGAGATAAAGTTATTAGTTTTAACGATTGCGATAAGTGCCACCAAACATGTATAGTTTGTTATTGACTTGGACTAAGGCAGGGTCGAATCTGCTATAAGCTTGATACTGGTAAGGTCCTTCGCACTTTGTCCAGTGCCTAGTCTCGATGTTATAAAAGTGAAAATTGTTGTAGATTTATACGTTGTTGACGTTCACACCCCCATAGAGCAACAAACAGTTTTTATCGATGCAAAACAGGCTAGCTGAGTCTCTAGCAGAAGGTATTTATCCTCGATTTTAGAGTTTATTCATTTCAAAAGTCTATAAGTTGAGTCTCCAAAGATAGTTATTGCAACGGAAATCATTGTTGGTGCCTCCAAACATAAACCATCTGTTCCCATTGAGTGCACCACAGTGACCACTCACCACTTCAAAATCCTTGCTATTGCATTTCAATCTCACCTTCTACCATTCCTTCGAGGTGAAGCTAAATCTATAAATATCTAATGGATCGTCAAAAACTTCATTGGAAGGAATAGTGGTGCCTCCATAAACATAAAGTGTATTTTGATAGATGAAAGTTTGATGTTTGTATCTTGGTTTCGGAGTGGTGGTGTTAGTCGGTGATTTATCGAGTACCTCCCATTAGATCTGTGGTTCAAGTTTTTCGTTTTGAAACTGATGCTAGCTTTACTCCTTCATGGTTGCAAGCGAAATATTATATATTATTTGAAAAACATGTGGCAGTATAAACCTGAGCTCGCTTTAAATAATACTTGATAAATAAGCAAAGATAACTTTTATATGATCGTTATGTGTAGAAATATCAGACTGTAAGGTTTCTGCTAGTAAGATAAGAAAGATGGATAATTGGGAAGAGTATCTCCTAAAATATAAAAAATATCAATATTATTGCAAAATTTTTATTAAGTATATTTGAGCTCAAACAAGTTTTAGTCTTAATTTAAAGGAAAGTTCACATAAAATATACATTTGTAATTGCTAAAATATTTATCTTATGTTTATAGTTTTGATAATCATTTTTATGTGATCGAGCGGCGTAGAGGATTTTAGGTTATTTAAAAAGATCCATAGTTATAAAATACATGTCAATTGTGTTTAGCTTATGTCTAATAGGATTTATGATGATTGTTGTATAATAACTAAAATAGAATCATGGAATACATAGTTGATCACTTCAAAAATAACCAGCAACTCTATAAAACTGGGTTAGATCATATATCGAAAGCGGCTGTCGGAATAGTTATGGTCGGCATTTCCTTGGGATGTATCCACTTAGTTATATTTTTGATCAAAATATTGCGTCTTCCCAAAATATCAAGGTAGTACACTCACAAGAGCGAGTATGTTGAAGGGGATGCTCTATTTCGAAATGTGATTATGATAACCTGTGTATTTGTCATGGACTGGCTAATATTGGCCCACTTTGAAAGTGGTCCCTGGATAATGTTGACAGGAGGTGCTACTTGGGCTATCTACTTCATAGGCAAGTATCTATACAACTTGACGAAATTATACAAACTGAAACAGGAGTAGAAACAAAAATTATGATTAACTAATGCAAGCTCATATTGCTATACATAGTTGATATTATATACATGCAAAATATCATTAGAGAACTAAGTGATAGTTTGAACTCTTTCCCTTTGAATTTGAGGAAAGATTTAGACTATCTCGATATGAGAAACGGAAAGCTTAATTATCATCCAGGGTTTGCCATCACTGCTGACCCTCTAGAAGCTAAACCTTCTCTCATTTTGGAAGAGTCAATCGCACCCAACTACAATATCTCCTCTTCTGCTGTTTTCACACATTTCGACTTTGCTGCATCAATGGAACTGTAAAAAAATCATACTGATCAGAGAATATCTGAACACATCATTGAGGCATCTATTCGGGAGGCTTCACTTAAGCTCTTCTAAAATAAGAAAGGATAATTGAGAGAAGTTGAGACAAAGTTAACTCAAATGGTCGAAGAAGATAGAATAAATATAAACAGTTTTTCAAAGAATACAATGACAAATTGTAGTATCTACAACTTTTTAGGATAACTAGAAGATATCCATACTATATCGATTGATGCTGAAAGCAAAAAATATACAGAAGAAGATCTGTTAGAGCGAGCACCTCATCCAGTTCGAACCACCAGCAGAAAAAAAATTGCCCAGATTTAGCCTAACATCAAGAACAAATAGCAAATTCTACAATAGTTCCATATTCTTAACAACCTCTTTACTTTGGGAGGAGATAAATAAGAAGAAAATGTGAGATTCAAGGACGTTCTTGATGTGGTTAGTTTCAGAGAAGATGCAGATTATAACGATTTATGGTAATAGATAATGAACCAGTTGTCTCTGGATAAATAAAAGGTAGTTAGTTATAGCAAAAAAAGGAAGGAGCATTAAAAAGAGACTTCAGATGAAGAGCTTCTTAAAACTGTTTAAAGAATATTGAATGAAGCTCAGTAATATCAAGAGTAGAATATTTAAATCTAGCCGGATACTGAAGCTGAGACCATTATTTAATAAAACTAGAAGTTGGAGGAGGTATAAGAGTCGCAAAAAGTTGAGGAACATGTGTTTGCTTCGAAAAAAACAGAACCTATTTCAAAAAAACTGTATCAATTCGCCATTGAAGACACTACGGATATCTCAACTTTTTATGATTTGCTCCCTAAAGAAAAATTTGCAAAGCAATACAAGTTCTAACTTGATGAGTTTCAGAAGCGTTCAATTTTGCACTTATAGAAAAAATAGAGTGTATTCGTGGCTGCACATACAAGTGCTGGTAAAACAGTGGTGGCTGAGTATGGTATAGCTTTGGCTCTGAAGCATAAAAGAAAAGTCATTTATACATCTCCCATTAAGGCACTTTCCAATCAGAAATATCGTGAGCTTTCCAAATAATTTGATTCAGTTGGTATTGTAACAGGAGATGTTACCATGAATCCTCAGGCTAGCTGTGTTATTATGACTACTGAAATCTTGAGAAATAACTTGTACAGGGGAGCATAAATGATAAGAGATATTGAGTGGGTGATATTTGATGAGGTTCATTATATAAACAATCCAGAAAGAGGAGTTGTTTGGGAAGAAACTATTATTATGCTGCCAGAACATGTTGGACTTATCATGTTGAGTGCAACTGTCCCTAACTACATGGATTTTGCTAACTGGGTTGGAAGAACTAAAAGAAGAGTTATTTATGTGATGAAAACTTTGCATAGACCAGTTCCGCTCGAACATTCTTTGTACATTTTTGGTAAGTTGCAAGTCATAAAAGAGCCAAATGGCCGTTTTTTGAAGGACTATTACAATCAACTTAAACAACACATTACTGATTTAGGTCGTGGAGCAATTGATAAGAAGGCAGAAATGAAAGAGCTTAAAAAGAAGAAAATTGAAGAAAAAGGTTTCTATAACGATAATAGAAGATAACAAAGACTTAAACTTATGACTAAAAATGCGATCGATAAATTTATCAAAAAAATAACAAAAGGAGATTTATAAAATGCAGAGGGTAAGGAAGATTCTAGGATGCTTGAGTAACTTATATATCACTGCAACAAAAATAACTTGTTGCCCTGTGTTATTTTTACTTTTTCCAAAAAGAAAATCAATTCTTTAGCTTAAAAATTATTCTCTTTTGATCTAACGAACAGGTACTAAAAATCAAAGATAAGGCAGCTCATTAGTCATGCTCTTTCAACTCTTAAACCTGAAGATAGATAACTTTAGCAGTTCAATTTCCTCACAGAAATTTGCATGAATGGATATGCAGTACATCACGGAGATTTACTACCATTAGCAAAATAAATAGTTGAACTTCTTTTTTCGTAGGGTTTGATTAAAGTACTTTTTGCCACATAAACTTTCGCTATGGGTATCAATATGCCTACAAAAACTGTTATTTATCATTCAATTAAGAAGGTTCAAGGATCTGATGGAGGACATAGATTCTTAAACAGTTCATAATACGTACAGATGTCAGGTAGAGCTGGTCGTAGAGGTCTAGACTAAAAAGGTAATGTAATAATAGTGGTGAGATAGCCCAACAATCTTCCAGATTCTGAAGAAATGGTAAGAATGATGGATTTTCCAGGTTAACACTTGATTTCTAAATTCAAAGTGACCTATCAAATCATTTTGAACCTTTATAACAGTAAGGATATGAATGTGCAGTAGATGATGAGACAGTCATTTATGGAAGATCCAAAATTCAAGTAATATACAACCAATATTAAAAAAACACAATAGCTCAAAAAACAATTTTAGGAATTGTCTTTTTATGAATGTCCTTACAATAAACTTGGAACGAGAATGATCATGGAATAGTATACTTCCATAGCTGAAACTTTAAGATAAGCGAATGATTATCGCTTTAGAAGATACGATTTCAAAAAGTATCCTTTACCAAAATTCGCTCTCTTGTTAGGCCATAACAACTAAACTCAACTTTGTCTTATTCTCAGAATATAGAAAACAAATATTGACAGAGTTGTACAGGTAATGGTTGTTAATAAAATTTATAAGGATTTGGAAATCAACAAAGAAGAGAGAGAAAGGGAGGAAAAAAAATTAGGTTTAAAAAGAAAAGTTGTTTTGCAGTTTGAGAATAGTAAGAATTCTGTCCTGAAAGATTTGAATGGAGCTGTTGAAGGAACAAATAATGAGTATTTCTATTATGTATATTGGGTTACACCCAAAGAGATACTTGAGGTATACAATCAACGACTCAAAACAAAAGTTTAGTTAGACGAATCTAAGAAATCTTTTTCTGAAGTAGCTCGGTAATTACTTGATGCTCCCAAAAAGCTACCACCTATCAACAATGAGATTCATTAAGAAAAGCTTTATTAAAACTTTGTTAAGACAGAGTGTCATGAATGTGAATTCAAAGATCTCCATATGCAACAACATAGAAATAGAGTTAAGGCCAAAAATTAAATGCAAATTACTTCGAGTAGGATTAATAAAAATGAGCTGGGGCTTATGGGATCTTTCTAGGGAATGATAAAACTATTAGAAGAGTATAAATTTGTCAAGGATAACTCATTAACTCTAAAAGGTCGAGTTGCAAGGGAGGTAGATATTTATGTCGCTCAAATAATTGTCGAGGCTGTTTTAGATCCTCTCAATTTCGCTGAAATTGCTGCGCTTATGAGTGCTTTTGTTTGTGATTTCAAGCCAAGAATATACAAAGGTGAAGATTTTAATCCTTACTCTCCTTTCAGCAAGAATGATACTTACACAGAAGCTCTTGAAACCTCTATCCACAAAACTCACAATATCATCAGTCGGATCGTTGGTTCTTAGATTCACAATGCTGCTTACATTAACCCTCTATCGGAGTAGTAAATGATCTTCTCAATAATCAATTTCCACTTAGTAGATACAGTGTATAAATGGGCTGATGGTTTCGACTTTATCTAAGCCACAGAAGACACAAAAGCTCCTGAGGGAACTATCGTCCGCACGATAATGAGACTGAATATGCTTTTGGGCAACATCAAGAGTACTTGTCGGCTGTTGGGTAGTAGCGATTTATAGAGAAAAATAGACCAAGCAATATAGAGTATAAAGAGAGATATCGTCTTTTGCCAGAGTTTGTATCTCTCCACTTGATTCATAAACAAAATTGAGAATATCAATAATCAATTTAGTTTATTTTAATTATGCTTTTCAGGATATTTATAGTTAAATTTCAGCCTCGTAGAAAAGCATTTTTCTTTATCACTTTTACTATATGTTACAGACAAGTTGAGATGTTTGTGTATATAAGTAAAGGTAAGGATTATGAGGAATAAGAAATAATCAGCAGTGGATGTATATTGTGCTTTAATATTTAAATGTAGCACAGCCATAAATAATTTTAAGGTTTTAATGAGCAGTAATACTCATAAAAATTAAATATAGTCTTTATCAAGTTTGAGCCTCGAGCAAAACCTTAGTCAGATTAGAGACTCACAGATCTTTCCAGCTGCCAACCGCAAATCTTCATTTGATCTTGTTAATCTACTCGCGGTAAATCAACAATTAATTTAGGAGTCAAATCACGGCCAGTTATACCGGAGCAGGGTCGAACAATCTTTAGATATTCTTAAATCCAGTGTAGCCATAAACAAAGTTGGCAACTCGCCTCTGCAATTTCATCTTAGTCAGCTCAACTATAATTAATAAGATAGAAGGAAAATTTAGCGCACTGGTGCCAACGTAGTATAGATATAACAAATTGATAGCAACAGCGAGCCGTCAGATGACGAGTAACAAAATTCGCAGGCAGAAAAATAATCATTGGAAGTCAAGGAAGCATAAGAGAAAAGGTATAATTTAGTTGAATATTTTCCCCAGGATTTAACAAAACTACTTCAGGAAAAGTAGATACCCCTTTAGTATGTTCGCGGGTTGCTCTTGGTAAGGGAACAGAAAGAAATCAAGTCAATCAGAAAATTAAAAGTTTAAAGGTACCTTGAGAAGAGGAGAAATAAAACTTGGAATAAAAAAATATGCTACAACTGTAGACAAAAAGTAGCTGAGGAAAGACTTCGTATCAAAGGCAAGTTTATCAAAAAAAGAAGAGCAATGCAAATTTTGGGACTAACAATGCCAACCAGTACTTTTTAAGTCAAACGTTTACTGTAATAGAAGTTGAAAGATAAAACTTTGAAAGAAATATAAGAAATTATTAAGAAATAATAGGAAATAGATGATTGATTTTTTGAATATTGGAGTCCTTAATACTTTTAAATATTTAATAACAAAGCTTAGTCTATAGTATGGGTAAATTCACTCAAAAAAAGTTAAAAGCTTTACTGTAAACGCTTGATGTCTACAAAGTAGTTTTGTGTGCTACTGAACAATCCGAAACAAAAAGGAGTTATGAAAACGAAAATGAATCAATCAATTTTAATCATCTAATAGCATTAATGTGTCCCATTTAGCGTTTGATCTACACTGAAGTTAAAGAGTTTTGAAACTATCTGAGCAGTTTTTTTTTTGGGTGCAATAAATGCTCAAATTTTTAAAATTTTGTTATAAATTTCAACAAAATGTCATAAAAAGGAGGAAAGAAAAACGATCTCAGTACTTTCTTTCTTGATTTTTTGATGGGTGGTGTTTCAGCTGCCGTCTCCAAGACTTTCGCTTCACCTATTTAAGTTATTAAGTTGAGGCTTCAAAACGTCTAAGCAATTATTAAAGCTGGAACTCTTGATAGACCTTATGCAGGTATTGGAGATTGCGCTTCAAGAATTGTCAAGGATGAAGGAGTAAAGGCTCTGTGGAAAGGCAATGGAACTAACGTTATTAGGTACTTTCCTACTCAAGCACTAAACTTTTCGTTGAAAGATTACTTCAAAAGACTATTTGGAAGAAATAAAGAGAAAGATGGATATTTCATTTGGTTTTTAGGTAACCTCGCTTCAGGTGGTGCCGCAGGTTCAGTCTCGCTCTTGTTTGTTTATTCACTCGATTATGCTAGAACAAGACTTTCAAATGATCTCAAATCAGCAAAGAAAGGTGGACAAAACAATTTAATGGTCTTATCGATGTATACAAGAAAACTATAGCAACTGACGGAGTTGCGGGACTTTATAGAGGATTCGTTATTTCTTGTGTTGGAATCATCATTTATAGAGGTCTTTATTTCGGAATTTATGATTCAATCAAGCCGATTCTTCCTAGAGACCTGAAGGATAACATAGGTGCAAACTTTTTGTTGGGTTGGGGTGTCACTGTTGGAGCAGGCCTTGCTTCTTATCCCATTGACACAATAAGAAGAAGGATGATGATGACTTCAGGATAAGCAGAGAAATATCATGGATCAATAGACTGTGCTAAAAAGATCTTAGCAAAAGAAGTAGTAGGTTCATTCTTCAAAGGAGCTGGAGCTAATATTTTGAGAGGAGTTGCAGGCGCTGGTGTTTTGGCTCTTTATGATAGACTCCAAATGATAATTTTCGGAAAGAAGTTTGGCGGTGGCGAAGGATGATCATTTAAGAGTATATCTACTATCAATTTAGATAAGACAAAGAAACTGCTATTTTAATTATAAACTATCTATAAGGAAATCTATCTATAATGACGAGTAGATTAATGATAACAGGAATAATTGAATAAAAGGCAATCTACAGTTTGATTTTTAGGATAACTATTCGAGAATAAATTTTCGAGGACTTGTGAGGTTTGCTTTTCTTTTAGTTTTAAAGATAAGAATGTAAAGCAGAGTGTTTTCATATACAGATTATAACAAATGAATGTTTATAAAACAATAATTATTTCTGCCTCATTTCTTTTTCTTCTTTTTCTTCTTCTAAACCATATCTGGATTGCTTGGCAGCGACTTATTGGGGAATTCTCTCGTTGTTTCAGAAAAATAGTGTTAATCTTCAGGTAAACATAGGCCTTTCGATAGCATTTTAATATTGATATTGACTTTTACTTTGGTCAACTTTTCTTTGATTTTTCCTACTTCTTCGATTTGGTTTAGTCTTTATTTCGATTGACTGTGATTGTGAATTATTTATGAGAGGCCTCGTCTTCTTGCAGTAAATTGGCATAATGAAGGGACAGACTACCTTGTTTAATTTTCACTCAAATTTAATACTTTTGCAAATTTGTTACGAAGGGAGTTCAATCTTTACTTTCTTATGCTTTTTTCTTAGAAAGCATGGGAAGTAGTATTACGTAGTTCTGGTAGAGTTAGATCAACCTAATTTTGTTTAGATTTATGCCTTATAACTGTTGTAAAGCCATATTTAACTTAATCGTTTTGACTTAACTTTTCTTACTTTGGGGTTGGCTCTTTACTAAAACTAAACTAAGTTTTGAATTTGAAATCCTATAGTTTTTTTTGTGTATCTTTAGCAATTTTGGCCTTTCTTTTCGCCCATTCATTTGCAATTTAAATTTACTCGATATCCTACCTCTGTTTACACAAAATATCTTTATGTTTTCGCACGTAGCGCAATTCCATATTCCTTTATTCTTCTGACTATCTTCCTTCATAGAACATATATCCTTCTTTATATTTTTTGTAATTGTCTTTATCTACACCCACAGGATCAACATAAATTGGATTTTTAGGCTTTAGTTTATCGAGAACATCTTAAGGAGTCTCATCTTATTCAGGCTATTAAGGCTATTATCCTATTCCTATGTCCATACCAGGCTGCTCAGGAGCTCCTTATTCACCTTCTTATGCTTTTTTGACTTCAGCTTGCGCTTCAGGTAACACACCTTCTTGAACTGGCATTGGAGCTTGTTATTCTTACGGTTTTTGCTAAGGTTACTACTACTTAGGTTCTTAATATTTCGGAGGACGAGGATAAAGAACTCTCGGTGGTTTGACTTATTCTTTATGGTCGCCGAAAGTAGGTATATTAATAGTCTTCCCTTTAAACTCTAGAAGTCTTTTGGAGGGTGCTTCAAACTAAGGATGTAAAGTTCTGGAATGCCTGCGATATGGTTCAATGATTCTTTAGATAATGTAAAATGGTATTTAGAGCTATTTTTCTTCAATGATTTACTCTTTGACATGTATATTTTTCAATGATTCTCTGTATTCCTTGCTCATCTAATATCTTATTTTGCCTTGATCAAATCTCTGCTTTACTAGCCGAGATTGTTCTTTAAACCATTCCGTGATTTCATCTAAGGCTTTAACTTGATCTTACCTTGTCTACATTTGATCTAGATCAGACAACATGGAGTGTAGTTTCTGGTAGGAGAGAATTTAGTAAGCATCTGTAACTTATCCTCTTTCGACTCGTTTGTTGTATTAAAGTAACTGAAATTTCAGTAGCTTGAAACCTTACTTATCCTTAAGAAAAGGGTTTGAAGTTAAGCCTATATTTAACTTGGAAGCATTCACTTTGCCTTATTTTATTACATTTCGATAGTACTATCTACATTTTTCTAATATTTATTGTTTGTTAGGCATCGTACACTTCTGCCCAAATA
>Ga0194117_10004731_pt1 | contig 12794 bp, 4 predicted proteins | sample TA2MahsurfametaG_FD_160579 | JGI IMG/M metagenome (GOLD analysis project Ga0194117, IMG submission 160579) | Freshwater microbial communities from Lake Tanganyika, Tanzania - TA2015009 Mahale N1 surface | ecosystem: Environmental > Aquatic > Freshwater > Lake | place: Tanzania: Lake Tanganyika...
TTTTCCGAAATACAATTTTGATGGAAAATATGGCTACATCTCAGCTTCAAAACCTTCTCATCTCCGTATGATTACAAACAGATACTACAAACTTCTTACTTACGCTCCAACAAAGTCTACCTAAAGCTATTCTTCTCATAAAAATCTCTCCATCTCTCGCTATCTTAATTATCTACACTCTGCATCCCATTATTATGTAACCCGATCCTTTCCCTCCTCAAATTCCGACACAGCAGGCAAACAAGTAACATTGTGACAATAAACACTACGACTGAAGAAATCGAATAGTAGTAAAAAGTTTGGTAGAGACTATTGATTTAGCCATTCAATTCAGAAATACTATCATCTCTGCATACAGATTTTCGTTTGCATTTAACGAGTAAGGAGTTGCAGCATGCTCCACCCATTTAGACAACTTAGTCCCCGCAGTCCTACTTGCATTTGATAGCTTATGGAGGTGTTTAGAGCAAATATCTCACTTTTCTTTGCAGGTTGGTAATTGTTATGAGTTGCAGCACAGAAATGGACCCGAAGATGATGGTGAGGTTACATGCGAGTACCCAACAGATGATGAGAATGAGCTGACTGCACTTGATCATGGGTATGGATGATTAGTTAGAATGTTAAGATATAAAGTAAACTATTTTGGTGTTAATTTATAATAATAGTTTTGATGCCTTAATTATGTAGTTTGTTAACGAGCAATAATAAATTGAATAAAATTTACATCCAGTTCTTAACTCTTGTTATGAAGACGACTTCATTTCACTCTTGTAATAGTTTATCGAAATATCTTGTAATAGACATACACAGATTATGTCAGATTTTAGAACTCTGAATTTATTATTTATATTTTATTCACATCCATTTCCTAAAAGAGTATATCACTCATTTACATATTAAAAATATCATCCATTTTTATAGTTTCACTGTTCAGCCCGACACACAGGACACTTAGTCTAGCGATCCATCCAATCTTTGACACATTCATGATGAAAAATATGTCTGCAACTTAATTTCACCACTTTCTACTCCCCAAAAGCCTACAAACATATTGCACACACTTAATCTTTATTATCAGCAATAAAACTCTAAGTTAGCAAAGATCGAGAAAGAGGTCCATCTTGCATCTACTGTGCTTACTGATACCTCAACGCATAGAGCATCAGTCTTGCATTTATTGCTCTCTGTCTTGTTGCAATTCCATTTCTCTAACGATATTGCATACGTTGCATACATATACCAACTATTAGCAGCAAACATAACACGCATTCCACTATTGATACAAAAATGAGTTCCATTCTGATTGCGAGCAATTGATAAAATTTATTATCGAGGTATGTACTCAAACACTCTGTTTTGTACTGACAGTCAAGCTGACTATCAGATTTGCAGCATTGTTACGAATCGAATTGATAGGGGTATTCCTGGCAAAGTAGTTGGCAAGATAGCGAGGTAATCGGATTATTATGCGCATAGTCGATATCATCTTGAAGTTGCGATCTCTCAGTAGCAATGTTGTAGATAAAGTACGCCATGAGGATCATGCTCATGAAATCTACGAAGATGAAAATACTGATTTTACACATTTGTTCCCAAGTATGATTTTGATTATTAAAAAGAAAATGATAAGAATTACGGTTTAAGATATTAAAACATCAATCAAGAGAGATTTAACTCATGACAGTAATTAATTAAATGTCTGTAATTTAATTATACTTACACATATTCTTACATGGCTCATCTAATTTAGTTATCGAGCAGTTGTCCATAATATTGGTTTATCATATGGACTACCATATTATAATATAGATAAAATAACGAGTTCCAGCAGACATACAAAAAAATCACCTAGTAGGCAATCCCATTCACTTTTATCTGTTCTTTCCTCTCCTTGTTCTCTCCCTTTATCATAATCATCAAAAAATAAAACCTTGTAAATAATCTCCAAGTAATTATTGATGTATAGCCCAAAAATATAAGAATATGGGCTATTTTCGGGCATTCTTAAGCCCAAGGTGCATATTAAGCGGAAAAAAGAAGAGGAATGTCGGAGATTAAATCATAGCTATGTTATTGTATATTTTATTGAAATTTACAAAATTAGAGGCATTTGTTTCCAATCATACTAGATACACTCCAGCAATATCCATCAAGTCAAGCTAGGACTTGAAACAATCGAGCGCCCACATTCGTCGCACAAAAAATGAGGTCTACCATCTTTCCGGTGTATATTATGGCAATAAAATATTTTTAAGCCAATTGTTTTAGTATTATCTTCTGGTTAACTGCTAGAGCCAATGATTGTGTGACATTTGTACTAAATGATTTAATCCTTAATATCGATTTTTCGATATGTAAGATTGATTGCCTGCAGTAGTATTAATTTTATTATCGGAAAATAAACAAAATTCATGATTCTACAAATAATAAACAGCTGCCGTACTCTGAAGAGGTTGTCGTAAATTTATCAAAGTTTAAATTCATCATTTTTTCAGTAAAAAACCAATAATAAAAGTACAAGCTATAGGTTCTTTCTAAATACCATTTTTATTATTTTATTTTCATAGGCAGCAACTAAATTTTTCTATTAACACTCACCCATTTTTGATCCAGATCGAATATTTCTTGGTCCTCTCGAGCTTTTATAACTAAGATGGCGCCTTTTTAAACTGACTGATAACTTTGTATCTATGCATCATCCTCCTTAAACTCTAAGTTTTAAACTGACTGATAACTTTGTATCTATGCATCATCCTCCTTAAACTCTAAGTTTTCTCTGAATAGCTAGGGTATAGTTAAATAAAGAGAAAAAACAATCACTCCTGGTCGAGCTCATCTAACGCTTGCTTGGCCTCCATTGCCAGTTTCTTTAGATAGTTCGATTTTTTCCATTCGTATGTCTTGTTAGAGCCTGGAGGAGTAAACTTCATGCTGATAAGTTTTTATTTTAGGGAGGGTTGAATAGGGAGCAAGTTGGCTTTGGAGTTTTAGCAATCGTTCATTGGTCTATAAATGATTATAAAATCCCAAATTCTGTCAAAATCTATATTCAAAAAGATCAAAAAAATCTATATTCAAAAAGATCAAAAACTAGCATTACAGTTAACCAAAGAAGTATTAAAGCCATTTTATATCAAATATATGGTTTATAGATCTTGATTGATAAAAATTAATGAATCTTATCATCATATCTTAATAAAGGCAGTATCATAATTAAGTTAAAACAACCTTAGAAATACACTTTTCGAGCAGTCCAGAACTCAAACATAAAATGGTTATTTATTTTACCATCTTTTTTTATGTCCGAAGCCGAGGATTTAAGATAGGATTTATAAAATTATCTTTTTTGACTTAAATGGTTATATCACTCTTTAAATTCACTAAAGAATCTTTATAAACCATTAACAAGACTATGATTTTTAATTGAAGTAGTTCCCGTTTTAGAATTTTTATAAAGGAATTACAAATCTAGATAGTTTAAACTTTTAAGAAAAATAAATAATAAAACTGTTTTACCAAACATAGTTAAAGATAGAAAACGAAAATTGTTTCTTTTTGCAGAATGGTTCCCAATTCTAGATAAAGATTTGAGAGAATCATAAAAATTCTTCATCTCTCAAAATAAAAGATCTTTTCCTAGAAAACAAAGTATTTACAATATCATAGAAATGGTAAATTACGATTCTCAATTAAAGATAGACCATCTTTTTTCTCAATTTTTTAACTATAGATCATTTGGATGGGCAATCCTAATTCACTGAGTCCTCTTTTCTATTATTACACATACTTGTGCCCCTCTATGATTGATTCTGAGATAATCCAACCAACTAAAAAGAACTTTAGATCGATAAAGTATACCCCTTCAGTATTTATTCTTTTGTATACTAACTACTAAGTTTTTTGGTTAACAATCGTAATTAAGTATATCTAACTTTAAAGTATAGATATCACTTCTTTTTCTTCGTCTTATCTGTCTTTTTTTGTTAAGGTTGCTCAGCTCCTATTTTTTACTTCTTTATTTGGGTTTTTGTCTTGTTCTTGTAGATCTGAAGAACATCCTAATCCATTAAAATGTGGCCTAAACCAACTTTCTGAGGAATGAATTTACAACTTTTACCCCTGAATAACAAAAAAAGTACCAAACTTTTGCATATTTGAACTCTTTTGGAAGATCTTTGTGGATTTGCTAGCAAACTGATTTCACACTGCATCCATTTCTGTCGTTAGTGAGGACTATAGGATCGCTAAAATCAGGTTGTTCGTTCGCTTTCTTGGTATAGACTCTAACCAAGTCAAGATGTTCCCATATTCTTTAAAGTAAACCATCGAAGTTAAGTTTCATATTGCAACTAATTACAACAGTGTTCGGTCTCTAAGCGATCATGTTAACTTCCTCCATCGAAATGGTATCAATTTTATTGTAACAATACAAACATTTAATGTATTTTCGATTACCTACGTATCTTGATTTTTACCTTAGACTACATCAATGAAGTCATCAACTGTACTGTCATCATGAATGAGAATATCGGCATTATGGATTTTATACTCTGAAAGAATGTTTTTAACTACTTTCTAGTTTAAGTGAGTTAACGCTTTTGTACTGTTTAATTTCACACCTCCGAATTTTGTAGGAGTAATACTAATTTGAGGTGGATTTCTGTTCAATCTTATTCCCACTTTTTACAATTCTCGACTTATTTTTACTTTTTGCTCTTCTGCCTTTGCAGCCTCAACAACCAACAATATCATGTCTGAGTTTTTAGCAACTGCAATTACCTGTCTGCCTCTACCTTTTCCATCAGCTGCACCTTCAATAATACCAGGAAGATCTAACAATTGAATTTTAGCATCATTATAGTGAATTACACCAGGAATACATGTCAATGTAGTGAATTAATAGGCTGCAGAAAGAGAAGCTGTATCTGTGATACTCGTAAGCAAAGTTGATTTTCCGACAGAGGGAAAACCTATCATACAAACTCTTGCATTTCCGAATCTGCTGACCTCAAATCCTTCTCCAGGTTTAGCTCCTTTCGATGAAGGTTACAAGAGCTGAGTACGATACTTAGCGAGTTTGGCTTTAAGTTGACCAATGTGATACTCAGTGGCTTTGTTCTTCTGAGTACGAGCGATTTATTATTCGATTTCTCTAATCTTGTCGGCTATACCCATCAATCAAAATTTAATAATTATTAAAACATTTAAAAATCTTTTTGCATTCATTAGGAATTCTACTCTTTAAGTTATTTAAGTTACTTTTTAATTACCTGCTTTTGCTTTTTCGATAAAGTAAAAAGATAAAAGAAAAGGGAAAAAAAATTACTAAAAATTTGAATGAAGAAGTAAATGCATGACAAAGATTAAAAGATCATTGTTGGATATATTTAGTAACGGCTTTAGTTCCTTCAGAGACAGCATGTCTTGCAAGTTCTCCGGGGAGGATAAGCTTGACTGCAGATTGGACCTCTCGGGATGAAAGAGTTCTTCTCTTGTTGAATCTAACAAGTTTGGATCCTTCAGTGGCAATTCTGTCGAAAGTATCATGAATGAAGGAGTTCATGATGTTCATGGCCTTCTTTGAGATTCCAATGTCGGGGTGCACTTGTTTGAGGACCTTGTAGATGTAGATGGAGAAGGTTTAGACTCTTCTTCTTCTGGCTTTCTTGTCAGCAGCGGGTTTTTTGGCTTAGGTTGGTTTCTTTGCCATTTTGATTTGAAATAATGCGTATATAAAGCTGTTGCGAATGATGTATAATTTCTAAGAGATTTAATCTTTCGTTATAGTAATTAAAATTTGATTGGTTGATAATAAAAGAATAAAACTAAATGGTAAACTAAATGAAACCATCAAACATTAACCCTCTTAAGCATTCATTAATTATCGTCCATGACTATAAATGGAAAGATGTTACAAATATTTTTGTTTTAGAAAAATTTAAAAAGTTACTTTATCTGATTAAATATAAGAATATCTTTAGCAAGTCGAAATGTCCTAACAATTAAACAAATTTTAGGTCATGTTATAAAAAGCTAACTCATTATTTTATCTTCCAAAATAGAATAAATCTCATTTTACAATCCATATATTGATCATTACAAAACGCTTGGAGTGGCTTCTAAAAATACCATCTTTTCAGGACCAATCTGTAACTCACTTTTATTCCTCAACCACACATTCTTGTCACCATACGCAAATCTTTATCCATCGACTTTCAACATATTTTTCTTGCTCAAACATCTTACTTCCCATCTCTGGACTTCAAAGTTATACAAAATAACTGCATGTTGCCTAGAAACTGATCTGTAAGGTAGTTCAAGATCAACTTTGTAGCTTTTGGCCTTATCAGTAACGTTAGTTCTTTTTTAATTCCTTCCTATGAAAAATACTGTGTTTGTGATATTTTTTTACCAAGTTGAGCTTCTCAAAAGTCCATAACTTAACTCGGGAAAGTAGCTCATATGGACAGGTTGAGGCATATTTCCAGTTTTTTAAGGCTTAATCTGTTCAGGTTCAACACTCTCCTTCCCAATAATTTGTTCTTCCCTCTTAGTCAGCTCGAAAATCTTCCAACTATTTTTTTTGAGATTTTCATCATAACATTTGAGATCTGGGCCAATATAAGTGATGACCTCAGTTGCTTCGTTTTTCTCTATTAATCCAATAATGCCCAAAATATTGAGTATTTATGGTATAAAGTTTTTTAAGTTGAGATCTTTTTGTTGATACATGAAAGACTCAACAATTTCTTAAATACTACTTTTTGGTACTGAATCCTTCTGGTAGATAAGGTTATAAAATATTTTTGCCAAAAGCTGTCCTGACAAAATTTGTGGCCTCAGTGACGTATTTTTACCCATTATGTTGATCTATTCGTAGCTATTTTATGTTTAAATGTTTTGACTGTTTTCAAACTACATCAATTTACGCACCATTCCTCTCAATCCAACATAGATGAGATGTTAGGGAGAAATCCTCAAAATCAATCCTAAAGCCTCGAAATAAAATATGATATCTAGTGATCGTCGCACATCTTTGAATATTTTAGCGCCTTCGTTGATGAGAGAATTGATTTCAAAGATAGTGTTTTTCTGGTCGTCCATAAGTTTGAGGAACCTTTTGACAAGTGCTCCCAATTTTTAGCGGGTTGATATAATGTTACCTTTATCCATTAATATTATAACAATTCATTACATATCAAATTTGCTCACTTATGTTTATTTGTAAAAACTTCATTGCAAACCATTAATCTCATCAATTTCTTTGCCGTACTAATTTTAGAGTTGCTAAACTGCGCAATTCATTACAGATAAGTAGTATCCTGTCATAGAAATCATTTGCAAACTACTTGCAAAGTTATCTAACAAGAAAAGATGAGTGTGCAAATGCTATACCTTTGCTCCTACTAACAAGTAGCAAAATATAGAAAGCATTTAATCTGCGTCCAACATCCATTTTTACTTACGAAGACTATTCATGTCATAAAATTTTTAAATCTAAACTGTTATCCCTACCGAGCATGCCATCAAAGATTTCAACTTGTTTACAGGAGACCTTGATTTAGTCATTTCATTCAGATGTATCATGCATGCTTTATAAGGTTCAGAATGCTACACAGCCAAGTCTTTTATTTAAATATTTTACACTATAATCGCCTCCTAACTTTAACAACTTAATTGATTCAAGTAGCTGTTAATAGTCTTGGCATTTAGACAAAATTTATCTTTTACTTGGAAACGCTAGGGCTGACTTCCAGCTAAAAGATTAAGGATTTTCTTAAAACTCTCTTCTCTTTCTTTGAATGAATATGAAATACAACTAAAAAGGCAATTATAGAACTGGTGATCTCTAAACAGTATAGATGTACAGCTACTACTTATGTTTTCCTCATTACTTATAAAAATATTACTTCCAATTTAGTCTTTTGCAAAAATTTTTAAATTATAGTAGTCCATCACTCCCGCAGTGATGATGACTATGAAGACCTGTACTGTTTCAATAACTAAATCAAGTTATCGACTGGCACTTACTGAATCTTTGAATTTTTGTTAAAAATAGTAGACAAATTGTTTTCGTAAACGACCTAAAATGCAGTTTATTTCTCCAAAATGACGCTATAAAATCGAAGAAAACTCAAGAAATATCTCTAATTCTGTTGCTGCATATTTTGGTACTTGTTTATTTACTCCAAAATCTTCAGAGTATCCTGAATTCGATCGTGAGATTCCTGAAATTCTCTTAGAAATATGCAATTTTTTTTCATTATTAAACCCACTCATGCATCCAATTTTCTTATCCTAGTTCATATTAAATCTGCTTTTTCTCATCATTATACTTGCAGAGAGTGAACTTAAAGAGCTTTTACCGAGCTATACTGTGGACTTAGTATTTTGGTTATTTAGGGCGAAAGAAATTATAACTGATTTTTTTAAATTCTTTTTGAATTTCTATACTTCTTCTGGTTACAGCAGTTTTGTAGATGAAGCAATTTTTACTTAAGATTTTTATTTTTTTAGATTTTGTACTTACTTCACAAACTTTATTTTTGGTAGCTCATTATTTCGGACGACTTCAACGAGTCCATCAATCCAAGTATAGCCAAAATCTGTTTTTATTTTTTCACAATTCGTGATAAATCTACTTTCCCATGTGGCTTTTTCTAGATTTCTTGAAATTTACTTTTGACGATTTTTCCTTTGATACAACATAAGTTTACTGGTTATTTTTAATCAAGTTCTTCATAGATTTCTTCATTGTTAGAATCAGAGAGTATCAGCTCTGTCTACAGTTTTCTTGCATTGGATTTTTTTTTGTAATTGACTGTGTCGTACTGATTGTTTCCCATTGTAACACAGAATTAAGCAATTTTATAATTGAGACGATGTATATTGAGCAAGTTAAGAATTAATATAGATTACGATGAATAAAATTCATCCCTAGATATTCTTAGAAAAAAGAATCTAAACGATTATTAGTATTTATAACAATCAAGTAGAGTAAACTTTTTAACTTTTCTTTTTGGACTATTTCAAATCTTTGGTCTCTTCAACAATTTTATAGATCTACTGTAAAGTTGCATAGTTTTAGTTCGAGTATTATGAAAGACTTAAATTTCTAAGAATATAACCTGCTTTTTTAAGCACTCTCTCCCTAAAACTACTCTTCAAATTGAGGCGAGTTTCACCATTGATTATTTTATAATGGCTGATATTATTTATCTCAATTATCACCTTCTTATTGATCAGCACATCAACTAGAAAATATTTGACTATATTATGAAATGTTTACTTGCAACCTAAGTTAACACTTCGCCCATACAAATTAAGCGCAATGAGTTGGCTATATGCATCTAGTAACTGAATTTACTCTCAAGTGCTTTCCCATAATACTTTTACTGCTATTTTCGAATATCGAAGTCTAAAAGATCATATTATTTGCTCTTTAAAGCTTTTCGGAAGGATTAGCCTTGTTTTTGTAACTATTTACCACCTTCTCCTGAACTTAAAAGATCATCTATAATGTAATGATGCGACTTTCTTGGCTTAAGATAGTTATTATCTTCACTCATAAACTAGAAATATGGAATCCAGAATTATGGTATCCAAGCTTAGATTAGATAAAGAATTCTCGATAGCTCAGTCCAAGAATCGATATGAGTCTATTTTACAAACTATTTAATAACATTAAGATAAAGTGGATTTCTGATATTGTCTTTTGTAATGATATACACCTAACAGAGTAAGACAAACGTTCTTAGCTTTATCAAATTGGTAATATTCATATTGAGCAATTTTCCAATTTCCGATACAAGTTTCATAGGAGGCTCTGCATTTTATATCAGATTATAGATCAGATTTGAAGTTATAACTACATTTTTTATTGAAACTACTTACTTTATGTTGATTTTGGAGTAAATGAAAGAAATTATTTACTTTTCTTTATTGTGATAAATATAAGCCAGAGGATATTTTGAAGTAAAAAATAGTAACAAACCAAGACCCTGCTCAGTTAAGGAAGGTAGAAGCAGCAGTTTATCGAAAACATATCTAAGCTGAGAATGGTTTTTCTCCTTAACCAATCTCAAATCTCTAATACAGATGTAAAATCGCAAGTAGAGTACTAGATTATTTTCGTTGGGAGTCATAAGATAAATCAGATAATTCAAAACTTTATGATAATCCTGAAGAGAGATTTATAATTGTTCTTGTGTCTTGTTACCATCAGCTTTGTTCTTAGCTTCTTTTATCAAAAAGTTTCCCCAAAAAATGGCCACATTGTTGATATACTTAATCTCCTGTGCATTGAGTTAGTTACTGAAAGAGAGTATATTGACTTCACTTTCAATAGGTCTGATCTCTTACCAATGTCTAAAGATATCTTTGCTGTTATAACTATTAATTCTTTGGCTGGCTCTTTCCAGCATGTACTATTTACAATTTTGCTCAACCGAACTTTCATTTTTCTGACCAATTTTAAGTAGTTATCTGCAAGCGTTGATATGTTCAATACATAGGTCTTACACCTTTCTTTGTTTATTGGCTTTTATGATTGCAAAATAGCATTTATTTAATAAGGATTTCATCTTAATTATAATCTTACTACTATCATAAGTTTTTAAGATATTAACGATGTTGTCTACTCTACTCAGCTTTTCTCATGTTGATCTCTTGCAAGTATGTAGTCTCAAAACCGTTGCCTCTTATAACTCCGTCCCATCTATAGCCGGGTTTTATGTTAAAACGGTTAGCATATCCTTGATAGGGACATCTGAGTGGATGTTTTGCTTTTGATGATTCCCATCTTCTTGCAGGGTCATCCCATACATGATTTTCTTATTACTACTCCTCACGCTTTTAATCTTCGTTTTTTATGCCTTTTTACCATTCTCCTAAACGATTCATTACCTAGGCTACCTTTAACTCTTTCTATTTAGCTTATGAAAATTACTTGATTCTTCCTTCTTTATCTCTATAGATGGTCCTAGCTTGCTCAGGAATTTCAAAATCCGACTAAGAAGATGACTCTTTTTATTGATATTATCTCTTCACTTATAACTCTTTTTCCTTATGTCTTTTTTTCTTTTATTTTTTTTCTTTTTTACTCTAAAATGTGAGTCCTTCTTTATTATGCTTCAAATAGGATTCTATATCCTTCATATCAACTCCTTCGATCTTTAAAGCTGAGATGAACTAATCTATCTCCTCTCCTTTTTTAAGACCTAAAGCTTTTCGTATTCCTTTTGAAACTGTCTTACTTTTTTTTTCAACTTCTACATGCACTTTTTTCTTAGGTTTTGGCTATTAGATTTATTAATCTGAATCCTAAATCCTTCTGCCTCTTTTAATTTATTCAGATTATGATTCTGAAGACAAACTACTGTTCAACTCAATTTCTTAGCGATCTCTAACCTGCAATCCTTATCTTCCGAATGTTTATTTCTTGACTTTCACTTCGCCCATATACTTTTTGAGAAGTTTTGCCTTTTTGTCATTCATTTTATAATATTTTAATGCTGGGACTCCAAAAAAATTTAAGAGAATAACAGAAATTTATATAAAATTCTTAAAATCAACCCTAAGTGTTTCATAACAACTAGCTGAACTCTATTTAACAGCAATAATTTAACAAAATTGCCGAACTGCATGCAATTAGCAACGATATTTTCTTGCTACAGGAGGAGATTCACAAAAAATAATAATTTTTCAGGTAGATCAGCAATAAACTGAAGACTTTCTATGATTTTAAAGCCAAGCAGAGGCAGCTATAGATAAAATAACAAGCTGTTTAAAATGATCTGGAATAGATGATAACTTATCAAGAGAGAATAAAAAAAGAACTTCGGCTTCTATCACAGCAGGAACAAATTATGAAAGGAAAAATGATTGTGTAACATAACAAAATTGCTGAAACAAAGTAGGAGTACAACAATCAGACCAAAAGAAAATAGTTATTAAATAAACACCTGGAAGATATCAAGAAAGGTTCAGAAAATTTAAGAAGAAAAATCAAAACACTTAAATAAGACTTCAAAAAAGTGAATGTTAGAAAATCAAAAGTTGAGGAAAACTCACTTAATTCGTAGGTTAATAAACTCCCAAACATAGTAGAAAACAAAATGAAAAAGCTGAAAGGTATACTTGAATAAAAGTAAAAAAATATATCTCTCCAATAATATTCCCAATTACTTTCGAAGCTATAACTCCTCAAATAGTAATGCAAAGTCGAAGAGAAAATAGTAGATGTTTACGACCAGTTAATGCAGTAAAAAAACCAATTAGAATAAAGAATATCGTTTTTAAAAGGTGTGGATAGATAGTTTATCGATGAAAAAAAATCATTCATTCAAAAATTAAGTCAGAAATACATCATCTTAGAATCTCAGAGACTCATTTAAAGTGCTGAACTCGTAAAGTATGAGGAGTAATTGCTGCTAATAGAAGAGAATAGAAAAGAATCAAATAAGATCTTACAGTTCTCAGAATCGTCGATTATCTAAAATTAGCAAAAATCAACATTAGGGCAAAGTAAAAAAATGTCGAAAAGAAGGAGAGAGGCGAAATCCAAATAAAATAAAGAGTAAAATTTGAGAAATAAAGTTTCGCTTTACTAAGAAAAGTAAGTTTAACTTTAATAAAAAACGGTCAATAGATGGAAGGGAAAAACTTTACGGAAACATTGTATGGTGTTGATGACAGTCGTAGGTATAGTAGGCCTACTTGTAGGCAGTGTTGCTAGTCTATATAGCTGAAATATAGTAATTTTTATATAAATTTAACCATGAGCAGCTCAA
>Ga0194117_10004732_pt1 | contig 12789 bp, 13 predicted proteins | sample TA2MahsurfametaG_FD_160579 | JGI IMG/M metagenome (GOLD analysis project Ga0194117, IMG submission 160579) | Freshwater microbial communities from Lake Tanganyika, Tanzania - TA2015009 Mahale N1 surface | ecosystem: Environmental > Aquatic > Freshwater > Lake | place: Tanzania: Lake Tanganyika...
AAAGTCAGAATTTCCTAAAATCTTGTTGTTGAGAATAGAAACGGGACCTCCCGTACTACCGGAAATGGCGAAATGCGATGGATTTGGAATGTCAATTCCTTCAACACGATATACAACACCAAGGGGTGAGTTTCCACGAACTACGATATCATTTCTGGAATCATCTGATCCCTGAACACCGGCAAAGTTGGAAGCCATACGCGCAGGATCCATTCGTGAACCTGGATAGCGATTTGTTTCCTCCACACTAAATTGTTGAGCCGAGAGAACAGCCATTTCATTGATTACTTCTCCTCTCTTTTTTCCGGTTAAGGTGACTTCATTCTTTTGAGTAATCCTTTCTGTCATTGGAATATTTATAACGAGTTCCTTTCCAGAAGTCACTTCAACGGTGACAGTTTTGGTCTCGTACCCTATGAATGAAGCGATTATATCGTGCCTGCCAACGGGTACTTGCTTAATCACTACGTTTCCTTCAACATCAGATCCTGCTCTTATGGGTGTTGCAAGGTTAATTTCCAAACGAACGCCGATGAGTGGAAAATTGGTCTCGCTGTCAAATACTTTGGCACGAACGGTTTGGGAGGGTACTTGCGCATGAACAGAGCACGCTACAAGCAAAAAACAAAGAAATGAATGTACATATTTAATCATAATGAATAATTAAGGTGTTACTAACTTACTGCAAAAGCGTTATGCCTTTCCATTGATGATAAATTAATAAAAACAAAGGCCTGTTTATAACTGAATATTTTTGGCCTGGTTTTTGAAAATTTCGATGAAAATTAATAATTTTAAACAAAAAATCATGAAACTACTTATCCTATCGACTCTTCTTATCCTCGCGAATGCCTTGTCATTTGCGCAAAAATCAAAAGGGGAATTGAACTGGTTTACAGATGTTGAGGCTGCCCAGAAAGAAGCTCAAAAGACAAAAAAGCCGATGATGTTATTTTTTACGGGCAGTGATTGGTGCGGTTGGTGTGTGCGTCTACAAAAGGAGGTGTTTTTCAAAGACGAATTTAAAGACTGGGCGTCTGAAAACGTTATCCTAGTCGAACTTGATTTTCCAAAATCAAAAGTGCAAAGCAATGAAATTAAACTGCAAAATCAACAGCTTCAGCAACAGTTTAGCGTACGGGGTTATCCAACGATTCATTTTGTGAGCCCTGAAAAATCACAAGATGGAGTCACCCTTCGGAATTTAGGCAACACAGGATACATGGCAGGCGGTCCAGAACCGTGGATTGCCAATGCCAATTCAATCATTCAGCCGAGATAAGAACTAATATCTTCAAAAGAATAACCCTTCGATAATATATATCGAAGGGTTTTTTGTTTACGCTTATATAAGTCTGGCTCATTTGTGAGCGAGGCCCATTTTTTTTGATACAAAAGAGAAAGTGTATCTGAAATTTCTTTTGAAGAAATGTTAGACATGACTTTTTTAATGAGTTCTTTTGAAATACCTTTTTGAAACAAATGCGCAGAAATTTTTTTTATACCCCACTTTTTCTGATGAAATTTACTTTCTGCGAAAGAAAAGGCAAATCGTTCTTCATCTAAAAAAGAGGTTTTTTTCAACTCATTAACAAGTTTATTAATATCGCTTTCTGAAGCGCCTAATTTTTTGAGTTTTGCAATCACTTCAGCAGTGCATCGCTCTTGGTAAGCGCAATAACTTTGGATTTTGCGAAGAAATTGATCTGCGTCCAATTATTTACAGAGGAATTTCTTCATTGTCATTTGTAACAAAAGAATATTGCAATAGGTGATTTGCAGAAATCCCCGTCACTCGAATCCATTTTTTATACTTCAAAAACCACTTTACTTGTTTGGAAATTAACCCTTTTTTAAAATAAGCCTCCAAATATGGATGGACAAGTAGGGTAACATGCCTCATTTTTTTGTCTTCAATTAAAAACTGAAGATGTGATTCAATTTCCTCTGCAAAAAGGATACTGGCTTGAACCACTCCTGTGCCATTGCACGTCGGGCACGTTTCGGCAGTTTCAATATTTGTTTCAGGTCGAACACGTTGTCTCGTTATTTCTACTACCCCAAATTTGGACGGTGGTATAATATTGTGCTTTGCACGATCTTGTTTCATAAACTCTTTAAGTTTATCAAAAAGAATCTTGTTGTTCTCTCTATCGTGCATGTCGATGAAATCTACACAGATAATTCCACCCATATCACGAAGTTGAAGTACACGCGCAATTTCCTCTGCGGCTTCAATATTTGTCGCAAGCGCATTGGATTCTTGCCCTTTTGCATCTTTTCTGTTTCCACTGTTCACGTCAATAACGTGCATGGCTTCCGTGTGTTCGATAATCAAGTAACCTCCACTTGTTAGTGGAACTTTTTTACCGAATAAGGTTTTTATTTGCTTATTTATTCCAAATCGCTCAAAAGGCTCAAGTTTCCCCTCGTAATATTTCAATATTCGCTCATTTCCGGGCGAAATGGATGCAATGTATGCTTTCATTTCGTCAAGCAATTTGGGGTCGTTCACATGGATATTAGTAAAATCAGAATTTAATAAATCTCTGAGCATCGAAGAAGTTGTACTTAGTTCTCCGAGCACCCTTTTTGGTGGGTGACTAGATTTTAAATTTTGGTGGATCGTTTTCCATTTTTCGAGTAGGCTGCGTAAATCGCCTTCAAGATCAGAAGTTGATTTCTCCTCTGCGACGGTCCTGATAATTACACCAAAATTTTTGGGTTTTATGCGATTCATTAATTCTTTCAATCTTTCGCGTTCACCTAGATCCTTTATTTTTTGACTTATTGATATTTTTTCCGAAAATGGAACAAGGACAAGGTATCTTCCCGCAACGGTTACCTCTGCAGAAAGGCGAGGACCTTTCGTCGATATGGGTTCTTTAGCGACCTGCACGAGTATGGATTGGGAAGACGAGACGACATCAGATATTTTACCTTCTTTTTCAATATCTTTTTCCAATTTAAAATATTGAAGGTTTGGAACATTCGTTTTTCCATTAAAAGTTTCCTTAACATATTTTGAAAAAGATTTGAATTGAGGGCCTAAATCAAAATAGTGTAAAAAAGCATCTTTTTCGTATCCAACGTCAACGAAAGCAGCGTTGAGACTAGGAGATAAGCGTCGAACTTTTGCCACATAGATATCCCCCACTACGAACTCTGAGTTACTACGTTCCTCATGAAGTTCGATTAACTTGCCGTCTCTTAGGAGGGCAATCCAAATTCCGTTAACCCTTGCGTCAACAACTAATTCTAAACTCACAAATAATAAAGCTTATGAAAGACTAAACAAAGAAATAGCGAGGGAGAAATCCCTTATTTTTTCTTTTTGTGACGATTTTTTCTGAGGCGTTTTTTCCTCTTGTGAGTTGACATTTTATGTCTTTTTCTTTTTTTACCGCTTGGCATGATATGTATATGTTTTGAATGATAAATCTATAAAATAAAAATGCACCCCCTAAACAGGGAGTGCAAATGTAGTTATTTTTCTTTAAATCAAAAAAATCACTTTACAACAACCTTCCTTTTGACTTCATCAACAAATGTCTTTGCAGGTTTGAATGAAGGGATGTTGTGCGCGGGAATAATTACAGTTGTATTTTTGGAAATATTTCTTCCGGTTTTCTCCGCTCTTTCTTTAACAATAAAACTACCAAAACCTCGGAGATAAACGTTTTGACCTTTAGCCAATGCTGATTTTATGTTTGACATTAATGATTCAACTGCTCTTAAGGCTTCGGCCTTTTCTAATCCTGTGTCAGAGGCTATGTCTGCTACGATATCTGCTTTTGTCATGTTTTTATGGTTTTGAGTTTACTAATTTGATTTCTAATTTGCCACAAAAGTAGCATTTGGTTGTTAAAATTTTTATATTTTTCTAAATTAATTTAAAAATTAAATGAACAGGTTGAATTTTGAAATTTTACATTGGTACGAAATCAACAAACGAAACCTACCGTGGAGAAACACAAAAAATCCATATTTTGTTTGGCTCAGTGAGATTATTTTGCAACAGACGCGAGTAGATCAAGGATTGCCATATTATGAAAAATTTATCGCACAATATCCCACCATATTTGATTTAGCAAAAGCCTCTGAAAAAAACATACTGAAAGATTGGCAAGGTTTGGGATATTACAGTAGGGCCAGAAATTTACATTATACAGCTAAGAAAATAGTTCAGTCATACCACGGAATATTTCCCTCAACTTTTGACGAAATATTGTTATTAAAAGGGATTGGAAGGTATACTGCTGCAGCAATAGCGTCATTCTGTTTTGATGAGCAAATTGCCGTTTTGGATGGAAATGTCTATCGGTTGTTGAGTAGAATATTTGATATAGACTTACCGGTAAACGTATCAAAAAATCAAGTGGAATTTGAAAAAATAGCCAATGAATTTTTAGATAAAACAAATCCAGGAAATTTTAATCAGGCCATGATGGAATTTGGCGCGTTGCAATGTAAACCCGTATCGCCAAATTGCTCTTCCTGTCCGTTGAGAATATATTGTTTATCCTACAAGAATGAAACAGTTGCCTTTCGGCCTGTTAAGTTGAAAAAGCAAAATATAAGAAAAAGATTTTTTATATACTGGGTTTTGGAGAAAGATGGAAATGTTCTGCTGCGACGGCGCTTGGAAAATGATATATGGAAAATGTTGTATGAATTTCCTTCAAGCGAATTCCCCAATCAAAAAGAACAGGAGAATTTCGTAAGTCGGTTCTTGCAATTTCCACAAAAAACATTCAAACACATATTATCACATCAACACATCACGGCGACATTTATAGCCATAGAAGATGTCAGTGGGTTTAGTTTTCCTGACTCGGATTGGATAGCTTCCGAAAGTATTTCGGACTTTCCGATGCATCGACTCATGACACGATATTTAGAACAAAGAAATCATTAAATGTTTGAGCGTGTTTTCATTATCTTTGTTGAAAATTTATGATGACTAAGGTTAAAAAGGTAAGCAAAGGCGACTCATCAAAAGTTCATGTATGGCTGACGGGAAAATCACAGATAAAAAAGCTGCCGAGTGACGTCTTAAGTATGCTTGAAAAACTAAGACTTAAAAAAGGGAGTACATGGGATTACCTGAAAGGCCCTGACTCATATAGCATTGTGATTTTGAATGTGGAAAACGACGAAGAGCTGCGAATAATCGGTTCAGAAATTGTTGATCTCGTTGCAAAAGACAATGCTGAAATCCGAATACATTCAAAAAAGAGGGAGGCGTTCATACTAGCGGAGGGTATAGCAATGGCAAATTATCAGTTTTTACGTCACTTCAGTAAGCCCGCAAAAAACAGTCTTTCGACGCTTTTACTAGATGAAGAAACACCAGATGAGGAAATTAAGGAAATCAATAATATCATTAAGGCAGTATATTGGACGAGAGACGTTGTCAATACACCCGTATCTCACCTGAATGCAATGCAGCTTGCAGATGAAATTATAAGATTAGGTAAAGAAGCAAAATTTTCTGTTCAAGTATTACAGAAAGCTCAAATAGAAGCATTGAAGATGGGAGGTTTATTGGCTGTCAATAAAGGATCAATAGATCCGCCAACCTTCTCAACTTTGGAGTATAAACCCAAAAAACCAATCAATAGACAACCTTTAGTTCTTGTTGGGAAAGGAGTAGTATATGACACCGGAGGACTCAGCTTGAAGCCAACTCCGGGATCGATGGATACAATGAAAAGCGATATGGCAGGGGCTGCCGCTGTAATTGGAGCAACCTATCTCGCTGCATTACAAAAATTAAACGTTCACATAATCGCTTTGATACCTGCAACAGATAATCGACCGGGGATGAATGCTTACACACCCGGGGATGTTATTACCATGTTTAACGGTTCAACAGTTGAAGTGCTTAATACTGATGCGGAGGGACGAATGATTCTTGCTGACGCATTGAGTTATGCCGATAAATACAATCCTGAACTCGTTATAGATGCAGCAACTTTAACCGGTTCCGCGGTTCGGGCAATTGGCACCGAGGCAAGTATTATTATGGGGAATGCAAAAGATATATACTTTGAAAATTTGGAAAAGTCGGGAAGAATTGTTCATGAGCGTGTAGTGAGATTTCCTTTTTGGGACGATTACAGGAAACATATGTTATCAAAAATTGCGGACCTTAAGAACATAGGAACGGCAAATGCTGGAATGATATCTGCAGGTAAATTTTTAGAAACTTTCGTGAAAGCCCCTTATATTCACATGGATGTTGCGGGACCTACTTGGCTTGATTCCAAAGAAAATTACAAGGGTGTTGGAGGCACCGGATTTGGAGTAAGATTAATTTATCAGTTCATGAAATTACACTACAAAAAATGACCGAGAAGACTGAAAAAATTCCCATTGTTGGAATAACTATTGGAGACGTAAATGGAATTGGTCCAGAGGTAATTGTAAAGGCATTAAGAGATACAAGGATTTTAGCATCTTTCACACCGATTATTTATGGAACGAATAAGGCGATCTCGTTTTATAAAAAATCCTTGGATCTTCATGAGTTTAACTTTCAAACAATCAAATCGGCAAATGAAGTCCAGCAGAAGAAAATCAATGTAATTAACGTTTTTTCAGATGAATTAGAAATTACGCCCGGAAATCCTACCGAAAAGTCGGGAATCCTCAGTTTCGAGGCGCTGGAGAGATCTACGCAAGATTTATCGGAAGGGAAAATAGATGTTTTAGTCACTGCCCCAATATCTAAGGAGAATATTCAAAAAGTTGGATTTAAATTCCCAGGTCATACAGAATATCTGGCTGAAATGGCGGGTATAAATGAAGCCCTGATGATTTTGATTTCAGGGGAATTGCGAGTTGCACTAGTTACAACGCACATTCCTATTTCTGATGTCAGTAAATACCTCACAAAGGATAAGCTCATCGATAAGATAAGGCTCCTGGAAACAACACTTAAAAAGGATTTCAATTTATTGAAGCCCAAAATTGCAGTATTCGGTTTGAATCCGCATGCCGGGGAGAATGGAACCATCGGAATGGAGGAACAAGAGGTTATTGTTCCTGTTATTCAACAGCTGAAAAACGAAGGCTTACTTGTCTTTGGTCCATTCGCTGCTGATGGATTTTTTGGCAGTCCAGCCAGAAATCAGTTCGATGGGGTCATGGCCATGTATCACGACCAAGGTCTAGCTGCTTTTAAAGCCTTAGCTTTCGAAGATGGAGTCAATTATACTGCCGGATTGCCAATTATTCGAACCTCTCCAGATCACGGGACGGCCTTTAATATTTCTGGGAAAGGGCTCGCCTCCGAGCAAAGCATGAGATCCGCAATTTTTTTAGCGATTGATATTTGGAAAACACGACGATTTCAAAAAGAAATCAACAGAAATCCCCTGGCCATTCAATCCTCCAAGGAAAAAAATGAAGATGACTTGTCGTAAGGTTTTTTTAGTTTGGAATTATTTGCATAACTTTGTTCTTCGTTTTTTGTCAGAAGGACATTCATGAAAAGTGCTTTTCAAATACCTTTTGTAGGACTCAAACTTGGGACTCATGAATTTGAAATTGACGTAAACGAAACGTTCTTTGATTCTCTTCCGTACTCACCTATTGATAGGGGTTCGTTAAAAGTTTGGTTAAATTTAGAAAAAAAAGAAACCATGCTGATTGCAAACTTCGAGTGCTTTGGATACATTGAGCAAATTTGTTCAAGATGTAACGAACTCGCGCTTGTAGAAATTGATGCAGAAATGCATGTTATTTATAAATTCGGACACGAAGAGGAAGAAACAAACGATGATAATTTGGTAATCATTAAATATGATTCTTACGAGTTGGATATTTCTCATCAAGTGTATGAAATGATAACATTAGCCATCCCGTCGAGACCTGTACACGAAGATGGAGCATGTGAGGAAGAAATGGTAAAACTTATTGAGAAATATCACAGAAAAGTAGAGAACAAAAATGATAATGATATTGACCCAAGATGGTCAGTTTTAAAAAGTTTAAATTAATATAGAAATAGAAATGGCACATCCTAAACGACGCGTTTCAACGACAAGAAGGGACAAAAGAAGAACACATAAAAATGCTGTGGCAGATAACGTGGCGACATGTCCAACAACTGGTCAACCTCATTTATTTCACCAAGCACATTGGCATGAAGGAAAGTTGTACTACAAAGGAAAAGTAGTGGCAGAAAAACTTCAAAAAGAAACAACAGAATAATCAAATCAACCTATTTTATGAAAGTAGGAATTGACGTTTCTGGAGGTGATTTCGCACCTTTAGTCAATATTGAAGGGGCAATAATGGCATCCAAAGAAATATCCGAGAATGGTGTTATTGTTTTAATTGGTGACCAAGACACAATAACACAAGAACTTTCAATGCGCGGCGAACAAGCAAATAAAAAGCTTGAAATTGTGCATGCCCCTGATGTAATTACTTTCCACGATCATCCAACCCGAGCCATACCTCAGAAACCCAAAAGCTCAATAGCTGTTGGATTCAGTCTTCTTTCAAACGGGCAGATTCAAGCATTTGCGAGCACTGGTAACACAGGAGCCATGTTGGTGGGTTCAATGTATAAACTGAATACAATACCGGGTGTCATAAGGCCATGTATTACTAGCACTTTGCCTGCTATCGATGGATCGAAAACGATATTGCTCGATGTTGGGTCCAATGCAGACTGTAAAGCTGATGTGCTCTATCAATTCGCGGTTTTAGGTAGTCTATACGCCAAGCATGTTCATGGAATAGAAACGCCACGAGTAGCCCTTTTGAATATAGGAGAGGAAGAATCCAAAGGGAATTTGTTAACGATTGCCACATACAAGCTAATGGCGGATTCCGATGAAATTAATTTTACAGGAAACATTGAGGGTAGAGATTTATTTACCGGGAAGGCGGATGTTATCGTATGTGACGGATTTACAGGAAATGTTGCATTGAAAGAAGCAGAGGGGATTTATACCTTAATTCGAAAGAGAGGAATAAGAGATGATTATTTTGATCGATTTAATTACGAAAACTATGGAGGGACCCCTATTTTAGGGGTGAAAGGAAACGTAATTATTGGTCACGGAATTTCCAATAACGTTGCGGTAAAAAATATGATTTTGCACTCTTTTGAGGTCGCGAATTCAGGTTTGGCAATGAAAGTTAATGAAGCATTTAACTAACCTATGAATAAAGTAACAGCCGCTATCACAGGTGTTCAAGGATATCTCCCTGAAGATATTTTGTCAAATGCAGATTTAGCCAAAATTGTTGATACCTCCGACGAATGGATAACCACAAGAACGGGTATAAAGGAGCGAAGAATTTTGAAAAATGGGGCCTCCTCCGATATGGCCTACAAGGCAGTTGAAGGATTACTGAAGAAAACGAATACGGACCCTCTAGATATTGATTTAGTAGTTTTAGCCACGGTGACCCCTGATTATCCCTTTCCGAGTACTGCAAATGTCATGTGCGATAAGGCGGGTCTGCGCAACGCTTGGGGCTTTGATCTAAATGCTGCTTGTTCTGGATTTATTTATGCTTTGTCCACAGGAGCCCAATTTATTGAAACGGGAAGATATAAGAAAGTGATAGTTGTGGGAGTTGATAAAATGACCTCAATCGTAGATTATCAGGACCGAACGACTTGTGTAATTTTTGGGGACGGTGCAGGAGCAGTCTTGCTAGAACCAAATACTGAGGGACTGGGAGTACAAGACTTTATTTTACGCAGCGATGGTTCAGGCCGCGAATTTTTAGTGCAACTAGCGGGTGGATCAGCAAACCCGCCCAGTATCCAAACTGTTGAACAGCGGCTGCACTACGTGAAACAAGAAGGGAAGCAAGTGTTTAAATTTGCCGTTACCAATATGGCTGAAGTTTCAGCTGAAATAATGGAGAAAAATAACTTGAGCAGCGAGGATGTTGATTGGTTGGTGCCACATCAAGCAAATCTTAGAATAATAGATGCAACTGCCGATCGTATGGGACTGCCGAGGGAGAAAGTAATGATAAATATCGAGAAATATGGAAATACCACAGCTGGAACATTGCCATTATGCTTGTGGGATTACGAAAAACAATTGAAAAAAGGAGATAATCTCGTTTTGTCCGCTTTTGGTGGAGGATTTACTTGGGGTGCCGTTTATTTGAAATGGGCCTATAATTCATAAAAACAATTACTTTTATAAAAAAAATAGTATGAACCTAGAGGAAATAAAAGACTTAATCAGACTAGTGTCGAAAACTGGGATAAGAAAGGTAGATATCGAGCGAGAGGGATTCAAACTGACTATCAGTGGTGGGCTTACTCAATCATCGGAACAACCCATATATGTTCAGGCGGCTCAGCCAATTGTACACAATACCCCAATTACCACTCCCTCGAATCCGGTAATAACACCTGCATCACCAGGTAACCTCGAAACGAAATCAGGAAATGATGAGTCAAAATATATTACTATTAAATCCCCGATGATTGGTACTTTTTATAGAACACCCGGACCCGACAAGGATGCGTTTGTGAATGTGGGCTCATCGGTTTCAGTTGGGGATAAGTTATGTATTATTGAAGCAATGAAAACTTTCAACGAGATTGAATCTGAAGTATCAGGGAAAATTATAAAAGTTCTGGTTGACAGCGCTTCCCCAGTTGATTATGACCAACCATTGTTTTTAGTTGACCCTTCCTAAGTTCTAATTTATTCAATTATGTTTAAGAAAATTTTAGTAGCCAATCGTGGGGAAATTGCCATGAGGGTTATACGCACTTGTAAAGAGATGGGAATTAAAACAGTCGCTGTTTATTCAACAGCAGACAAGGACAGTTTGCCCGTAAGATTTGCAGATGAAGCAGTCTGTATAGGCCCACCGGTAAGTAAACAGTCTTATTTATCCATACCCAACATCATGGCAGCAGCCGAAATAACAAATGCTGATGCCATTCATCCCGGATACGGGTTCTTGTCAGAAAATGAGGAGTTTTCTCGTATGTGCCAAATACATGGCATCAAGTTTATTGGTGCCTTACCGGAACAAATTGCTGGTATGGGTGATAAAGCAACAGCAAAAGCAACAATGATAGCTGCCGGTGTACCTTGTATACCAGGTTCTAAGGGACTGCTCAAAGACGTCAATGATGCGAAGAAAATCGCTAAAGAAATTAAGTTTCCTGTGATTTTGAAAGCAACAGCAGGTGGAGGAGGAAAGGGAATGCGAATTGTTTGGAAAGATGAAGACATGGAGGCAGCATGGGATTCCGCACGACAAGAAGCAGGTGCTGCATTCGGAAATGATGGAGTGTATATGGAAAAGTTTATTGAGGAGCCAAGACATATTGAAATTCAGATTGCAGGAGATCAATACGAAAATGCTTGTCACCTTTCAGAAAGAGATTGTTCCATACAGCGTCGCCATCAGAAATTAGTAGAGGAGACACCCTCACCTTTTATGACGGACGAATTACGCGAGAAAATGGGTCAGGCAGCCATTAAAGCAGCAAAAGCTGTAAAATACGAAGGAGTGGGAACTGTTGAATTTTTGGTGGATAAAAACCGAGATTTTTACTTCATGGAAATGAATACACGCATTCAAGTAGAGCATACAATAACTGAGGAGGTGATTGATTACGACCTAATTAAAGAGCAAATTCTCATTGCTGCAGGGAAGCCAATTTCCGGAAAAAATTATTACCCGCACATGCATGCCATCCAATGCCGAATTAATGCCGAAGATCCATATGCAGATTTTAGACCGTCTCCAGGAAAGATTACGGATTATCATTGCCCCGGTGGTCACGGTGTGCGTATTGACTCGCACGTGTACTCTGGATACACCATTCCTCCAAATTACGACTCCATGATTTCGAAATTAATTGTAGTTGCTCAAACACGAGAGGAAGCAATATTGAAAATGAAAAGAGCATTGGACGAGTACATCATTGAAGGAGTTAAAACCACAATACCTTTTCATCAAAAATTGATGGCAAACGAAGATTTCAACAAGGGAAACTTCACCACCAAATTCATGGAAGATTTTCAATTTTGAAAAGATTTTAGAATTATTTAAAATCAGCTGCTGATTTATTTACCTGCACTGAGTTCCAAAAGGCAACGCATTGGCTTTCGTTTCGTTAATACAAAATGAGGGAAAAGTTATGCGTAATCTCTCTCAGATCGAGAAGATGCTCTAACATAAATATTCTCGGTTTTACGTATATTTGCTTAATTAAAATTTATATACTATGAGAACCTTTTTAGTCTGTTTATGTATATTGTTGACAAACTTCGGGTTACTACTTTCCCAAACCGTTACCTTTAATCATACAGGAGCGGTGCAAACTTGGATAGTTCCCCCCTGTGTGACGAGTATTGATGTTATTGTTGCTGGAGCCAAAGGAGGTGGAGCAAATGGAGGAGCAGGAGCAAGAATAACGGGAACACTTGCTGTTACACCCGGTCAAACACTGAATATCTATTGTGGAGGGATGGGGACATCCGGAAATAATTCAGGAGGATTCAATGGAGGGGGAACAGGACACGCATCTACCGACGGTAATGTAAATTACAATGCCTGGGGAGGTGGTGGTGCCTCTGATATTCGAATCGGAGGGACCGCTCTGGCAAATAGAGTAATTGTAGCAGGCGGCGGCGGCGGAAGAAGCGGTGGTTCGTCCCCGGTATGTGGTGGACCCGCGAACTGTAACAATGGTGCTCAAGGATGTAATACATATGGTTTAGGTGGATTAGGTGGTACTCAAACTGCAGGCGGTGCTGGAGGTATTCCTTGGGG
>Ga0194117_10004736_pt1 | contig 12785 bp, 10 predicted proteins | sample TA2MahsurfametaG_FD_160579 | JGI IMG/M metagenome (GOLD analysis project Ga0194117, IMG submission 160579) | Freshwater microbial communities from Lake Tanganyika, Tanzania - TA2015009 Mahale N1 surface | ecosystem: Environmental > Aquatic > Freshwater > Lake | place: Tanzania: Lake Tanganyika...
GAACCCAGATGCTCAATTGCCGGACCCATGCAAAGAGTTGGGACCTGCTTCGGTTAACCAAGTCGCCTACGGTTCGAATTGATATTGGTTATCTATCTAACCCATCCGATCGGGAACGGATAGTTAATCCTTCATTTAGGGATATCGTCGCTGAAGCGCTGGTAGTTGCAATCCAGCGTCTCTATCTCGATGCCGAGAGTGATGCCAAGACCGGAACTCTTCGAATCGAAGATTTGCGCCGCGCTGGCATTCGTCAGTAATACAAATAGCCGTTTTCATATCTCAACCGGCAAATTTGATTCTCTAACTTAACCTTCGATCACTCTGACGATTCGTTGTAGATCTTGGCCGTCACCGTACTCAATCACGATCTTCTTTCGCTCGATTTTTACTCGTGTGTTGAGTTGATTCTCTAATCTCTCTTCCAGCTCTTTAAACTCTGCGCGAGCAAAGGGGTCACTCTTCTTCGCGTTCTTACCACTTCGCTCTTTGCCTCCAGATATTGCAACAATTTCCTCCGTTGCTCGTACTGAGAGATTCTCATTAATGATTCGTTTGGCGAGAGCTTCCATCTCTACTTGATTGGTAAGGCCGAGAAGCGCTCGTGCGTGGCCAGGTGTGATTGCGCCTTCAATTACTTTCCTTTGAATCGAAGCGGGAAGATGCATCAAGCGAATCGTGTTGCTGATCGCTGCTCGAGACTTACCCACCTTTGAAGCTAGCTCATCATGCGTGACACCAAGATCTTGCAAGAGTTGGGTGTAGGCAGATGCCTCTTCAAGAGCGTTGAGTTCACTACGGTGGATATTCTCAATCAGCGCCTCACGTAACATCTCTCTATCGCTGGTTTCACGGACAATTACTGGGATTTCCCGAAGACCTGCCGCTTGGCTCGCACGAAACCTTCGCTCTCCCATGATCAACTCGTATTGACCCTTGTCAACTTCACGGACTACAGGAGGTTGCAGTAAGCCAACTTCACGAATCGAGTCACTTAATTCTTTGAGGGCAGCAGCATCAAAGATGGTTCGTGGTTGTTTGGGGTTAGGGCGAATAGATGAAATGGGAACAATGCGCGCAAACTTTTCGTCATCTTCAACTTGTGAATCTGTCGAAAAGTTCGATGGTGTTGATTTCGTTGGGATAAGTGCATCCAGATTTCTGCCAAGTCCACCACGCTTGCTCATCATGCACCTTTCGCCGTCAGAGATTCACTGGTTATTCCTGCGCCACGATTTGCAATCTCACGAGCGATTGCCATGTAGGCGGTGGCGCCAGTTGAGAGTGGATCGTAAGTCATCACCGTCTGTCCATAAGAAGGAGCCTCAGAGACACGAACTGCTCGTGGAATTGGGATATCTATCAACTCTTTTGGATAGTGTTGACGAACACTCGCCGCGACATCATTTGCCAATCGTGTTCTTCCATCAAACATAGTTAGAACAATTGTGGTCAATTGAATTTTCGGGTTGAGGTGTTCTCCCACCAAAGTCAATGTATGTAAGAGAAGGGCAAGACCTTCTAGCGAGTAATACTCGCACTGGATTGGAATGAGAAGTTCTTCTGCTGCAACAAGTGCATTGATGGTAAGAAGTCCAAGGCTTGGTGGGCAATCGATGATGACATAATCGATTCGTTCACCATTTCGTGATCGTTCTTCAAGGAGATCATTGATCGCCTTCTTCAATCGCATCTCGCGGGCAACAAGTGAAACTAGCTCTACCTCTGAATTTGCTAGTGATTGTGTTGCTGGGGCACATTCCAGAAATGGATAGCCGTTGACACGGATCAGAACATCGCGAAGTGGTGTGTCGTGGTTGATCACTTCATACATCCCCGGAAGTTCATCGCGGGGGATACCGAAAGCGGTGCTGGCATTTCCTTGCGGATCTAAGTCAATGATGAGAGTGCGTAACCCACCCATCGAAAGCGCAGCCGCCACATTGACAGCTGTGGTCGTCTTTCCAACTCCACCCTTTTGATTGGCAACAGTGAAGATTCGAGTCTTGGTAGGCGCGGGCATTGGTTCTCGAAGGCGCTTGACCCCAACAACCTTCGTAGATGTTTCACGTGAATCCCGAATCTCGCTCACGGCGATAGTTAACCCTAGATAAATGACATCAATGGCATTTAGTCGAGATCGGGAGCTTTTCCCTTCAGGAAATGCGACGAATTATGACAATTCGACTCATCGATTCTTGCCACGGGATCTCTTTAAGTTCGACATCCATCGATTTTCGGCGTTTGTTTTGAGGAAGCTCATCGATTTCAAGTGCTGCGCGCTCGCCTTTCATGGCAAGAAGGGATCCGCCCTTCTCAACAAGATGCCATGTTGTATCTACTAGGCGTGGGAGTGGTGCCACCGCCCTTGCTGTGACATGGTGAAAGACCCCTTTAGCCTGCTCGGCCTTTGAGTGGACGACCTTTAGTGGGAGTTGTAGGAGTTTAAGCACTTCTTCCAAGAAATCAACCCGTCGTTTGAGTGGCTCCATCAGGGTAACTGTGAGATCTGGACGGGCTAATGCGATCACTATCCCAGGTAGACCGGCCCCGCTACCGACATCTAGCACGGTTGAGTTTGGCGCAAAGAGCCCTGCTAGGGGTATGCAGTTCTCAATATGGCGATCCCAGATTCGGTTTGCCTCACTAGGCCCAACGAGACCCCGTTTGATTCCTTCGTTCTCTAAGAAATCAGCGTATTGAAGTGCCTTTTCAGCCCTTGCGCCAAAGAGCTCGCCCGCCCTGGTTTCACGTGGAACACTCAAGCAGGATGAACCACGACGCAACGGTCGGGATCTTCACCTTCGGATTCGCTCGTTAGACCCAGTTTTTGGATGGTGTCGTGAACGATCTTTCGCTCAAAGGCATTCATGGGGTCTAGCTTCACCGCGTTGCCGCTCTTCTTGACCTCGTTGGCAGTCTCTTCAGCGAGTTCGGCAAGGCTCTTGCGCTTCTGGGCCCGAAAACCATCAATATCAAGCATGAGCCGGCTTCGTTCACCTGTTGAGGTTTGGACGGCAAGACGTGTTAGCTCTTGGAGTGCATCGAGTACCTCGCCCGATTGACCGACTAGATGCGAGAGGTCACCACCTTCAATAGCGAGTGAGGCCCGATCATTCTCGACCGAGATCTCAATATCACCATCGAGATCAGCAATATCTAGGAGTGCCTCCAGATAATCCGCAGCGATATCGCCCTCTTCTTCTAATTGAGCAGCGAGGGATTTGGTTGTCTCTACTACCTCTTCACTTGACATAATTTTTTGTCCTTTTTGTCGGATTTATTGGTTACTTCTTCTTTTTCTTCTTCTTTGGTTGCTGACGCTGTCCAATCTGTTTTGGCTCTTCTGCTGCCGACTTCCGTTTTGGATCGTTCAATGACTCCATCTCTTGCACAGTCATTCCAAGTTTTGCCGCCTTCTTCTTTTGAAGGGCCTCGAATGCCGGTGATCCAGGAGTTGGATTTCGCTTGATCACATAGAACTGTTGTCCCCACGTCCAGAGATTCGTTGTTGACCAATAGATCAAGACTCCGACCGGGAAATAGACGCCCGAGACTGCAAAAATGAATGGAAATAGGTACAACATGATCTTCTGTTGTTGCAACATCATGTTGTTCTTCGAATCCATCTTCGGCATTCCCTTAGTCATCAACTGTCGTTGAGTGGTGAATGTCGTAGCAGACATAAAAACAATCAGACAGGCAGTAACAATCTTCACGGTGGCGGAGCTATCCATAAAGCTCGCAGAGATTGGTGCGCCGAAGAACTCTGCATTAGCAGCGGATTCCAAAAGTGCTGTCTCACCTTCAAGAACTCCCCGACCTTGTGGTGGCTCGGTTCCTAATCCATTAAGTACTTGGAAGAGGGCGAAGAAGATTGGTGCTTGTGCGAGAATCGGGAAACAAGAAGCTAATGGGTTGGTTTTATGTTCTTTGTAAAGCTTCATCAACTCTTCCGACTGCTTCTGGCGGTCATCTTTATATTTCTGTTGGATTGCCTTCATCTCTGGTTGCAAAGCAGTCAATGCACGCTGACTCTTGATCTGCTTGACAAACAGTGGGATGAGGAGGGTTCGAATAACCACCACGAGCCCCACGATTGCTATCGACCATGAGACGCCGCTGTCATCACCAAAGATATTCCCGAGGAGTTTGTGAAAGGTGACCACAACCCACGAAACGGCAATATAAAGAGGGTCGAGGATGCTCATACAGTGACCTCCGAATTTGATTGATTTACAGGGGTTTTTGCAGGTTTTGTGGAAATGGTTTTCTTACCAAGAAAGCAATCGGGAATGTAATCAACACCGCCGTGTGAGAAAGGGTTGCAACGTAGTAATCGCCACAAGCCGAGAAACAACCCTGGAAGACCAAAAGCCTTGAGCGCATCGAGTGTGTACTGGGAACATGACGGGTAGTACTTGCACCTAGGGGCAAATGCTGGTGAGATGAATTTCTGATAGAAGGTAATGAGAGTTGATACTCCTGATCTGATCACTATTTTGTTTTCCTCTCAATCAACTTCTCCATCAATGAATCAAAGTCTGATTGATAACCCATTGAGTGACTCTCTGGCCTTATTACAACCAGGGTTGAGTCTGGAGTTCTCATCACCCATGGTGATGTGAGGTGCCTTAACTGGCGCAAGACTCGGTGGCGTTGTACAGAGCCACCAATTCTCTTCGATACTTGGAAGCCAAACCTTGCCGGCTCATTACGGTTGGTGGAGAGGATGAACCCAGTGAGGGTATTTGAGCGGACACGACGACCACTTCGAGTGACCTTTTGGAACTCCTCGCGTGACCTCAAACGATTGGCTGTCGCCAACATTTAGTTGCTCGTTCTCTCGGGAACTTTTGGAAGATTTGGTTTTGGTGAGTTAAGCAGAGAGACGAGCGCGCCCTTTGGCACGCCTGCTAGAAAGCACTGCGCGGCCACCACGGGTAGCCATCCGGGTACGGAAGCCGTGCTTCTTTGCCCGCTTGCGGTTATTTGGTTGATAGGTCCGCTTAGTCATGGGGAGCTCCTTTGTTGCTGTGAAATCTCTGGTCTTCTCTCTCGGGAGTTAGGGGGGTTCAACGAGTCGTTCTCTCCACACCTAAACCTGATCTCAAAGAATCGCGCCACGTGACGCCGCAGTGAGACGCACAAGGTACGGAAGGGGAGTCACCCTTGTCTAATTTGTGGATAACCACTTGCTTTTTGCTAGCTAGAGCCCTACGTTGCGCCCTCTATCCACAGGGCTTCGGCTTCTTATTGGAGTAAAGGCTCTTTGGAGGCTTGTTAAAAGCCTCAAGCAGGAGTTTAGACCACAGGTTGTGGATAACTTTGTGGATATGGGGATAGAAAGTGGGGAAAATGAGTCTAGACGCCAGCATCGTCGAGACCTCGGCCCCTACTCCAAGCCTTGGCGTGGACCTTAAGCAGATCTGGCTCTCGGTAATTGAGGCAATAGCCCAAGACGCGCCTCAACATCGAGCGTGGCTCACTATCACCAAACCTTTGGGTCTCATTCCTGGGGATCTTGAATCAAACCTCCTTTTGGCTGCCCCTAATAATTTCGCAAAAGATGTAATCGAAAGTCGGCTTCGTGAAAGTTTGAGTGAGGTTTTAGGTCAGAAACTTGGGACTCGGATCAACATCGCTGTCACTGTCGATTCTTCGCTTGAATCAGCTGGTACAGAGGTTTTTGAAGAAAAGGCTGAAAGTTTTACGCCCACCACACCCATATCCCGACCTTCGTCTAAACCTAGTGAAGCAACACAACTCAACCCGCGATATGTCTTCGAAACGTTTGTTATAGGTGCTTCAAATCGCTTTGCTCATGCGGCGGCACTTGCAGTCTCTGAGGCGCCGGCGAAGGCTTACAACCCGCTCTTTATTTACGGTGAGTCTGGCCTTGGTAAGACCCATCTTTTACACGCGATTGGCGCCTATGCCAGAGAGTTATTCCCGAGCGTTCGGGTTCGTTATGTTTCCTCGGAGGAATTCACCAACGACTTCATCAATTCGATTCGTGACGATAAATCATCGGTTTTTCAACGAAGGTATCGCGACCTCGATATATTGCTAGTTGACGATATTCAATTCCTGGAGAATAAAGAGCGTACCCAAGAAGAGTTCTTTCATACCTTCAACACTTTATATAACACAAATAAACAGATTGTTGTCTCTAGCGACCGACCGCCGAAACAGTTGATGACTTTGGAAGACCGGTTGCGCTCTCGTTTCGAGTGGGGATTAATCACAGATATCCAACCACCTGAACTTGAGACCCGTATCGCTATCTTGCGCAAGAAAGCAGCACAAGACAAACTCAATGCACCAGATGATGTTTTGGAATTTATCGCTTCGAAGATTGATTCGAATATTCGCGAGCTAGAGGGTGCATTGATTCGTGTGACTGCGTTTGCTTCGCTTAACCGTCAAGGGGTTGATTTAGGGCTTGCTGAGATCGTCCTTAAGGATTTGATTCCACGTGATGGTGGCCCAGAAATAACCGCAACCGCCATCATTCAACAAACAGCAACTTATTTCAGCCTGAGTGTTGATGATTTATGTGGCACCTCGCGATCAAGGGTGTTGGTGAACGCTCGCCAGATTGCGATGTACCTTTGTCGCGAATTAACCGAACTCTCTCTTCCAAAAATCGGGCAGACTTTTGGTGGTAGAGACCACACCACGGTTATGCATGCCGATAGAAAGATCCGCCAGTTGATGGCTGAACGGCGTTCGATTTACAACCAAGTGACTGAATTGACCAACCGAATCAGACAAAGTGCGAAAATTTAGCTTGTGGGTAAACCTGTGGATTGTTGTGGATAACATGGTTTTAATGTGGGGAAAGAAGTGAAAACTAAATAGGGTTTTAAGACGTGATGGTTGGGAGGTTTTTATTCCACACCCAAACCACATAAAGTCAACATTGAGGGAAGGTTTCTTTTCTCAGTGCTGACCTGCGGTTTTAAATGATTTACACAGGTTTTAAGGTTGGTTACTACAACTAACTCTATAAAGAGATAGAGGGTGTTGGTGGATTACCTAAAAGGGTAGTTTTAGTCAAAGGGGTTTGGGTATGAAGTTCACTATCGATAGCTCTGTATTGAGCGATGCCCTTCTTTGGGTTTCTCGAAGCCTCTCAACACGACCAACAAACTCAGCACTCCATGGTGTAGTTATCGAAGCCGGTAAAGAAATCCACTTATCAGCAACAGATTTAGAGACCTCTTCAAAAGCGCATTTCCCAGCCGAGATCCAAACTCAAGGCAAAGTCCTAGTACAAGGAAAACTCTTAAGCGATATTTCAAAAGCTCTCACGAACAAACCGGTGACTTTTACTTTAGAAGGTTCTCGAGTACAGGTAACAGCAGGAAAATCAAAATTCCAACTGCCAACAATCCCAAACTCGGAATACCCAAATCTCCCCCCACTACCTCAAGAGTCAGGATCGATTGGTAGCTCATTATTTACAGAAGCTGTAGCGCAGGTTGCTATAGCAGCAAGCAGAGATGACTCGCTACCAAAACTAACCGGCGTGCATATCGAGGTAAATGAAGAACGCCTCACACTTGCGGCGACTGACCGTTATCGACTCGCAGTGCGCGAACTGGTCTGGCAACCATCTTCTCCAGGATTCTCAACGACAGTCCTTATGCGAGCAAGAACCCTTCTTGATGCTTGTAAAGCAATAACATCAAATACAAAATTAGCCCTTTCAATTGCGGGGGTGAGTGCAAACGATCGGCTGGTTGGTCTTGCAACAGAGGGAAAAACGATGACTACTCGGGTATTGGAAGGGGAATTCCCTCCGTTTCGTCACCTTCTCCCAACAGAGGTGGCCGCAGAAGCAACAATAAATGTCGCAACTTTTATCGAATCAATTCGCCGCGTCTCACTCGTAACCGATAAAACAATCCCACTCCGGCTCAATATCAGTAATGGGCTACTCACATTAGAAGCTGGCACAGGGGAAGATGCCACAGCGACTGAGGAGATTGAGATTGATTTCCAAGGCGAACCAATTCAGATTGCATTCAACCCAACCTTCCTTATGGATGGGTTGACCGCACTTACAACCCCGTTCGCAACCATTTCCTTCACTGCTGCAAATCGACAAGCCGTCATTCGGGGCCGGAACGAAAAAGACGCCCCGAAACTTGATAGTTATAGCTACCTCATCATGCCTACCCGCTACACCGCATGAACCGTGTTCTTATCCCAACTCCAACTAGTAAATTTTCGATCTTATAACTCACTCGACCTTTCATTAGATAGTGGTGTCACCACCTTCGTTGGGGAAAATGGTGAAGGAAAAACAAATATTGTTGAATCAATCATTTATCTCTCAATCCTTTCATCCCATCGTGTCTCCACCGATCAACCCTTGGTGCGGCTTGGGGGTGAACAAGCAATCATCCGAGCAAAAATAAATAATGATGGTCGTGAGGCGCTCCTTGAAATCGAAATCAACTCAAACAAAGCGAACCGAGCCAAGGTCAACAATCAACCAGCACGAAGCCAACGCGCAATCTTGGGGTTCCTCCACACAACATTCTTCTCACCCGAAGACTTAGATCTGGTTCGAGGCGACCCCAGTGGTCGAAGATCGTTTATCGACCAAACCCTCATCCAACAAACACCACGGATGAGTGCGGTGATAAGTGATTACGAACGCTCCTTAAAACAGAGAAATTCCTTGCTAAAGACCAGGGCGCCACAAGCTTCGTTAGAGCCATGGGACAACCATTTGATTGAATTCGGTGCAGAGATTATTGCTGAACGAATCAAACTCCTATTAAAACTCGAATCTTTTTTCAACGAAGCTCATAAGAATATATCTAAAAAAAAGTCATTCACAGTCGACTACCGATCAAACGTCGAAGGTTTATCAATTGAAAAGGAATCCAACAAGGTTGCCCTCAAAGAGAAGTTAATAGAGGTTCGGGTCCAAGAGAAAGAGCGTGGCATAACCCTTCTCGGTCCACACCGGGATGACTTATCACTTCTACTTGATAACCAACCTGTTAAAGGTTATGCCTCACAAGGAGAGTCTTGGTCGGTGGCGCTCACTTTAAAATTAGCAACCTACTTGTTGCTTCGAAGTGAGGATAAGAGTCCTATATTGATTCTCGATGATGTTTTTGCTGAATTGGATGAGAAGCGCCGTTCAATGTTGGTGGATTTAGCTTTAACCGCTGAGCAAACTTTTATCACGGTTGCGGTCCAGTCTGATCTTCCATCAGAGTTGACTCAAAACCTGCGGTACATAAGAGAAGGTAAAGTAATTTGAAGCGAGACTTAGCAAGAGAACTGTTCAGAGTATTTAAAGCACCAATCTCTGAGCGAAAGCACCGCCAACAAAAAGCGGCAAGAGCAATGCACCCAACAGATAATGGTGATCCACTCCCACTCAAAGAAGTTTTGAGTGACTTGATCGAGGGTAGAGAATGGACTCAACCTTTAGCCGAAGGAAATCTTTTTGCTTTGTGGGCAGAAGTTGTTGGTGATGATGTTGCAGAACATAGCGAGCCCATCACCCTTCTTGATGGACGCTTAACAATTCGGGCCTCTTCAACGGCATGGGCAACACAATTGACCTTGCTTACCCCCACCCTCCTAGAAAAAATCAAAAACAGCGCCCCAGGAGTCCTCGTTGATGAACTTGTAGTTCTCGGGCCCACCGCCCCGTCCTGGCGAAAAGGTCTTCGCACCATAAAAGGTTTTAGAGGGCCAAGGGACACCTACGGCTGATCGGAAGTAGATCTTTTAGAGCCCCAAATTCACCTCAGGTTAGTAGGTGACCTCAAAGGTGTGAAAAGAACCTCTTTAAAATCCCACCGAAGCCCTTCTCGGGTGTATCTCACGGCGATAAATGACTAGGATTCTGACGCCTATGGTGACAAAAACAGCTTCAGAAGGCGATAAAACAGCGAAGAACTACGACGCCTCTGCCATCACAGTCCTTGAAGGGCTCGAGGCTGTCCGAAAGCGCCCCGGGATGTATATCGGCTCGACAGGTGAGCGAGGGTTACACCACCTCGTCTATGAAGTCGTCGATAACTCAGTTGATGAGGCTCTGGCTGGGTTTTGCGACCGGATTGAAGTCGCTCTTCTCGATGACGGCGGTGTTGAGGTAGTCGATAACGGTCGTGGGATTCCCGTCGATCTACATCCAGTCGAAAAACGTCCCGCGCTAGAAGTAGTTCTCACCGTCCTACACGCAGGTGGAAAATTCGGAGACGGCGGATATTCAGTCTCTGGTGGATTGCATGGTGTTGGTGTCTCGGTTGTCAATGCACTCAGTGAGAGATTGATGGTGGATGTAGAGCGAGATGGCTACCACTGGAGCCAAAGTTACAAACTGGGTGTTCCCCAAGCACCAGTGAAGCAAGGCGAGAAACGATCCACTAGCGGCACCAAAGTCACCTTCTGGCCGTCTAAAGAGATTTTCGAAACAACCGAATATTCATTTGAAATACTCTCCGCTCGATTTCGCGAGATGGCCTTTCTCAACAAAGGTCTCACTATCATCCTTAAAGACAAAAGAACCGGCCATGTAGATGATAAAGGTGAGCAGATAGAAGCCTCATACACTTATCAAGGCGGCATTAAGGATTTTGTAAAACACCTCAATCAATCAAAAGGTGAGACCCATAAATCAATAATTTCATTTGATGCCGAGGACAAGAAAGCAAAGATTTCACTTGAAGTGGCGATGCAATGGAACACTGGCTTTTCTGAATCGGTATACACATTTGCAAATACCATTAACACCCATGAGGGTGGAACGCATGAAGAAGGATTTAGGACCGCACTGACATCTATTGTCAATAAGAGCGGCGAAGAGTGGGGCTTTATCCGCAAGAAAGAAGATCGCCTCACCGGTGATGATATTAGAGAAGGTCTTACCGCAATTGTCTCTATCAAGATTGGTGAGCCCCAATTTGAAGGCCAAACCAAGACAAAACTGGGAAACACAGAAGCAAAATCCTTTACCCAAAAGGTGGTCAACGATCACCTAGCCGAGTGGTTTGAACGAAATCTATCCGAAGGTAAGGAAATCGTACGTAAATGTATCGATGCCGCAGCGGCTCGAGTCGCGGCACGTAAAGCCCGTGACTTATCCCGAAGCAGAAAAGGGTTACTCGAGGGCCGTGGCATGCCAGGAAAACTCGCTGATTGCCAGTGGACTGAACCCGAAAAGTGTGAGCTTTATATTGTGGAAGGTGACTCAGCGGGTGGAAGCACTAAAGGCGGACGCGATTCGCGCTATCAAGCCGTCCTACCTATCCGCGGAAAAATTCTTAATGTTGAAAAGGCACGAATAGATCGAGTCCTGCAAAACAACGAAGTTCAAGCGCTAATCACCGCTCTCGGAACTGGCATTCATGATGATTTCGACATTGCAAAACTTCGTTACCACAAAATTATTTTGATGGCAGATGCTGATGTTGATGGTCAACATATCCGGACCCTTCTCCTCACCCTGCTCTTTCGATTCATGCGCCCACTTATCGAACAGGGTTATGTCTACTTGGCACAACCTCCGCTTTACAAAGTCAAATGGGGTGGAAAAGAAAAGGTCCAATACGTCTACTCCGATCGAGAACGAGATTCAGTTATTAAGGAAGGTATGGCTATTGGTAAGCGCTTACCGAAAGAAGATGGAATCCAGCGGTTCAAAGGACTTGGCGAAATGCCAGCGAAGGAACTTTGGGATACAACGATGGATCCCGAGCACCGCGTCTTGATAAAAGTTACCCTTGAAGATGCAGCAGCAGCCGATGATCTCTTCTCTATCTTGATGGGTGAAGATGTAGAACAGCGCCGACAGTTCATTCAAAGAAACGCAAAAGATGTCCGATTCCTTGATATCTAAAGAGATTTTCACTCGAAACGAGAGAAGTAGAGGGAAGTGATGCAGGAGCCAACAGTGGACCGGATTGAGAACGTCGATCTCCAGGTGGAGATGGCGCGTTCTTATCTTGATTACGCCATGTCAGTCATTGTTGGCCGCGCCCTTCCCGATATCCGAGATGGGTTAAAACCTGTCCATCGCCGCGTTCTCTACTCGATGTATGACGCGGGTTATCGACCAGATAAGGGTTATTACAAGTCTTCTCGAATTGTTGGTGATGTGATGGGTAACTATCACCCACATGGGGATGGCGCCATCTATGACACATTGGTTCGTCTCGCTCAACATTGGTCACTTCGCTATCCACTCGTTGATGGAAATGGAAACTTTGGTTCCCCCGGCAATGACCCTGCAGCCGCGATGCGCTACACCGAAGCCCGCCTTGCACCGCTTGCTATGGAAATCATGCGCGATATCGATGAAGAGACGGTCGATTTCATTCCGAACTATGACGGCCGTTCCCAAGAACCAACCGTTCTCCCAAGTCGCTTCCCCAATCTTCTCGTCAACGGTAGCGCAGGTATCGCAGTCGGTATGGCTACAAATATCCCACCACACAACCTGCGAGAGATCTGCCAAGCAGTTCAATGGGTGCTCGAAAACCCTCAAGCGAGTAACGAAGAATCACTCGAAGCGGTTTTGAAATTAGTCAAAGGTCCAGATTTCCCGACCAAGGGTTTGATTGTCGGCCATAAAGGAATCGAAGAGGCGTATCGAACTGGTCGCGGATCAATCATCATGCGAGCGGTGGTTGAGATCGAAGAGATTAACAAACGAACCTGCCTTGTCATCACCGAACTTCCTTACCAAGTAAACCCGGACAACCTGGCTTTACGTATTGCGGAGTTGGTCAAAGAAGGAAAGAAAA
>Ga0194117_10004737_pt1 | contig 12785 bp, 1 predicted proteins | sample TA2MahsurfametaG_FD_160579 | JGI IMG/M metagenome (GOLD analysis project Ga0194117, IMG submission 160579) | Freshwater microbial communities from Lake Tanganyika, Tanzania - TA2015009 Mahale N1 surface | ecosystem: Environmental > Aquatic > Freshwater > Lake | place: Tanzania: Lake Tanganyika...
CTCAAAATACAAAATCGCAAAACTGGAAGACTTATTCTTCTACTCGCCGATTACATCCTAAATCATTAATTTAATTATCTATCAACGGTTTGAAGCTAACTTATTTAGAAATGTTCTTATTATGAAGAGATCATGATCTAAATTTAGCAAATCGATCGCCATAGACTGTATAAATTATTAAACTATATCATTTTAACTTTAATATCGAAGAAATCATTTAGATTAACGCATACGTTTGATTATATACTTATAAATTTCAGAACTTTTTACTCCCACCAACACATTCTCTCGACAAACGTTGTTAAGAATAATCTTTTATTCAAATTTCTCCAGATTCCTCACATAAAAAAATACTTCAACTTTTGACAACTAAGGATATTTCCTAATCGCATTTAGACCTTAAATTCCAGCAATTTAGTTGATTTTTTCTCCTTCCTTCCTTGTCATATTCGTGATGAAAATTAAGTTGGCAGTCTTATCCTTAAACAAAAAAGTGTTCTTTGAAAGCCACTTCTAAAGTTACTTGGTTGAAAGCAGCTGAATGAAAACAGTGATTTATTTAGGCATGTCGATTTTACTGTATATGAGTTGGCCTTCTTTGGGTTTATCATCGATCCACAATATAAAGTTGGCTTTGATATCGGGCAGGGTTTTACTACTATTTATCTGTTGGAGCACATAAACTTCCAAATTAAACTCAATTTCGATCTATTTTTCATTTTCTTTGATTTTATCTTTCTAAATAGTTTTGCGTATTTCAATAACTTCGAAGTCAGAAAAAGGTTAAAGTAAGACTTCAGCTTCCTTTGAGTAGACCGAAAATTCAGTTATTGGATAGCCCTCTAATAAGTTGAATTAAAACATTCTCTTGATTTTGTCATTCTTATTCTTTTTTGCAAAAGCTAGAGCAACTTCTCTTTTTACTGAAGTAGATAAAAATTGCTTAAATGTAATTGTTTTACCAACAGAGGCCAGAGGATCATAAGTTATCCCTCTATAAGCCTTACCACAATATGCTGGAATCTTTTTTAGGTGAGTCAAAAGAGCATTTGAGTATAAATATCTCCACTACTTTTGTAGACTATTTAAATCCAAAGTTAGAATAGGGGTTGATCTTAGAAATCTATTGAGAGATTAATATATTATAGCTGTTTTATTAAGTTCTTAGTTTTAATAATAGAGCAACTAGGAAGTGTATATCAAGATAGGTTAGACTCTTTCTTCAACTTTAAAGTATTGGTTTTCTGTCTTTACAGTTTTTTCTCTCAGTATTTCGCGATACTTGTTCCTCCTCTTTTATTGTTTCGGAGGTATTTTTATGTATTTATCGATCTTAAACTATTAGGACTTTTTGAGAAGGTTTGGTATTATGTGAAAGAAGACCATTTTTTAATCAATAACTTTTCCCACTACACTTATAGTTTGTTAACTCTAGTTCACAAAGTATTTTTAGGCCAGCTTAATCTTTTCTTGAGGTTTTATTATGAAGTCCTCTATCTTCAAACCATAAAAAAGATCTTTCCTACTTTTAGATTCACTGAGCTCTAGATGATTATAGTAGATCTCTTAAAAAGTCATTTAAGAGATAGTATTATAATCAAATTTCTGAGGCTCTTTTTATCCAATCTTATAAATGACTAATTCGCTTTTGTAATCCTTAGTGAAAGGTCGTTTGAGTTTAGTATTTTTGTTCTTCATATTCTGGATTAGTCGACTATTGTTAAAGATTTTCTGTGTGATAATTTTTTATTCTTAGTTGACTTCCATATTGTTCTCCTTGATGACGAGTTCTTATAAATCTGCCTCAGTAAAGTTGACTCCGAATTATAATTTAATCTTATTCAAAATCTCCTATTTGAGCTACTTTCCGTAAACAGTTCCTAAAATCTTGAGGTCTATTATTTCTGGAGTTTTTCTATAGCTCAAAGGAATCTAAATGGTCAGAATGAGATTCTTTTATGCTCCAAACTATTCTTGGTTGTCCAGAAACCATGAGACAGCACTCTCATTCAAATACTAGTCATCTCCCATTTCTAGTAATTATTCATAAGTGTTAAATATCAACTAAGAAGACGTGCTAACATAGAGTACAAGTCCGTTTAAGCTTTTTCGACCAAGTTGCTTTTGAATAGATCTTATCGACAACTATTCATTGAGTTTTAAACCATTTTTATAGGTTAGGTATGTGTACTCTTTTTTGGCATTTTCGTTCATTTACCGATACTTTTTGGTGATTTCGTAAATTTTGAGGTTTTAATCTTCATAAGTAACTATGAAAGGCTTGGTATTATAGTTCTTTTCTTATATAGCTTCCTTATGAGAGATGGGCAAAATCAAAATATAGTTGATATTGGCGCACATGTCGCTGACGTCAACGTTATTTTCATAGGGATAGCCGTTTTTGTCAAACGGGATCTGTTCAATTACTTCATTATATTATTCTTTTTATGTCATGCTAAGTATAAATCATAATCAACTCAAAGTGTGATAATTAAGTCTTTGCATTTGTTAAATCTACAAACTTGAGAAGATGCAAAAAAAGTGCTAAAAATTTCGATTCTTTTTGCTCGAATAATAAGATCATCAAATCAATATTTAGCTTAAACAAACGCTAATAAAAATTTGACTACATCTATAGCTAGAGAAGTTAGATAAACATTATAGGTGTTCACTCTATTTTCACGTAATTTTTTTTATGCTTTATGCTTATCGCCAATATAAAAGACCACAGGTTGATTTTTGGTGTATGTTCTGATAATGTTTAGAGCTTCTATTCCGGCAATCTAGTTCCACTTATTACCTTCTTGACGAGTCATGTTTGTAACAAAAATCAAGTTTGCGTTGGGCTGCTTAAATAAATCTTTGTTATTAACAAGCCAATACGTCAGTTCCTCAGTTGAAAGTAATTGTATAAGAGAATATGACTGACTTATTTATTTGGTTGAATTAATTATTTTTGTTCCTTCTTAAAAATTCAGATCAATCCATATTACAAAGTTAGTTTTTTTTTGGAAATATTTTTTTGTTAATTTTTGGTTCATCACGTAGACCTTCAAGTTATTATTTTATTTATACTTTTTATTGGCTTCATCAACTATATTAACAGTACAATTTTTTATTTAGACCACCTAGAAACTACTAAACGGCTCAATCAATATATCTTTCTGACCTGAAAGCTAAGACAATTACTAAATTGAATAACCCTATATTAAGTCTAATTCCAACATTATCTTTACAGGATTCATACTTTGAGAAGCAGATGAGATAGCAGCCTCTCGATCTAGGGAAGCTATAAGAAATTGTTTAAATGTCACTATCTGTCCTTTCTTGGCCAGCAAATCATAATTAACACTTTTGTAGACTTTTATCCTGTATTTCTTAAGTTTGTTTAAATTAGCTAATAGAGCACTACAACAGAGATAGTGCCATTATTTTTCGAGTTATGTTGCTGGCAAAGTTAATAAAGAAGTCTCTCTTAAAAACTTATTCAAAGGCTTATCTGTCTTGATAAGTTTAGAAAAATGTGTGTTTGTAGGTATTTGTTGTAATAATTATTTTAATATTCTTTTCTTCTAGATTTGGTCGAGAGGAAAATCAACATATTCCTCTATTTTGAAATCTTTATCCTGAGGTAATAAATTAGGAATGAGCTGGTAGAAGACTCCTTGCTAATGAACTATTTCACCTACCACTTTGCGTTCTTATCTACTCTAGTTTTTAAAGTAATTCTCAGCTATATTTATTTTATCATGTGGCCTAATGACCAAACTCATAACTCTCAACGCATAGCATAAATCTTCGCGCTCAGATTTTGCAAAGGGGAGGCAGACATTAAATAGTTAGGCGAAAGTGAGTTAGGCAACTTAGTTGTATCTAAACTTTGCTGACTATATTCCTTCCTGATTGCAAATTGCAAGATAACTATTGTAATTTTTATCCTTAAGCCTTCTGAGCTGAATGTTGGGATTGGCCAGTTTCGCAATAATTGTTGAATTTTTGATTTTTATTTTTTGATAAATTAGTGTTCCATATTCATTTAAAGGTATTTGGAGATTCTTATTCGTGAGTTCTACGATATCTTGTGACTTTAAGTTAATACTTGCAAATTATTTTTTCATCTAATTGATAATTGCTGTTTTTAAGTCATCAAGAGTAGAAGAGCCACTTATCCTGATGGTCAAAACCTCGGGTATTTTTCTCTGCTTTTGTGGGATTTAGACGAAGATGGCCATTTATTTTTAGTTTCCAAATTATTGTAAGTTGGACAAGTACTAGATCCCACATTTTTAGTATATCTAAAACTGATTAAAGTCTGAGTCTAAGTAGTCTTCATAGTGAGTTCCTTGAAGATCTTGGTCTTATTTTATGAATAATACCAGACCATTTAAACTCTATCTTGCCAGTTGCTTTTTCAGGCCTTATACTGTCATTCCCTCATTTAATTTATGGCTATTTCTAAAAGTGAAATAGAGATATTTATCTTTGGACTCTGGAAATACTCTTTGATACTCTTTCATGAGCTCATATACTTTAATTTAACCGCTAAGGTAAGTTAAGATGTAAGGCACAGTTTGATGCTTGCTGGGGTTATCAGCTTATTAGGCTGCAAAAGGTATGACTAAAAAGTAGTTGATGTCTGCGCATATATGACTTAGATCGATATTATTTTAATAATGGTAGACTTCCCTCTTATCGAGTGCAAACTTTTATTTCTAAGGCTACATAATAAAGCAATAATAAGTATTATTAACAAGCAAAAAGTTCTTATAGTTAAGATATTGTTAAACAATACATAATGGATTATGCTGATACTAATCATTTCACTTTTTTGAAGTAATGGACTCTGAGATAAACTTTATTATTTATATTGTTTGGTTTCCGATCTTAATATTCTTTATATCCACTTTATTTTCAATAAACTTTTGGTGTGCTTTCTTCAAGTCTCCAATATAGAAAAATACTGGAATGTTAAGGTCATATTTTCTGATTAAGTTGAGTCCCTCAATTCCCGCTATTCCGTTAAACTTTCCATTCTCAACTCGACTCATGTTCGTGATGAAGACGAGGTTAGCAGTTGGATCAGAAAACAATTACTGATTAGATTCCAACCACTCTCCTAGATCTGAAGTTGATAGTTTTTGAATGAGAATAGTGGTTTAAGTTGGCATGTCAAATTTCGAGAATATTTGTTGACCTTCTAACGTCTTATCATCGATCCAAACTACAAAATTAGCTCTGAGGACAGGTAGTTTTTTTTCGGTTGCTAGTTGCTTCAAACAATAGATCTTAAATGTATAAGTTTTACCGTTGACTTCTTCTTTATTTTAGTTTATATCTATCACTTTAAAATCTGTAAAAGGCTCGAGTAAAATTTCCTACTAGTTCAAAAACTCAGAATATTATTTAATAGGATAACCTTAAAAAATCTCTAACTCAAACATATGTTTAATTGGGTTGGAATTTTAGGAAGCAAACCTTAAAGCGGTCTTACGACTGATAGAAGTCGATAAGAACTGCTTAAAAGTGATGATTTTTCCAACTTCAGCTTTGGGATCGTAATTTATGCCTCTAAAAGTCTTACCTTGGAATTTTTCTATGTTATCTAGATGTTTGAGCAGCGTGCTGGAGTATAAGTATCTCCATTAATTTCGAAGTTGAGCTTCTTCTAAAGTGAGCAATGGTGTTTCCCTTAAAAATCTATTTAAAGACTCATAAATCTTATATGGCTTTTTATCTTTAGTATCAAAATATTTCAACTAGGATGTGTATATTAATATGGGCTCAAGTCTCTATTATTTTTTGAAGTATTAATTTTTAGTTTTTTATGCTTTTTTCTTAGATAATTACCTTACATTTTTTCTCTTTTCTTATTAATTATAAGGGATTATTATCAGTTTATCCAGTACAAAATCTTATTCCTTCTGAACCAAGGGAGGTATTGTATGGAAAAATATCATTTTTTAATTGATAACCTTAGCTACCACATTCAAAGGCTCTTTATTTGTGTTCTTAAAGTAAATTTCAGCCAAGTTGATTTTCTAATTGGGTTTAATGATCAAATCAGTGATTATTAGTGCATATTTCAAGTCCTTTCTTTGCTTGGATTCTTCGAGCTCAAGGTAAGTGTTGTAAATTTCACTGAATGTCAGTTAGGAGATTTAGCTGTATTTGAATTTTTTGGGTTCTTTTTACCTTTATTTGTAGATAATCATGAAGCTGTTGAATTATTTAGCTTTGATTCTCTTGAGTTAAAGTCCTGGATCTTTCAATTAGAAAACTAGTTTGGTTTTCTCATCTATTTTTTGAGCAACAAGAGTTTTGTCCTTCATTATAGGTTTTTTAGACTCCTTGTTGATGATTTAGGAAATATCATTTTGAGTTAGAGTTTTACCAAACTCGAGTTTTATTTTATTAATAATCATGTCTAAAAATTCATGGTAATTTGTGTCTCCATGTACACAAAATGTTAAAACTTCAGGTATCCGATTTTTGAGAGGAATCTAAAGTAAAAGTCTGATATCGGTGCTTCCAAAGCCTTCTTGGCCTGCCAAATATTTACTAATAGCGGATTAGTCTATATATTCTAAATCTGATTAGTCATCTTCATCTTCATCTCCATAAACTACAGGTTAAGCCTGAACTTTGTTTAGTTATTCTGTAAAAAGGTTAATTCCGTTGATGTTTGCTCCACCCATTTCTAATATGAATTCTCTGATAGTGATGTTTTCTGAAATAGGAAAACCTTATTTAAGTGTAAGTCTTATCTTTTTATTTTTCACTTAAAAATTCATTTCCTTATATTCATTGATGATTGTTGTGAAAGGGGTATTTTCATCAGTGTAAGTCACAAGATAAGGTTTGGTGCCAAAGTTTTAATGTAATTTTGCATCTTAAAAGGAGAAGGGGAGTATGAGGCAATAGCTGATGTCTGCGCATAAATCACTGGTATCAATATTATTTCCATAGTCGTAGGTGTTTTATGGGTTGAGATCTACTACTTCCATATATTATGCTGTATTAAGTAATTATTATAAGTTTGGATTATTGATCAATAATTTAAAAAGGCGAGATGTGCTATGATAAAAAAGAAAGTTGTAGTTGTTCTAACAAGAAATTCCCTATAAATATAATATGTAGAGTTGCAAAATATTAACCAAAATAGCAAGTTGCAAAAAAATATTGTTGCTTTTATGCAAAAAAAGTAGATTTTTAGTGAAGAAAGTTTCGAAAACCTTTTTATATAATCATATCTTTGTTTAATTTCTGAAGGCGATTTGAGTAAAAAGCCTTATAATTTTGATTCAGAAAATCTGACAGCTAAAAGAGGCTTTACATCAGATATGTAAACCTAATCGTAACCTGAATAATAATATGGAGAAGTGGTATATATTAATTAAGGAGGACAATAGCAAACAAACACCGTCGGATATCAAATCTATGATTAATTTTTTAGATACATTTTCGTTATCATCATATTGAACTATATTTATAAATACATTTTATTGTGAATTAGAAACACTTTTATTTTAATTTGATTTCGAGATTTTTAGTCACTATTTATGCAGTGTGTGCTCACACTTCTTCTTGTACAGACTTTTAGTAAATGCTTTTTAAAAATAAACAATCGATGACATAAAAATACTTTTGGGCCACCATTTTCAGTCTTTAAACCATTTAAATAACTCACTGATAGACAATAAGCTACTTATAATTTCATAAACACAATCTTGATTTTAAGTGAGATAAATTCTAAAAAGAAGATTACCTAATTGTTAAAATATAATCAATATTGAGATCACATTAACTCACAGATGCTTTTGCTTTATTATTTCGCCAGGGGTTAGACTTAAAAGGCTACGTTTATATATTTCTTTAAGAAATTTTTTATCTATTCATATTTATCGCCAACTTCAATTTTTTCTACCCGTCTAATTTTATGTTTGTGGTCATTGAGCTTCTGAAGTGCTACCTATTTGTTACCAACGTACATGAAAATAGGCATTTATCGTTGTTTGGTGTATTTTTGAAGCTCAATAATTCCCTCGATTCCTGCCAAACCATTTTTTTCTCGAGTCATATCGGTAATGAACACGAAGTTTGCAGTTTTGTCTAACAATATTTTTGCATTTTTTTATTGCTGAAGCCAGTTGGCGAGGGCTTCAGTTGATTCTAGTTGGATGAGAAGGGTGGGCTAATCAAATTTTTTGATATAATGGTAGATATCTTTGCCTTCCTTCAAATTGTCATCGACCCATATAATGAAGTTGGCCTGTGTTTTAGGATACTTGGATGAAGACAGTTCCTAACTTAGTTCCTCCATTTATATGTAAATTACTTATTTTCCATTAATTTTTGTCTTTTAAATTGAAAGGACTTTGAATTGCGTGTAAGGCATCAATAGGATCTCCTATTCCTCGGAGTATTTGGCCATTAACTTAATTGGTTTTCCAGAAAATATTTTCATTTAGAGTAGCGTCAAATATTATTTGGAAGTTTGCATGGTATGTTTGCCGACATTATCCTTAGGTTTAAGAAGAAAATCATAAGCTTTTTACTTTTTGGTGCTGGTTGAGGTGAAAGATTTGAATGTTAAAATTTATCCTTTTTTAGTATTGAGATCAAAGTTTATACCTCTATAGACTGTCTTATATTACTTTTTACATTTTACTTTTTAGAGTTGTTTAATCAAACTACTTGTATAAAGGCTCCTCCAATCTTTGAAAAGATCCTCAAGATTTAAGTCCAGAAAATTAAAATCTCTCAAGTACCTATTAACGATTGCATAAATAGGTTCAGACTCTTCTTTTTTCATTCCATCCTAGTCCACGTAGTAGTTGTGTGTTTTTTCACACGTATAGATAAATATTGGCTCTACATTTTTGCCGTCTTGGAAATGTTGGTCTTATGCGAGTTTAGCTCTCAGTTCAATCTCACTCCTTATTGTTTATCTGAATTTGTCTTCCTTTGTATTTTTGTCAGGAGGATAGATGATTGATTAGATTTTGAAATTTTAGACTTTGCCAATAGTTTCTCCCATCTGCTTATAAAAATACATTTTCTAGCTGACCACTTTCCCTACTATTCTAAGGATCTCATGCTGTGAGCCAGCAAAGAAAATATCGAGTTTGGATAAATTCTCGTTTTCTTTAACGAGGGTATCCATGACTTTAAGACATCTCATCTCATGCTTGGATGTTTTATTGCCTTATAGTTTTGACATGTAGAGAGTCTTGAATGTCATAAACTCTACCTCCTAAAAATATTCTTCAATGAACTCATTAGAGTTTTCTTTGTAAATAATAATTCTCTTATTTGGATAAGTAACGATTCGTTTGAATTAAATTTTGTGTTTGAGTGAGATGTAGACTGTGGAATTATTCGTGAGTTTCTCGAAACTGATGATCGATTTTTACATTTCTTTTCTGACTTGTACTTTCTGACCTTTTTTTAGAGTAAACATTTCAGTAACTAGATCATTGTCCAACTATACTTTGAAGACTCTGTAAACCTATTTGTAAAATTTATTCAATAAATTCTACAGTTTTTATTAATTTTCTACTCTAAATGTAAGAATGTATTTAGTGGAGGGGATAGCAAAATTTATATGCATATTGTAAGTCTTCAAAGCATCTTTGATTCCTAAGTACTCAGTAAGAGCACATTCATCTATATATGTATCTTAGACTTAATCATTCTTTTTTCCACTTTTTTTCTGTTAGTCTTTTAGCCTTCTCTCTTCATCCTAATTTAAGAACAAAACCAGACCATCGATTCTTTTTCTCCCTAGGAACTTTTTCAGCCAAACTACTTACTTTTATTCATCAATCAAGTATCCATTGGAGAGTGAAAAGCTCAGGTATTTTTTATTTTGGAACTGAGGCAGCTTACTCTTAAAGTCTGCCATCAGTTACTTCATTTCTATATCGTCATCTTTGTAAGTGAGGATGATAGAGTTGATAGATTCATTTTCAGGCAAGTTGATTGCCCTGGTGTTGCAGGGAAATACATAGAAGTAGCCGAGTTAAGCACATATATCTTGAATTTCTAGACCATAATGTCTGCCATATTTGATTAGTGGTGGTTGTTTGTTCATCTTCATGTAATACTTATTGATCTAAAATTATTATGAGATACAATGGAATAAGTATATCTTATTGAGTTTATTCTTCGCAAAAAAAGGTTTAACTCAAGATGTACCATAAAAATGTTTTAAACAAAAAATATCGATATGGAAAGCAAAAAAATAGATATAATTCACACTCAAATCAATTTACACTCTTACTACTTGCTTACTTCTTGCTTCTTTTTGTAAATAGGAGCACTTTGCGGTTTACTTTCATTCGGCATCTTATTCATTTCATTATTATCGAAGGTGGGCTAAGCCATTACAGTTTGACTTTATGGGTTAGTATATGGGTCTTAAGAATAAAACTAAATCTTAACGTTCTGCTTCAAAAAATTAATGAGGCCTGCTGGTTGATTGGTGACCTTTATCGAGTTGAAATTTTTAAGCCTATATGAATGTTTGTTTAGTTTCTAAATTGTAGCTTAAATATTTCCAATGAAAATTAATATTGGCACTTGTCCCTGTGTTGAATACTTTTGAAATTAAATCAAACCTTAGATTCCTGCTAAATGATTGTATTCTGCAATAGTCTCGCTCTTAACTTCTCTTTACTCTATTCGAGTCATATTCGAGATAAAAACAAAATTTCCATTTTAATTGATGAGAAGCTTTTTATTTTTTTCCAACCATTTAACTAGCTCTTTTGTTGACTTGAGTTGCATTAGGAGAGTTGTTTCGTTGAACTTCTTGATTTTTTGGTATATTTTTTGACCTTAAAATATCTTGTCATCTATCCAAAGTATAAAATTGGCTTTCGTATCTACAAAATTAGAATATTATGTATAGGGAAGTTGTCTTATCTTAACTTAGTCTACTACTATTTATTCTAATTTAAAGGCTCCTCTTTTCACCTCTAAAACTTAAAATTCAGAGAATGGTGGAAGAAGAACCTATCTCTCATTTTTAAAAGCTGCTAAGTGGGATATATCTTTTCCATAATTTAATTCTATAACAAGAAAGTTTGACCTTCTGTTCTAAGTATTATTTTTTCTGATGAACTGTCTAGCTACTTCTTCTTAGCTACTTGTTGAAGTAAAGCTTCTCTCGAAAATGATATACCCTTTTTGTAGTTTTAAGTCGTATGAGATTCCTCTGTAAAATAGTAATTTATAATTTAAAGAGTGCGATCTAAGTGTCGGTGCTTGGGATGAATGGAAGAGTATTTTGCTTGTGAACTTTAAAAACCAATTTTCTCTGATATTGTGCTCATATTTTTTCAGCAAATTTTTCTTGCGAAGCTATCTATTGAGAGTTACATACAGGCTTTAATCTTTGTTTTCAATTTTATTGTATTTTTTAACTTTTTAAGATGTGTAGGTATAGATAGGGAAAAAGCTCTAGAATTTTTGGAAGTATTAGTCCTCAATTTTTTTACTCTTCGATTCAACTTATTTTCTGAAATTTTAAAGCTAAAATCTCGATTCCTAGTTCGACTATGAATGATCTAAGAAAGTTTATAAAAGGTGGTCACTCTCTTAATTATTTTTCTGAAGTCTATTCATAGTAATGTAGAAAAATGTTTTTTCAGATATCACTCTTGCAACCATTACAAAACCGTATATTCCTTATAAATATTGAAGTTTAAAGTAATTAGAGAGGGCAGTTAGATTTTAATTTTGATTGATTATGATATCCATCATCAAAAGGCATTTTTTGTGAGATTTAGTTATTGTAATGTTAGTGGGTTGTAACTTTTCTTGATACAATTTTTTAAAACTCCAAAACTAAATATCTTAGAATATCTCTTCAATGAATTCGTCTGAGTCTTACTTGTAAATGATGATTCTTTTCATAAAGTTAATATTTTTTCTTCGTAATTCGAATTAATTAAACATTTAAATCTGAATTGTGAGGTGATTTTTCATAAATGGTAAATTCTGGATTTCTATTTTAAAATTTGTTTTATTTATGCTTGATCTATTCGGATATAGTCTTATTCATCTTATTACAAGATAATGTAGCATCGGATACTTTAAAAAGTTAATGTTACTTCGAATTGCTACTAGAGTATTGTTATGAACTGATCGATGATCTTTTCAAATGTTTCCAATACGTTTACGGTAATAGTTATTGTAAACTAGTTTCTAGGCAGCTGGATATTTACTTTGATCTAACGATACTCTTTGATCTCCAGTTAAGTTTACTAGTTATCAAGACATAGATCGAGTATACAATTTTATGGAATTTCTTCTACTTACTGGCTGCCTCTGTTCTCGCCTATCTTATATCCACATACATATAGTTTCAACCCATCGATATTGCTTTGTTTCAACTGTATCTTCAAATTTTTAACAGTCATGTTGTTGTCCTTATTTTTGTTATTGACTGAAAAGAAGTGATTTTCAAGTGATAACAGATAGCTATTCTGGTTGCCTATGTTTTCGAGAAGTTATTTCATGATTTAGCCTAATTTTATTGCAGTCGATTTGTAGATGTAGATATATGGTTTGGCATTGATGTTTTACTTGTTGAAACTTTCTCCGTAAGGGAAAAGGTAGATTCTGAAATAGTTATTATCTGAGTTGATCAAGCCATAGTCTAGATCTTGGTGCGTAGAATACTGAGACTAGTTATTACCCATCAATAAAATGATACATCTAGACTTAAAATTGAAAGATGTAAGTTTATCATTTTGATTTCATATATGGCAAAAATAATT
>Ga0194117_10004738_pt1 | contig 12784 bp, 7 predicted proteins | sample TA2MahsurfametaG_FD_160579 | JGI IMG/M metagenome (GOLD analysis project Ga0194117, IMG submission 160579) | Freshwater microbial communities from Lake Tanganyika, Tanzania - TA2015009 Mahale N1 surface | ecosystem: Environmental > Aquatic > Freshwater > Lake | place: Tanzania: Lake Tanganyika...
TTAATCTTTATGGTAACCCTCCAGGTACAGTCAGCACATATCTAACCAAATCAGCATTAGCAGGAACTTCTACTATTTATGTTGCTAGTAGTACTGATTGGCAAGTCGGAGATACTCTCGTTCTTTCTCCTTCATTTTCGACTTACAGCTAGTATTAGCAAGTAACAATCCAGTCTTTCAATTCGGATGGATCTATTAATTTGGTAGCTCCTCTTACCTACACTCATTATGGTTCAAGTTCATTAACAGTGAACAATAATTATGGAAAAATTGATACTCGTACAAGAGTAGGCCATGTGAATCGTAATATAAAAATAGTCCCTGGTTCTGATGCAGGATGGGGATACACTGTCACAGTTTATGGCTTCCGTGATGGAGGAGTTAACGGTGTTGTGAGAATTGGTAATGTCCAGTTAAAAGGGGTACAATTCAAAGATGGAGGGCAACTGTAAACACTTAACTCTCCTTTGGTTTTCATGAATGTTTTAGGAAACACTTCTTCAAAAATAGTGGCTTCTTCATTTGTCAACTGCAAGGCTAACTGCATCTATGTTAAAAATTCTCGTAATGTCACATTTGATAACAATATTCTTTATAATGCTTGGGTCTTTGGAGCTCAGTTTTCTCAAATACAGTTATTAAAGTTCACCAACAATGTTATCATTGGCGTGTATGAAAAGCCTACGTTGCCTTAAGGTTCCTAGCTTGTCGCTTGTATTTGGGTTGAGTAATCAATCGATGCTGCAAACGATTTTGTTGCGATTAAAGAAAACTATTGTTTAGGCTCTTCTCAAGATGGTTTTGCATTCCCTCATATAAAATGTTCATAACTAGAAACTAATCCTTTTGCAAATAATACTGTAGGCTCAGCTCAAATTGGATTTATCCTAAACAGTAATGACTAAACTTGTCAAGCCTTTTCGTATGCTAAGGCTTATAGTTGCAAAATCGGGCAGATTTGTGGTTCAATGGGTGTTTCCACATTGATTTTCAGCCAATTTTTGATGATAGACAATGGACGTTCAATTACTCTGAAGTTTGGAGATAATGAAGGAAAAACAAATCACTCCGCTTATGTTTATAATTCTTACATTGGCGCAGTTTCTCGGCCCGACTGTAACGAATGCTATGGACCTACTGCCACAGATTGTGTTGACAATCATGGTTTGAGAATGCTTGTTCCTTCTCATAATGGTGAAAGAATGCCCAAGAAATTTAATTCAGGATTTGATGTAGTTTGTAAGCAACCAGTATACGATTCCAAATCTTTCTTTTATAATGTTACTTTTGATAACTTCAGACAAAATTATAGTGGTGTGTTGGCATCAGTTTGCAAATCTAACTTTGCTTTGAGACCTCATAGTAGTGCTTGGGATCAATCAGGAAGTGTAAACCTTTTCACCTCAAAATGCACTAATTGTGATACTGATAGTTATCTGTATGCACCTGCTCCCAATCCTAACTTTTTTGGATGGTTTGGTGGTTGTGGTGATATTATGTGTACAGGATTCCAAAATTATCTTGTTCAAGATTTCGATGGTTCATTCTTTAATAATCAAACAGGTACAATCATTGCGAATAACAGTGTGATTGCAGCCAACTAAGGTTGTACTTTTTCAGCACCTATGAATGCCCATATGTGTAGAAGAATGGACTTTGGAGTTTTATAATATCAAAGTGTTGCTAAAGATTTTAACAAAAGAATTATGTGGCCAGTTACCCTTAAATATGACGGTAGTAACTACACAACTGTTACAAATGGATGGAGAGAGTGGTAATGGCTTGGCCTTGAACCTCAAAATTAAAGATTCGGAAGATTTGTGTCTATAGTAAAATTAAACCAAACCTATAATATGAGTTTCGCTTCACAGCCTCCTTCTGAGATACAAATACAACTTCAAAAGAGAAAACCTTAAGGCTAACCTCAAGACTATGTCATTGTTAGAATCTACTATCCGATTCCAAATTCTATCAGAGTAAAACTAAACAATAATGTTGTTGATCCCATTTTACTAACAGATTACAACAGCACTACACCTGGCCTACAAAAAAGTTTGAATAAAAGTATTTGTGGTAGTAATATTTACTTCTATACAAATAGAACTATTTCATTTGTGGTAACGTCAGCTAAAGATTGTCTTTTAACTGTCTAAGTCACATAATCTGTACAACTTACCACTCATTTTGCAGGAGATGCCAGTAATTTCTTCAATAATGACTCCATTTTAACAAATTTCATCAATAATCTTTGTGCTCTTCTAAATATCAGAGATACTTCTAGAGTTAAAGTTGTCGGTGTATTCAGTGGATCCATTAGTATAACCACTACAATCAGTCCTCCTACACCCGGCTCAAATGATACTAGTACATCTTCTGCGGCTAATACTGCAGGTCAGTTGGTTAAAAATGGTGGTTTCAGTAAACTTTCAAATATTGGGCTTGGTGGTCTTTTAGGATCAAGTTATATTTATAATGAACCACCTGCTGGTACCAATTATGAAATTCCTCAAACCGATACAGGTAGCTATACTGCCCCTTCGAGTTCAAAAAAAGGCCTCATTGGAGGAATAGTGGTTGCAGGTATGGGATCTATAATATTGTCTGTATTTATTACAGTCTATTTCATCAGAAGAAGAGGTAAAGTGTCAGAGTAGATTTTCAGTCATTAGGATGAACAAATCCAAGAAAAAGAAGTGGAGAAGTAACAATCAAACATGATGTTTAATTAATCGGGGGTCAATCATCAAACATCAGATGTAAAAATAAAAATTTCAAAGCTAAACCCAACTGTTTTGAAAATCAAGGAGGTATAAAACAATATTGAAATCCTCGACTATTGATCTTTAAAAAAAATATCTTTATTAATTAAATGATATGAAATTGTTTTAAATAAAATACATTCAATGAGTTTGTAAATTTTATACGCTTCACTAATAATTTTGTTGTTTCTGGAAAAGGAGGTTTTGATAAGCATTTTGATAGTATTCGTACCATTTGAAATGTTTTATTGCCATGACTCTTAAATGCTCTAGCTATAAGTTACTCTTATCTCCATCCCCAGTTGAACTGATAACTTCGATTTTTGTCGGTTCTACTGGAACACACTAAATTTTGACCATGCTTTGGGAGCTTACTTCTTCGACTATTGATTCTTATTCTTAGGCATCCTGCTAATGACTACTCTTTTAAGTTTCAGAAGTTAAAAAGTTTTGTGTAAAATTCCTGAAAATTTCTTCATTTTATCTTATGATCTTTTAGCAAGCGCATCTTTAAACTTTAAATTTCAATTTTTTAATGGTTTTATGAATTATAGAGCAGCCTTAAAAACCTACTTATTTTAATGTTTACTTCCCTTAGCTTCATACATGTCAATTAAAACTTCAGTTTTGATGTCATTGATAAATCCTGTACTCCTTTTGCAAAAATATTTTACAATTATCTTCAAGAAGTACCTGATTGTTCCATAAAAATAGTTTTTTATCTTTGTTTGAGTTCTATTTTCACAGAGACTTACCTTCCTGGTAGATGTTTTTGCAATAAAAACCATTTGTTGCCATACTCATCATATTTAGAATAAAGTATTTCAAGCTCTTATTCACTCCAAAGCTATTTGTTGACACTTGGATCCAAATGATTGATGTATCTGAATAAAAAAATTCCTACCTTTCTCTACATTCAACATCAGTCCTTTCAAATCCACATTTTCTCAGCTATTCCGAGGCCTTCTTCCATTTTTTGCTCTTAATACTGTTACTAACCTTGATTAAAATATCATCCTCCTGCAAATAGTTTATTTAATACCTCTGCTGCCCATATTTTTAGCTTTCCCATTTCTGATAGAATTATTGTTATAATCATCAAAGATGTTATTCAATAAATATGAAAATTGAGGCCTTAACGACAAGCAAATTACTTACAAGTTGATTTTTTTGTATGAATGATTGAAATAAAGTAAGTTATATGCTTTATATTCCTCAATTAAAGCAATAATCTATATTGTTATTGATTTTTATAATCTTACCATAAACATCTTTTTAAATTCAGCTTAATTCTCACAAAAAATCAATCTATTATGGCCAAAATAGCCTTGATCCATATAGGCTTTTCTAAAAAATTAGTAATCAAATTTAACTTGAATCGTAACCAAAACAGTTTTTTGATTTTTGTTCAAAGTCCTGAAAAGAAAATTGCCTCGGACAATCATTATTCAGGGCTAAGAGCCAAACAAATTCTGATTTAGGAGTAATATTTAACTTTTAGAGGGATTGCTTTGTATTTTAAGCGTTTTGTAGGTAGTTACCTTTGTTTTGAGTAGAGTGTGTCGGAAAATTATGCTTTTTTGTTAGAAAATGATGAATAAATTTGATAGTAAATAACACAATAAAACTTGCTTAAATAATACAATAATGCCTTCTTTAGATGTAAATCATATAAAATCTCGTTTCTAATGCATGTCCATCAAAAAGGTTTTTTTATCGCTTGATTTATAAACAAAAATTTGGTTATAGTTATCATGTTTGATATTGGAGCTTTCAATTTTGAGAAGAATTAATTAAAAAAACGCATAAATTATAAAACTTCTGAAGCTCAGCATTCAATAAAGTAGCTTTAGCTTTCCAAAGAGGCATTCCTCAAAATGCAAGAAAACATAAAGTCGACGATTGTTTAAAATGGTTAAATATAACCATAAAATTTAGTTTAATTGTAAACAAAAGAGAACTGCAAGTTTTGATTATTAATCACATTATTTTGAAAATAGTTAATATAATATAAATTTACAATTCAATGAAATTCTGTTCGAATAAAAATTCACATAAAAAGATGAAAAAATAAAAATAATAGGCAAGCTAAGTAAGTTCGGAGTCGGAATTTTCTATTACTAAAGCAAAAAGACCATAGAGAAGAAAAAGGAAGAAAAAACAAACAAAAATAGTACATACCTGTTGCTTTTTTTACTTTGATGAAAAAGGGCAGAAAAATTCTTATTTTTATCAAAGAACAGCCTAAACTATCATCAAAGATCCATAAATCACAAAAAAGTTTGTCATGGATCATAATAATAAAATCATGGGAGAGTGGAATTAAAAGGTTTAAAATCAAGGCATTCAAGTTTAGACATATATGACTAATGCAATTCATTTTAATGTTGGTCAGCTAAGTGAGATACCCGTGGCAAATGTTTATCCGTTTGTTGTCTGAGGATGTTTATGATTTTTTTTTATTAGCCTTAAACTTATACAATATAACCTTTCCAATTAAAGCATTGAGCTTTTCTTTTTTGATGATTTTTCCTTTCCTGATGTTTGATTCAGTAGGACCTCTGTTAAACCAACATACACTAACTGTTTGATGTCTTTCAGCTGTTATTTTATAATTTTGCAATTAATTGAATCAAATGCATGTAAGTGATTTTTCGATTACTTTTAAAGAATCATCAAATCCTTGCCATGTCTATTCTTAATTTTCAATAAAAAGCTTGATTACTAAGTTTTGGGAACTCTGGAAAAAAAATAGTCAAAGTTTGTAAAAAGGACAAATCAAAAATAACTTAGACAAACAATTTTTATAGGCGTTCAAGTGTATTTTTGCGTATAAAAACGATATTCGATGGGTTTAAAGCAACTTTATCACTTTTTTCTATAATTTGAAAATATAAATCTAAACTTAAAAAATTTATTAAAACAAATTGGACATATTTAGGCAAATAAGCTTCCAAATTAATAGAAGAATGACTTTGAAACGATTTCTTATTCAGAGACTTTATTTTGTTTTGATTATGGATCTTCCAAAACAAAGCTAAATTGGGAGAGTTAGCAATTAAATTTTATAATAGGTAAAGTTATTAAAAACTTATAAATTAGAGTTTGTGGTAATTATTTTTTATTATTAATTATTTTTATTTAATTCCAATTATATATAGGTTGCCTGATTTCTATAAAATTAAACGTAATCACTCCATCTTTTCATCCCAATCAATCGAAAAGCTTACTTTGTTGTATTAATGTACAGACACTTAAAAATTTAAATTCAATTGAAAACAAAGAGGGGATAATTCTAACATTATTGATTTTTGTTGTGACGTATCTGCTAACAGTAAAAACTGATAAAAACAAAAATATCCGCGGAGGGTCTCGATCCCTCGGCCTCGAGATTATGAGACTCGCGCTCTAACCAACTGAGCTACGCAGATGCCTTAATAGTTATATTTTCATAGATTAAAACAATCCTATTTGTAATTATTCAAGGAAACTTAAGGAACCTAAATAAAACATATTACAAGAAACCCAAAAATATTAGATCTAAAATAGTTTAGAATCATAATAAAATCAATGACTTAAATTAAAGCCAATAGTAAAAGATTATGAGATATATAGTTTTTCAAAAATATTGGCATGCTCTAAGTTGAAGAGTTTGCTCGATTATTTAAGAAGTACAGCATTAACCTTTATTGTCCTTACTATCAATATGATCATGAGAAATCATAAAAGTGTTGACTGGTCTTTGCCATTTCGACAAATCAGCAGCAAATAAGAATTTGATTAACTGGATGCTCAATACTATATTCATGATAATAACAATCCGATAAGCTTCGAAAAGAGAGAATAGATCCCAATACCTTAAAGAGAAGTTGTAAAGAGAGTTAGTATACCGAAAAAGTCAGCGAAAGTTACACCCAATTACATTCGTGGAGGTGAAAACCTTAATTACCCTTCTGCTCACAACTATGAACCCAGATAGATCGATCACAAGTTTGTAGAGTATAATGACCAAAGATTTTAAATAAAAGGATAAAAGATTTTGACGACTGAGTTTTTAAAAAAATGTATAACTGAACTCTAACTAAAAGCTGGAAAGAATATGAATTTCATCAAAAACAAACGTTGGATTATTACTTTTCTGGAGAAAGAATACAAGTAATTACTATAGATGAGAGTTTTTAAGTAACTCTGCGAAATCATTTACAACCATTGGATGGACATGAGAAGAGACTTCAAAAGACCTCTTTTGCGACTATTTTGGAAGCCTAACGCTGGATAATATAATTATATGGTTCCCTTTCATGCTCGCGAAAGAGAAAAGCGAAATTTAAGAAGGAATAATCGTAAGGTTGAAACTAAAGTAATCAAGTAATTGTGCTAAGAATTTTATTTGGCTTCAAGAATACTAGAAAGTATTCAAAAGAGAGAGAATTTGAAGTTGAAGCAAGTGACTACTCAAATAACTTCATTCTATGAGAAGTGCAGTCCTTGGGTTAGTTTACCTTAATACATGTCTGATTTGGAAGGATAAGAAAATCTTCTATTTTAAAATAATAGCAAATAATTAACAAATATGCGACTAGCTCGTCTGAAATTAAAGCATTATTTAGCATTTTTCTCAGGCATAGAAGAAGTTTAAGAACAAAAAGCTGAGAAATAATGATCATTATTTTTTTTAACTCTTTGAATCATAAAGTTTTATTGAAGCAATAAATCAATTTTTTGACGATTATTTCATATGAATCATTATTAATCATTGGCTTTAGGCGAATTTGCCTGAAAAAATGCCTCCTTTAGTTGTGAAACTTCTTTTGAAGGAGTGAATTTATCTCTATTGCATGGCCTTCAATTCTTTCAGATTATTTTTATATTTTTGTTATAAACTGATTTCCTTCAAGTACTGCTTGTTATTAAAATCTTCAATTTCTATTTGCGTTTTTTTGAGCAAAAGATCTCTTTCTTTGGCATGCTTCACTTTGAGATTATTGATGGCCTGTTCAATTTTATTTTTGCATTCTTACTTCCAAGCTTTAAGTTATGCTTCATAGACTTGTTTGATTCGTTGCTGTATCAAATGAGCTTGAGTAAAACTTCATATGAAAAAAATGTACTCTTTTTGTTTGGACATATGATGCTCCATTTGTCTAAAGTTTATTAACTGATAAGATTCTTTCATTTTGTTCGGAGTTAGCTATTCTTACATGGCTTTTCTTAGTTCTTGCACTTACTTCTCATTATTTTTATCGATTTCACTTGTGTTCTTTTTACAAAAGTTGGAATATGTTTAGCTCCATTACTCTGTTTCTTTCTTGATTGCTGCCAGATTGTTGCGGTAGTCGTTTTATAAATTTTATATTTGTTCGTTGTGCTTATTTTTCATTTAAGCTAGACATTATTCTTCATGTTTCTTTTGTAGTCTGAGCCCTTTCTTTCTGAGGTTTTAGGCATCAACATAATTTCCTTGTCTCTAAAACTATACCATTTAATCCTCTAAATTTTTTATTAGATCGTCAAATTAGGCTTCAATCACTAATTTGTGAATTTTAGTTTCACTCATTCAGTTTAGCGAAAAATTAGATAAATAAAATTACATAGAAATTGAGATTTGAAGGGTATTCATTCAAAAAAAATCAATTCAAATTTATGAACTTTAAGTAATGAAAGCATTTAACAGTTTTATTTTATTCCAAGATAATTAATGTTATAGGCTCAACGCAGAAAAAGTTATCGAATTAGTGAGAATCGTAAAAGATTTAGTCAAGGTGAAGCTAAATGTGTATTAATGCATATCGAAGCTCCTGTTTACTAATAGTACAATAGGATTGATTTGGGAGCAACACAAAAAAGTCATCGAATTTATCACAAATCTCTTTCTTCCAGCACATCTGCCGAATACTATACAAACTGTAAATTAAAATGGGAGAATCTTGTAGACCGTTATATCGAATCTAAATAAAAGATCAAATTAAAGAAGGGACTTATAGATTCTTCTTTTTAGTTTTTAAAACTTGATAAAGCTAACCGCTTTCGTTACATAAGACTTACACAAAATGAGGCCTTGCCTTTGGATTTATCGAAGATAGGATAAATGAGTTAGTAAATAGCTGTTGATAAATAAAAAGTTGTTCGTAGGCATAAAACTGAATATGAGATTTCGGTTTATGACTAATATGAAATGATCAAAAGAAAAAGTAGTTAGGGTTATCATAAAAAAGAGCCAGGTCCAAGAAATGTAAAGGAGAAAGTATTGAATTACTTTATCTAAAATTACTTCAAAAACAAACAGAGACAATCTTTTCGATAAAAAAATATTACCAAACATACAAATCCATAGAGAAACCATTATTTTACGAAGTCTTTGATGAGGAATAATACTAATTGATTTATATTAACTTTACATAATTAATAATTTTAAGAAATGGGCTTAGTCTAGTCTAAGAAAGATGGAGTTGTCAAGAAGTATTAGCTTAAAGTCAATATCACAGCTCCTCTCAAAACCGAATTACTCGAACTGACCAACTGTATTGCTAGAATAATGTAGGGTCTTTCATCGATATTAAATAAGCCTATGATATTTTCTGTCGAAGCAACAACGATTGTCCGTATATCGACTTTTTTCTTTTCCATAAGTTTATGCCCTTCACAACGGAAGTCAGTAGAAAAATCTATGACGTTTACACAAACGGCTAAAGTAATATTGAGTTTATGTCAGAATATGCTAATATTTTTTAGCTAATTTCGATGCTTATTCTTTTATCTCACAACAACTATCGTAAAAAATTACAGAGTAAAATTTTAGTTATTAAGTGATTTTCGTTCTGTTCGATTTTAATCATCTCAATCGACTTACAAATAAGGAACTTATTCTTATTTTTCAGTCGATGGTATATGGCTTTTGTAGAATTACAGGGCAACAGTGTCCACGTTATGAGTATCTCGATAAATACTCGATTTAGCGATTTATTAGGGTTAGTACTTTATAAGCACTTGAAAAAGTAGTTTCCTATCATAGGCTCATTGAGTAAGTATAGGGAAACAACGATACTTTCTAGCTTTTTAAACGTTTCGATCAAGAAATTTATTCTTTTTTCACTCAAGAGTCCTATCTGTTCAGAGTAAATCAATATAAGAAGTATGCACCCTAAGATATCGAAAAAATATATAGAGTTATCAAAAAAGTGTACTTAGATAAAAATTTTGAAGAGGTCGAATTAGTAGAGAAAAATAGGAGATTCAGACTCGAAAATAGAAAGTCAAAATGCATCAAACAATTACTGGAGGAGAAAGAAGAGAAATTTAAAAAATCATTCGGTACTTTAAAAACAGCCAGAGGTAATAGTATGGCTGCAAGTACAAGTGCTCTCCCAAGCCTACACAGTCATAGACAATCAAACTCCAAGTTATCACCCCAGCTGACAAAGATGAATTCACTCTCAATCAAGCTGAACCCATAAACATCGAATTTGTAAAATAAGAAGAAGGTTTTATTGCTAAATGGTAAATTGACATCAAAGGAGGACATTTTTGACACAATCAAATACTTCAAGAATCTTTCTGGGAATAAAAATTAAATCAAAGTAAAGTAGTTCTTTAAGAGTTTTTAAAAGAAGATGTTTTTGAAAAAACAAGTAGGTTCTTTATTTAGGGTATTCGACTTGCACAAAAAAGGTGAGGTTGATTTTTAGACTTTTCTGAGAGCTTTCTATCATAATATCACTCAGTCCGAAATAGATATTATCAAGGAATGGAGTCAGGAATTCAAGAACTTACATGAAGCTGATCATTTTGATTTAGGCTAAAAATTGCTCAAAAAAGACAAGAAAACTTCGATGTAGTTGCCAAAGACAACTCTAAAAAGAATTGATGAGATATTTAACTCAATTGATAAAGATCGGAAAGGATTTTTAGTATTGTAAGATCTAAAGCAGGCATATTCTACTGGTTTTTCAATCAAGTAATTGTAAGATATGCTGAAAGAATTCGGAATAAATAACAAGATTTATAAATAAGGTTTTATAAAGATGACTTTACCCCAAGATTGGTCCATCGAAGGTACTTCTTACATAGGAGTATGAAGAATATGATTTTGTTTAGTTAATAAATACTTATGATGTATCTATATCTAAAGAAACCTAGTTTAAGTTTTAAAATTTTAGATGTAGATCTGTATATAAAGTTTGTTTGACACATTTAAATAATAGAATATATTAGCAATGGCATAACACGATTAGTCGGAGACCAACTAATCAATTTTCAGTACAGAAGAATGCTTGTAGTTGCGTAAAAAGGTTACTCTCACTAGTTCTGAACTTATATAGCTTGTTTCAGATGAAAGTATCATTTTCTATATTCAGAAAAATTCAATACAAAACTCTAATAACTAAATAAAATAGCTTGTGATCTTATTGAAGAAGATAAATGCTTGCAAGCTTCAGTTTACTTAGATTAGGCCTAAAGAATATTATAGTATGCTGCCGGATGTGGCAAGACAATCGAACGAACACTCATCACCACTATCCTGAATAACCAAGCTTGCCTCCTGCAGCGAAATAGAGAATTCTAGCAGTCTGCAAACTATTTATAAGCGATAATTTTCAATATCACGGAGTATATTGAGGGATGCCAATCTTTTGAATTTGGTCCTAACCATTTTAACATCTAAACTCTGTAGTATGCAGAATTGGCTACGTATTTTTAGAGGAAATTGTCCTTGGCATTGTATCAATTAAGATTTTGTGCTTTGACTTCTCATGCCAAAAATAATGAACTTGCTTTAAAATCCGCCAAAAAAGCACTGAGGATGCTAAAAGAGATTTGTTCATTGGAATACAACTATTAGTTTCACAGATAAAAATTCAACAAAGCCAAATAAAATAATGACTATGAAAATGTTTTTGCACAAATTAGTAAAGAAAATGAAAGTCAAAAGAAACTATTAAAACATCTCTCTCATATTATATAAGTCACTTAAAAAAAAGTTGAGTAGGTTATGTCTTTTAAGGATAAATGCTTGTAGTACATTAACTAATATCAAAAGAGAATACAAGATTTGCCTCCAAACGGTGGCTAAAATATTTTTGAGTCTTACTCTATCGGAAATCTAATGCAGGCTTCTCCAATCCCTATCACTACAAAATCAACAGCCAATGCTTATATTGAAAGTTAGTTTTCAATGAAAGGTAAATACTTCAAAGTTGTTTACTTGGCTATGGCGCACTTTACAATAGCAACTTAACTTAGACTTATTTCTGCCTCAAAATATGCATTAGACGATCAATAGAGAAAATCTGGTGCTTAGTTTAGATAATCAAAAATCTATCACTTGTTAGCCATACTATTACTATCGAGATATTTACCTTTCAAATCGGTATTTTTTGACCACGCGATTTCTAGTTTTAAAAATCATTATGGAGTAGATTTATTGTCACATATTTATTTTTAGGCACCTCCTAATGATTTTTCTGTTATTAACCATGATGATAGTAAATAAGAAAGTCACCACTCTATCAGTAATATTGAATAAATACATACTTATGAAGACTAAAAGGATAATCATTCCATTGAAATTCATTAAGAAAGACTAAATACCTAGCCTGCAGCTCTTAATTTTTATTTTCAAGATTATCACGATATAGTCCCTTCAAAAATGATGAAATAGATCCATAACTAAAAAATGGGAGATGTATTCAAAATGAAGCATCCCAAATCAAAACCTAAGAATTCTAAAATTGGACCAACTTCGATGTCAAGAGCTTTGGATTCGTATAGATATATGCCTCTTCAAACTTCTAAAAATAAGTAAAATAAGAGTAAACCAAAGTTTTTTCTTTCTAAAGGAAAGTAAACACTTAAAAGTAGAAAGAAAACTATGTAAATTCAATAAAATTCAAAAGCATTGTATTACTGTAATGAGGGAAAAAGTAGGAGCAAATCCAAAAAGCCAAAATAACGTAAAAATAGTAAAAAAGGCTTACCAAAGTCAGGTCTTATAATTGACAACAAAAAATCAAAAAATGATACAAAAA
>Ga0194117_10004739_pt1 | contig 12783 bp, 7 predicted proteins | sample TA2MahsurfametaG_FD_160579 | JGI IMG/M metagenome (GOLD analysis project Ga0194117, IMG submission 160579) | Freshwater microbial communities from Lake Tanganyika, Tanzania - TA2015009 Mahale N1 surface | ecosystem: Environmental > Aquatic > Freshwater > Lake | place: Tanzania: Lake Tanganyika...
CCCCAACCCCAACCCCAACCCCAACCCCTTAAACATTTTATTAATAGCCAACTCAATAGCTTTAAATTAAGTTTTCTAACTATATTTTTTATTTAAGATTTTTATATGATCATTATCAATCATCCTTCTCCTGAACCGAACTTTTTACCGAAAATGATCATTTGAAGTCTGTCGTAGAGGGCCAAAACACCAGCACCGGCAACACCTCTCAAGATGTTAGCACCAGCTCCCTTGAAGAAAGATCCGACTCCTTCTTTGGCTAAGATTTTTCTGGCACAGTCGACTGATCCACTGTACTTTTCTGCTTATCCTGAAGTCATCATCATTCTTCTTCTGATGGTATCAATTGGGTAAGAAGCAAGACCAGCTCCGACAGTGACACCCCAACCGAGCAAGAAGTTAGCTCCGATGTTGTCCTTAAGATCTCCGGGGAGGAGAGGCTTAACGGAATCATAGGTTCCGAAATAGAGACCTCTGTAGATAACAATACCAACGCATGAAATGACAAAACCTCTATAGAGACCAGCGAAACCGTCAGTTGCGATGGTTTTCTTGTAAACGTCAATAAGACCGTTGAATTGTTTTTGACCTCCTTTCTTGGAAGATTTAAGATCGTTAGAAAGTCTTGTTCTGGCATAGTCAAGAGAATAAACGAATAATAGAGAAACTGAACCTGCAGCACCTCCAGAAGCAAGGTTTCCTAAGAACCAGACGAAATATCCGTCTCTTTCTTTGTTTCTTCCGAAGAGTCTTTTGAAGTAATCTTTCAATGAGAAGTTCAAGGCTTGAGTGGGGAAGTATCTGATGACGTTGGTTCCGTTACCTTTCCAAAGAGCTTTAACTCCTTAGTCATTGACAATTCTTGAAGCACAATCTCCAATACCAGTGTACTTTTTATCAAGAGTTCCGGCTTTAATCATGGCCTCAACGTTTTGAAGCCTAAGCTTGATGACTTCGATGGGTGAAGCAAAAGTCTTGGAGACTGCTGCGGAGACACCACCCATCAAGAAGTCAAGGAAGAAAGTTCCGATGTCATTCTTTTTACCACCTTTTTAGGTCATATAGTTGAAAATAAAAATAATCTTATATGTTGAGTTAATTATAACTCACTTAAATAAGAATAATATCAGATATTACTTTATATTTCATCATAAATCAACCATTTATTTCCTTAAGTGCTTTTTCAAACATCTCCAGCATCTACTCGATCGTAACGCTTTTCTTCATAATCTCTATTGCAGAAAAATCAAGATCTAATGGGCGTCTTTGTAACAGACAAATGACTATGTGGATTTAGATCTTAGTAAAGTATTACTAAGGACTATTTCCTAGATTCATCAACCAGTCATTTTTAAGCTCATATATGGGAATTTAGATTGAAATTGGGGCATATGGAGTATTACCCAAATTACTTGCTATACCCTGGGCTACTTGTGGATGTTGCTGAGATAAAATTCCCATAACTTTTGTATAGTGATACTCAAATGCATTTTGCACCTCCTTTGTGATTGCTTCGACTATCCTAAAGGAGTTTAAGAATTATGGAGTTTTTATGAAATTTGACCAATCAGGATGGTTTATCAAGTTATTTCTTTGCTAAGCTTCTTTCTTTATTCTGACCAGCTCAGATAAACAGAATTTAAGAAGATACAAAGTTGCAAGATAAGTATGATTTTTTCCCGCGAGGTACAAAGCAAAATCATTAATAAATTTAAACGACATAATATAGCTAATGTATTGACCTTTTGCTGTTTTTCTTCTAAGTTTACTCTAAGTTAGCTCATTTGATTTAGAAATATGCTTTATCAATGTCTCAGTTTTTTACTTTACACTATTAAAAACTGGGTGGTTAGCTATATTTTAAGATTTTATTCTCTTGGCTTTATCGAATTATAGACAGCTCGTCAGAAACTGAGCAGTCATTGGAGAAATCATTTGTAAATGTTTTTCAGTTAATTGATAGGGAGTATTCAAAACTTTCTGCTTTACTTTATTTTAGGAACTTTCAATAAAATAGTGCTATTTGAAAAGCATGTAGTGCAGCAGAAGACCGTAGGCCCAAACATCTACTTACGGTCCATAACTTTATTCTCTAAACAGTTCGGGTGACATAAAAATGGGGGTACCAACGATGTCTTGGTTTATTTGTTTCTTTACAGCAAAACCGAAATCTCCTAATTTATATATAGTAAATCCTGAATCTTTCTTTATAAAAACGTTGTCAGGTTTGATATCTCTATGTACTATTTTTCTCTTAGAAATAAATTGTAGTCCTCTGGCTAACTGATAAGCTATTTAGAGTGCCTAAGCCTATCTGATTGGTCCTCTTTTGGAAACAACATCTTCTAAATTTCCATCGGGGCAGTATTCCAAAATCATGACTACATTATGTTCTGTCAAAAAACAATCATAAATTCTGGTAGTAAAGAGGCAGTCGATATCTGAAGTTTCTGATAGTTATTTAAGAACAGATACTTCTCCATCTGAGTTATAAGGTAGAAATACTAATTATTTGTTTAATTTTGTTTCCATATTGTTTGATGAGTTTAAGAGGGAGAAATCTAATTGCAACTACTCTTTGATTTTTAACAATAATTCCTCGATAGACCTTTGCAAACGAACCTTATCCCAAAAAATCTTTTTATTGAAACTCGTATTCTCCGTCTTTGAGCGATTTCATAATTGTAATTATAAAACTCTCAAATTAGGTTTAATATATCTTTATTATATCTGGATGCTTACCTATAAGTAAAAGTTTCAGTCCAAAATCAACACTCTTTCTTTTATGTCATTTTACTGCAAATTGATATAAAAGTATTTGTATGAAACAATATTTAATTTTGATAGCGAATTCTTTGATAACTCCTCATAAATAAGTTAAGTTTACATTATTTAAATCAAAGAAACTTTTGAAAGTAATTCAAATTTGTTGATTGCTTTGTTTCACAAAGAAATTTTTTGAAGTTTGGCTTATCTTTTCTATGACTGTCAGTCTTTTAAAGGCCTCTTTCGCTACAAACACTTTTTAAATTGCATCTTTTGAATGCAACTCTCTTTGTAATTACTACCTCTTTTTCTTCTCTGATAAAAGTTAGGACTCTTTTTCTAGGTAGGCTGCATGAAAAACTTTAAGTGCTTCAATGTCTTACGGTAAAGAGGTCTTTTGATTAATAACTCTTTTAAGCTATTCATACTACTTCTAAAGCAAATGAACGCGTTCTTTATTTTTCTTAATCAATTACTAAGTTTAAAGCTTTATTCTTTCGGAAATTTTGGCCATTTATTTGTTCTTAACAATAATTCTCTCATTTAAATTTGCTCTAAGATCATCTTATCTTTGTTTGTATTACTCTTTTACTTTTTAGAGTTCATTTTTCACTAATAAGAGTTGAAATTAGTAATCATTGATGAGAACTGATTTATTTTTTTAATATTCTAAAATTCTTTAATGAAGTTATTAGATTTAGGATTACAATTTTTCGTTGACCTACATCATTGACTAAATTTTCATTTGTGATTATATTTTCATCCTTTAGTTTATAACTTTCAACTCTGACTTTCTTTTTTAAGCCTCAACTATTCTCTTTTAATATCCTTTTGCTTTCCTATCGAACTCCATGAGTTTTTGTTTGATTTGGATTTCAGTGTTTGCCCGTTGATCTGCTAAAATACCCTCATACTGAGTAGTTAACTTGTTGGATAACACTATTCTGTCTTCTTGTGCTTTTTTCTGCAGATTTTCCATATCAACAGCATGTTGATTTTTCATACTTTTAATTTCAAGAGTGAATTTGGTACGAAGATTGTTGTATTATCTTTTGGCATTTTATCCCTCCAGCTAATATTAATATTCTTTTCTTTAGATAAGATTATTTACTTCATTTTAGTGCTCTTCCTTGATTTTCTTGATTTCCTTGTCATAAAATTCTTGCACATTGTTGTACTTCATTTCTAAATCTTTGAATTGAACCTCTAACTGTTAATACTTCTTAGTCTGGGCAAATATATCTTGGTAAGCCTTCATCTAGAAATTACTAAGGATTATTTCTCTTTCCTCAATCATATTATTTTGGAGGGATTCGACTTCTATTTTATGTTCAGTATTCAAGGATTAAACGGTATCAATATATTTCTTATCTTTTTCTTATATTGTTTTCTTCAAAATTACTCTTACTTAGTTAAGTTCACCTGATAATTTTTTCTACATCTAACGATAAGCTGTTCTTAATTACTAGTTATCTTTCAATAGTTTTGCTCTTTCACTTTCGTTTCTTTATCTATTTCCCTATAGTTCTCTAAAGGTGGACTGGAACTGTGCCCTAAATTTATTATGTTGTCCAATTTCTTTCTCTAAATCTCTATAGTTATTAAGAATGTTACAAAGCCAGTTTTCTAGATTTTATTTCTTAATTGGATAGCTTTTAAAATAACTCTGATTTATTATGTTTTAGATTGTCTATCTTCTGATTAAACTAGTTTGTGAGCTTTTATATTTGTTCTTCATTCTCGTTTTTAAGATTCTGAATATAAAAGAAATTACATAGAGTTTTTCTTCATACTTTTTAATTAATCTTGATTTTTCTTTACTTGTTTCTTGAATAATCGTATTTTTCTAATTTATAAACGTCTCTCTCTGGCTTTAGATTTCTTGTTGATGTTCTTGGCGTTATCTTTACAGTTTGGCTTAAAACTATTGCTTTAATTATTTCTTGGCATCAATCATTTTTTCTTGCCACTCATTATTGATACGTTATATTTACTTCATTAACGATCCAGTACATCTCGACAGTATCTCTAAAGGCGTCGATTTTATTTTTTCAGCTTTTACATTTCCTCATTGAACTAGGCCATTTCACGCTCAAAAACCATTTTTTGTTTAATTAATTCATTTTCTCGTGCAGCTACTACACCTCTTAGTTTTATTGCTTCTTTTTCATGAGCTTATAGATTTTCTTTGAGAGTTTAGATGTCAGAAGACGCTACAAAAAGTTCTCTCGTTTTTTTTGAAAGTTATTTATTGATTGGAACCATTTATCCTTTTATAAATGCTTTTAAATTTTCTGTTACTGTTTCTATTCTAGCCTTTCTTCGCTCTTAATCAATGTCCTTTGAAATGAGTGGCTCAATAACTTCAAAAACGAACCTTTACATCTTAAGATTATAAAGTTATACAAATATAAGTAAAATCTTCGGAATTGATAATAAAGTTAGATGATTTTGTTTTCCGTATAAATCACGCTATGCTCAGTGATATTGGCCAATCTTGATTTCCATATGTTTAAGCTATGTTAGATTTCAAATACTTTCTCGAATGTCTTTACAATAGCTTATGAAGTTTACTTGTTCTCACGTTTTATTTCAGTCATTATTTACTGAGCAGACTTGTTTTCATATTTCTGGTTTTATTCTCCAATCATCAGCTCATCTTATAAGGGACGCATTTTTTAAACCAAAAATTTTTTCAGTTAGTGTGGATTTTTCTTTACTTTTTACTTTAAGACAGCCATCTAGGCAATTAGGTTAGTCAAATCTTTACTAAAAACTTCGTGAAGTTTATTAGTTTAGGCATAAATTTGCTAAATATCAATGTGCTTACTGAAACGGTGCCTAGATGTGTTTTAGCGCTTCCAGATTGTTCACCCATTGTTTTGTTGATTTCACTCATTCCTGTCAAACCTGCCTGTTCTTTTGACATTTATATAACTTAATCTAAATGATTTTATAAAGCAATATACAAGCGAACCATCAACTCTAATCTTCTTAAATAAAAGATTGTTATAAAATTTCTCCCTTTTACATGAAATTTTTCATCTCCAAAAACATATGGTAAGTCTATCTCCAATAATACTTCTTTCCTTCTCTTTAATTTGCTTTTACTATCATAGAGTATGTGTGTATTCTTGGGAATCTTTTGGCAAAGTAAACATCACGATCAAATTTGAAAAAGCTGAAGTTAGGAAACAAATAGTTGAAAAATCTAATTCCAAATATTAACTATCCAACTTTTTCTATTTAACTCTCAATTTCTTTATAAAACTTATATAAAGTCTCTATTTCTGCAATTATCAGCAAGTAAGTGATTTTTTTTGTTGTACTCTTTTTTTCGTTTATGTAAATGAATTTTATTTCTGGATTTTACTTGACACTCAGTTTAGGCAGATAAGACTGACTTTTAAGGATGAAATTGATAACAAAAAATTTTGAGATATGTTTATAAAGAAATTCTTCATATTACAACAGAGGTAGATCTTTTTTTGATTGTATGTTCATAATTACTTGCATTTATTTGTTTCTATTTCTTAAGTCTACTTCAAGCATGTTAACAGAACTTAGTTTCATGATTCCTGTCTTTAACATATTAGATTAAAAAATAGTATCCAAGATGATTTTATAAGTTCGTCGATTTTTGTATTTTCTTAGTCTGACTGAGAATATTTTATAATTTTTTATTTAAAGTTGAATCTTTTTGAGTTATGAAGGTTTAAACATGCCTCCAATATATAATCCTTTTTGTTCCTTCATGTTGTCGAAGTGAAAAAGTACTATCTTCCGTTTACAAAGTTACGCCTTAATTTTTCGGAATCTTTAGATTTTGTCAATCAGCTCAAGTCTTATTTATAACCTCAAAACATTCAAATCATCAACAAAATCTGAAAGTTTGTTAATTGCTTCCTCTGCGGTCAGTTTATCAGTAGTTTTGACAATGATCTATTTATTCTTATGGAATAGCTCAACAACTCCTTGGTCTTTTAGTTCAGAAATTTCATGAAGATTTACCAACCGAAATCTTTGCATTTTAAGCAGTAGTAATGATAACTTTTCATCCAATTTATGATTAAAAGTTTTATACTTTTTTTATTTTTAGAGCTTTATTTGCTAAATTTTTTCTTGAACTATTTTTTGCGATTCTATCTTTTCTCTATTCTGTAACTTTTCTGTTTTAACTTAAATTTATGGTTGTTCCTCTTTTGCTTCAGAGAGGATTGAATTGAGAATATTTGAGTTATTTTATACTTTTGATTCTTCTTCATCATCACTATCTTGCAATGATATGTCTGATTATGATGAATCAAACCATCGATCTGACTCTTCAGGAGTAATTCCTTATCTTTACTCTGCTAAAGTTTTCGGAATTTAAGGATGTCCTTGATGTTCTTTATTTTAGAAATTCGGCTCCATCAGTATATTTGTATAAATGAAATTAATGTAGGCAAAATAAAGAGACAATTATTAAATTAAAACAAAGTCTCAATCCTGATTCTTAATCAAGATGAGTTAGTCTTATTTTTTATATTTTTTGGGAGAAATTTGAGAACTTTTTGTTTGTTTCTCTGCCAGCTTCATCTGCCTCTCCACTTTTCTTCTTTCACTTTCGATTTGTAAAAGCAATGGATTATCTCTAAGGTTGGTCATCCGCTGAACTATATCTTAAGCAATTGATTTCTTGTCATACTCTGAAATGGCGTTTATCGCTTTGTAGTCTTTGACTGAAAACAGTCTCTTAATGTTTTTATTTTCTATCATCTTTAAATTTTTATTCAGGTTCATTACTTTTTCAGCTTTTTTTACGATTTCATTCTTTATCTTTTTGTCTAAGAATACTCCAATCATGTCTGAGTTGTATTTTTCTTTCAATTATTTAGCTGATTCACTGGCTTTAGGTCGAATTTTCGGTACAAATTTGCTTGTTTTGTAATGTTTTTCAGTCTGTGAAAATGTGCTACCTTAAAATCTATTTTTATATTCAATAGTATTACTATATCTTAGAAGAGGCGAACAAACTCTTTCTTCTTAAAGAGCTGTTAGTTCGATTTGATTGATAATTTTCTCTGATTATTGTTTGACCAAGTTATTAAAAACAGACTAGTTCTTTATAAGATCTTGTTTATTTTATAAGATTCCTCCGAAATTATTGACAAATTTTATAATACTTGCAGTTCTGAATCTTCCCTATTCAGTTTTAATCATTCGTCTTTTCTACTCTGGAGATAAGACTCTATTACTTTTTCCGATTTAAAACTGTTAGTCAATCATAGTTTATCTTTTGCTTTTTTATCTCTGAATACTTTTAGTAAGATCTTAATCCTCTTTTTTTTTATTGGGTGCCAACAGTCTGAGCCTAAGATCTCTTGACTTTCTTTCGGTTGTTCTTATTCTTTAAACATTTCGACTAAGTAACTATTTCTCTGGCGTAGTATAATTCTGTCCCTTTATTTGACTATTAATGTTTATTTAAGACCATATTTTATGTTTAGCTTGAAACTCTATCTCAAATGATGTGATTATGATTGCTAAAAGACGTTTTTCTATTTTCTAGAAATTACAATTAGTCAAACAAACAGCTTCTTTATCAACAAGTGAATCTAGCATGTCAAGTTTTTACATACCAAAGGAGTCGTATTTACCTAGTTTCTAGACGTTGTATTGTTTGTTATTGGCCACGTAGTAATTTGTGGCAGTTTGTAAAGAAGTTTTTATTTTTTGGTCAGTAAAATGTCGAAGCTATACCTCTCCCTATGCAATCAAATAAACATATCTACTTTTCTACTATCTTGTTAAAATCTTGTCTCCTTGTTTCCTTTGCTAAGAAACTAGAAATTTAGAAAACTATAAGAAAAAAGAGTTGGGAAGTCCTGCAAAAATCTACAATTTTTTAATGAAAGTAACTAAGTTTTTTTGTCTTTCGATTATTTTATTGAAAAATATCTTTTGGAAAGTTTAGTCTGATATTTTTCCAAGCAGCGTATTCTCATCAACCATTAACTGATATTTCCTATATAAATAAAAATGTTACTTCTGATTGACGTGATACCTTGCATTATACTCCTGCAGAGACAAAAAGTAATCATTTGAGTTCATCTTTCTGAGCATTAGATACTAATTATTATTATCGTAAATCTTTAATTTTTTGTAGTCAACTTGAGCATTGCTCTGCATGTACTCAAAACCTTGACCCTCCAGAAAAATGTATAGTTCATTATCTTTAATCTCCATAATGTGAGGGCTTTAACAATAAATCAAAACTACTCCTTTACATAGCTCTATTTAATAATAAGCATACATTTCATAAGGTTGCTATCTTCTGGGTTGATTTACAAATCCTGGAATATTTTGCAGCTGTTGAGTAATTTCGAGATAAGTTAAACTTCTTCCTCACCTCTGTCACCTTCTTTACTTTAATTGAACTTGATATTGTTTTGTAGGAGGTATTTGATAGGAGAGGTACTATTTTGAGTTTAGTTCAAAGCTATGATGTTATTGTGTTTTGTCTTTATTTTGCTTGTATTTTCCAACTGACTCTCAAGCACCAATTTGTTGCTCATTATTTTTTTATTATTAATCAATGATAAATCAAAAATACTAGACATATCTATAACAAGATTAAATAAGACTTATAGATGAATGTGATTTAAACAAAAGATGTATAAACATCTAAATTAAAACAATATCAAATGTTGCTATTCTGATCAAGTCTGTTTATTTATTTGAAATGCTTATTAATCTAGCTATATTCTAAACTACCAGAATCGTCATCGTCCATCATCTAAAATGCTAGTTTAGCATCCTAGTCCGTAATTTCCTTATACAGTTTTTGGACCATATTTTTGAACTATTTTAAGGTCAAGTATCCTTTCTTCGCTTTGTCGAAATCACTGAATACCCTTTGGAGAGTTAAATTATTTTTGATAATTATTTTGTACAATTTTTTGAAGCATTGCTCTATTTTCTGTTGAGCTACTTTTCTTTAACTTTCGTTGTGAAGGCTTAGAGTTCGATTGAATGAATTTTCTGGTAATTAAGGTTATTAGAAAGCTATTCCATATTTTTTTAGCATTACTAATATTTAATCTAATGAAATAGAGCCGTTTCCGTCAATATCTGTCTTTTTGAAGATATAAAATGCTTCTTCTTAATTGATAGTCGGGTGAACAACTTTGAGAAAATCGAAATAATTTGCAAAAGATAACTCTTCATTTGAGTTTTTGAATCCATTTTTATTCAAGTATTCCTCGAGGTAATTTTTATTTAAATGAAAGTAAAATCGAAGCCTAGTCATAATTCCTTTCATCTTATTCTAAAATTCCTTATTTTCATCTGCAAAAGCCAAGAATTTGGATTGAAAGATCGGATGTGTAAAGATTTAGTTCCAAGAAATTCTGTCTTTTTAGTAAACTTGCAAACATCTCTTGAGGAATTCAACAGTGTGTTAAGATAGATCTTGCCTTTAAATTTTTAGAGGTTGACTCTCTATATTAGTTACGAGTTAAAACTACCTTTGAGCAGTCCAAGGTGTTTTTCCATGAAGCATCTCATAAAAAATAAAGCCCAGAGCCCAAATATCGCACTTCGAAGTATACTAAATAGACTTCAAGATTTAAACTGACATATAAAGTGGGGTTCCTACAGATGTTTTCATTTTCAATTACTATACTTTTTATTTCTTTTCTGGTATGTTCTTCGGGATATTTAATTGTTTTGAAAAACCAAAATCTCCTATTTTAAAGACATTGCCTCTTTTCAAGATATTCGCAGGTTTCAAATCTCTAGCTTAAACAAAAATTACCTATGTATGATGCCTTCTCTGACGAGGGCTATAAACCCTTCACATATTTGCGTCAAAATATCGATACAATAATTTTACGGTAGATGTTATCCTTGTCTGATTATTTTCGAGAGATCACCATCACACAATTCTTCAATGATATAGTAATTTTTGGGACTTTACATGACATCATAGAAGCCCACAATATACTCGCTTTTTACTGATTGAAGTATTTTTATTTAGTTGGTGAGGGAAGCCTTGAGATATTCATCATGGTCAACTTAATGAAAATATTTCTACTTGCATATCTCGGGATTACTTTTACAGCTACTGGCTGATTGGTCTGTTAATTGATTCCTCGATATACATTGCCAAAGCTGCCTTTGCCTAGAACGTGAGAAAGGTAGATTGTGTACACATCGATGTGCTTTACAGACATTTTGTTTTAAATAATATAAGAATTTCAGATATAAATTCAGCAATTTGTAAATAATTCATAGACCATTTATCGATGTACAAAATGGGTTATTGTGGTAAATTACTGTGCAAAAATAATATTTTTTAAAACGGATGAGATAGTAAAAGATGATGATAGATAAACAATTCGTCATGAAATTATAATATTTTAAATCGTTATTATATTTATTCTTCTCATTCCTATTAAAATTTTTAGACTGTGTTTATAAACTTTCTATGTATAAGAATACAGTATTGAATTGTAAAAAATATTTTGTAAAGAAGTTAATAACTTGGTTTTTATGCTAAGGATTTAAGCTTAAGAGAGCAATTTTCTAAAGAGTTAAAATATTGATAATGTTAACACGGGATTCAGAATAGCAAATATGCAAATAAGTTTAGATGTTTATATCCATTTTTAAAATACTTCACAATCTAAACTAAATCAATTGTAGAGTTATCAAGTTTTTTGATGACAAAATCATAAAAATATATTCAACTCATTTTTCAAAAGAATAACTTCCTTGAAATATTTATATGAGTGGTTTTAAAATTGGCCTATTTCAAAATACACTCACTTCATTTGTCTAATATTTAAAGTATAAATAAGCAATGAGGAAAAGACAAAACCCCAAAAAAGAATAGAAAATAGAGTTCGACTAGCCTATGCACGATGAAGATGAATAAGAAGATCCAACTGCTAATAGTACTTACCTTATCATCTAGAAAAAGGACGGCAAGACAATAGTTTATCTGTACTCACCAAAAAATTTATCGAGCTCATTCGGAACAGCAAAGACTGCACCATAGACCTTAACTTAGCAGTTGAGCATTTAGGAGTCCAGAAACGCAGAATCTACGACATTACTAACGTTCTGGAGGGGATCAACTATGTCGAAAAAACACAAAAAAATATGATCAAATGGATAGGAGGAAAGTAAGATCCTTAAATAGAGCGAGAAGTCATTGATTTGAGACAGAGGATGGATGAATTAGCAAATGAGTAAAAAAGTTTAGACAACTCAATAGCTTTACTTAACAAATAAATCAAAGAAGAGTTCATTTAAAATGAGGAACTGAAGAAATACCATTATATTACTTATGAAGACTGCTTCAATATATGCAAAAATATGTGTAAGTCAGATGCCAACAAAAACTTGATTGTGGTTTCAGCACCCAAAGGAACTAACTTAGAGATAGTGGAAGAATAAAAAGGTGAGTGTTTGCTGAAGATGGATTCCAATGGGAGAGGAAATATCAAAGTGTTTTCTTGCAAATTAAATGAAGGTGTTAAATAGATGAATACTCTTGTCAAAAAATAGTAATGATTTGTTTTCATAAAAGATAATAAAAGAATCATTACTATACCTTTATATTCGAACCTAACTCATCCAATTTCTTTATTTAATTCTTGCCCAACACCATGATCTCTTCTTGGTGCTCTTTTTTTACAGGCGCATCGTACTGCTTCTTCTTATTTTAGTTCAGTCTATCTATATACCTTTGGATAAAAATTTAGTAGTTTCCAGATTCATAAAACTCAAGATGTTTTAAACGGACATGATGGGAAAGCGAGCCTTATGATCCATAGCCTCTTTTACATCTCTAAATGGGACAGTAAAACAGCCTTTCAATGTCTCTGGCATAACGTCTTTTTCTTCTGACAGCATCATCTGTCGATTTCATTCTCTATATGAAGCAAAAAGTACTTTGATGCTATTATACTTATCTGCTAATAAATTCCTATCTTCGATAACCTCTGTGAGTTGATTATTGAGTCGGGG